>LAHS01000240.1_pt1 | contig 296496 bp, 273 predicted proteins | sample 329651 | NCBI WGS metagenome assembly LAHS01 (sample SAMN03275699, study PRJNA271635) | activated sludge metagenome | isolation source: sample C-1 Sludge from hydrolytic chamber (first chamber) of Anaerobic...
ACGTCTATCTTTCTACCTCACAAGAAGTTGGGCATTTCAATGACGAAATTGCCGCCTGTATCGCGGCGCCAAAAGGAATTAGCACAGAAATGCTGAGCTCGAGATCTATAGAAGTAATCGGGTAACTGTTAAAAAGAGTATTTGGGATTTTTCGTTCACAAAACGCATATATTAAGCGACAAACGTTTGAGGGGGAAATTCGTTGATAGAAACAATTTTTCTTTTTTTGCATGGCGGAAAACAAACAAATATTTAGTAGCAGAAAAGGAGCCTCTCAGGTATTTTTCAGGATCCGAAACCGCGACTCTATCCGAAAACTCCTCAAAAATTTGATTAAAAGAATTTTTAATCGACTGAAGATGGGGGTTTCCATCATTAATTCCGTCTTCAAGAAGTTTAATGAAATCAAAGGAGAGATCAAAATTTCCACGCAATTTTTGAAGAATGCTCTTTCTTTCAACTGATTTGGCGATTTTCCCGAATGCTCCAAGAAAAAGATCCTTCCTCGTATCATGTAAAATTCGGCTTCCGCAAGAGCCGGATAAGCCAAGCACCCAGAGCGCAAAGTCGAAAAGTCCGAAACTATCCTTTTTTGTCGAAATGAAATCAGTCAAAATGGCAACCCCTTCACTAGAGTGTTTCTGGTAAAACAAGTCCAGCGAAGAGACGAGAGGACGTTTAGTTTGAGGATCAAAAGCTCGTCTTAAATCGGCAAGGGCCAATTCGAATTCGTTATCGCATTGAGTAAAATAGAGCGAGAAAAAGAAGCCGTTATTCGCTCTCGGAAGAAAACTCTCCTTCTCCCTTTCGGTTTCGTTCGCCTTAACGTTTTGTTCGACGAAAGAAGAACGGACATTTGGAAATATTCCGTAAATCAATTGATTAAAATCCGATCCAAAAGACTTGTTAAAATTGGCAAAAAATGCAGTGATCTCCTCTTTACTGATACTCCTCAAAGGATCATTGCCTTGGGGGTGGTCACGGACGAAATACTGCGGATTATCCTTGATTGTGTACCATATTTCTGGAGAGGCCAAATGCAATAACGCAAGACGAAAATCATCAAAAATATCCAACGGGGAATTCGAAAATGAAAGAGGCCAAATACGATTGATAAAAAGCTCAAACTCTCGGATCGTCTTGCAATAACGAGCGCAATCATCTGCGACGGCCTTTAGTTCATAATCATTCTTTTGTTTTTGATATCGTTCGCTAGAACCTAAAAAATGTTGCAGGCAATGATAATAGTTTCTACTCATTTCAGCAAAACCGGGCATTTGAACAGAAATGCACTGACTAATGATTTTGTTTAGATAATCGTATGGGATATGATAGGATTCCAGCGCATCCGCAACCCTCTTTTCGTCGTAGCACAGCAAGTACGTCGTATTAGTAAAGTGAAGAGCCGAGGCCACAGCTTTGTAAACAAAAAGGATTTCTGCGTTTTCGTTCCGATCAAAGTCGTCGATGACAACGAGGAGCCTTTTGTTGTTTTTGGTAAGGTAATTGTTGACTTGCTTAGTAACGGAATCCTCTTCTTCCTCTTCTGATAAAGGCGATACAAAAGGGATTTTTTCCGTTTCAAAAACTTTGTTTAAACATTTTTTGATATACCTTTCAACCTGCCAATCAGAAAAGCCAATCTGCAATTTGTCAAAAATGCTTTTAATCAACGCTCTAAAAATGCTTTTTTCATCTTGAAATTCCCAAAAGCCAACATCCTGGACAAGAATGATTCTCTTTCCTTGGTCGCCAATTGTTTGAAGAGCGTTGTTTAAGGAATAGGTTTTCCCTACACCCCAAGGACCAGTAATGCCAATGATGGACTTAGGCGTAGAAAAACTGTTCAAGATAGCGTCTTCGATTCGCTTTTCGACGGGTGCTCTGACAAGGCCTTTATCTTCCTTACCTTTCTTTTCTTCTTTTTTATTTTTATCCGTCTCATTAACTTCATCGACTTTCATGTAACAAAAAGAATCAAGTTGTTTTCGATCATATCTATGCCGAAGAAGTAAAGTAAACGTTAATGGTTCTTTAGCAACGAAGGGCTCTTTCTTTGCCCTACTGCATACAAGCCGAACAAAACCATAGACGAGGCAAAGAAACAAAACGATCGAGGAAAAAAGAAAAATGGTGAATGAGTCGGTGCTTTTCGACGGGGGGGAATAGCAGCCAAAGAAAATAGTAAAAAAGAAAACCAAGCAGATCACGATTTTGTCGCAAGGCATCAAACTTTTCGATTTAATTGCCTCTTCCGTGGCAGAAAAGAAAAACAAAAAGGCGACGAAGGCAGAAGCAAAAATAATGCAAAGAACAGTAAACGGCAAATAACGAAAATGAAGAAGTTCCACTTTTATATCGAGAGCATAAACGACCAAGGCAGCAAGAAGAAGAACCAGGAAAAGACCGGCCCAGTTCAATATTGCTTTTATTTTCATAGAGATATTATCAATCTTTTAGGAACAACTGAAAAGACTGTTTAAAAATCCAATGAAGGGACATCAAAAGGTATCGGTGAGCGGGCTTCTTCTCTATCCCCTATCCCGCGAACCGATGCCTTTTGTCTTGAGGAAGCGTTAGGCTCTTTGTCTAGGCAACCCCGCTTTCGGCGGGCGGGCGGAAGCCTCTTTGGGCGCCCCTCGCCATCCCCCAACCCGCGAGCCAGGGGATATCTTAATCTAAGGGGAAATAAAGGGGGAATTTGCTCAAAGAACCCCCTGCAAACTAACAGGGTTGTCTTTGGCCTATTGGGAGACGGATATTTGTTTGAAGCCATCAGGAGTCAGGACGAGACGTCTTTCATTCGTATCGATCCAAACATCACTACAGGGTCAAACGATTGGCATTTCCAGTATTGAGACCTCAATGATATTCTTCTTCCCTTATCCAGCAATCGAAATAGGAAGCGGTTCTAAAATAAAGATTGTTTTGAATGACCTCGCCCAAAGAAAAGGCGTCGGTTCGCGGCTTTCTTCTCTATCCCCTATCTACCCCATCCCGCGAACCGATGCCTTTTGTCTTGAGGAAGCGTTGGGTTCTTTGTCTAGGCGGCCCCGCTCGGGAGAGGAGCCTTCAAGGAAGGACGCCCGTCCGCCCCTGATTATGGCGAAGGGCTCAGCGAGATGCCAAGGCTTTTTCCTTAAGGCCTTCCCTCGTGTGGGGAAATAAAGGAATGGGCATCCTCTCGGCGAGCGGGCCCCACCCCACCAAGCTTCCTTCTTCTGCCCCCAGCCCGCGAGCCAGCGCCTTTTTTTGAAAAACATCACCCTTTTGGAGGGTGCGGCCACCGGTTTTTGAAACCATACTTCCCTTAATGGAAGAGATCGTCGAACAAGCCAAACGCGTAGAGAGCCGTGTCCCAGCTGGGATTAGGGAAAGTAATCTGGAGCTTTTCCGGATCATCTTGATGCTGATGATCATCGCCCACCACTTCATCGTGCATGGCATCGGCTATCAATCCAACATCTTTACTATCAACAACGTTATTGCTGTTACTTTAGAGCCCATTGGCCGGATGGCCGTCATCTGCTTTGAGATCATCTCTGGGTTCTTCATTTACAGCTTTACGTTCAAACTTGAAAAATTCGTTAAGCTCATTCTGGAGATGGTGTTTTATGCGATGATCTGGTTCGCCATCCTCACGTTGACAAAGCAGGTTCCCTACTCCACCGACTTCCTGAAGTACTCTTTGATGCCGTTTCTCTACGGAAACTGGTTTTTGACATGCTACCTTTTGATTTATCTCGCTTCGCCTTTGATCAAAAAGGCAATCGTCGCCAGCACCGAAAAGCAGCTGCGTCTATCCGTGATTGTTTTCTATGTGCTGGTGAATATCGTTTGCTTTGTAGCGCGTAACACCTTGATAGAGAGCTGGTTTACTCGCCCCATCCTGTTCGTTTTCTGGCTCTTTATCGGTGCCTGGATTCAAAAGGGCAACTATTCCATCAACTGGAAGTGGCGTTTGGCGGGAATCGGGGCGTTTGTCCTCGGAACGGCGATCCGGCTTGCCTTACTCTATTCCAACAGCGTCAATTCCGCCCAGCACGACATCGATAAATACTTCTCTTATTACTCGCCGTTTCTTGTCGTCGAGGCAACCGCCCTATTCCTTGAATTCAAAGGGTTCAAAACCAAAGAAAGCAGGATCATCAACGGGATCTCCGGGGCAACCTTGGGCATCTATCTTATCCACGATAACGATTATGCCAGGAAGACTATCTGGCACACCTTGCTTAAAACCGAAAATTACGTGGATTCCCCCTATATGATTCTCTACCTCATCGGCTGCACCTTCCTCGTTTTTTCGATTTGCCTGATGGTCGATTTACTTCGTAAAAATTACATTGAACGTGTTCTTTCCCACCTGATGAACGACTGCATCCATAAAAGAAAAGCGGATTTATCTTGATGTTTTTTCTTTTCTATCGAAGGGAAGAATCTAAAATGATCGAGATTCCTAAACAAGAAAAGCCCAAAAGATTGTTCCAAGCATTTTCCGGGATTCTAGTTCGGCGCAAGTGTTTTGACAATTTAAGAACGAATAATCAATGGGTGGCACAGCGTCCAATGTTTAATTCTTGCGCACGCTTTTTCTAAATCCGAAATAGAGTACGCATAAGAAATCCGAATAAACCCTTCGCCGGCGGCGCCAAAAGCATCGCCGGGAACAACAACAACTTTTTCTTCGTTTAGTAGCGATAAAGAAAAGTCTTCACTACTCATGCCAAATTTCCGAATATCTACAAAAAGATAGAAAGCGCCTAAAGGAACGATGTATTGAAAGCCTATTTCATCAAGGGTGGCCATAAGATATTTTCTTCTTTTGTCGTATTCGTCACGCATTTTGGAAACGGAATCCTGACAATTATTCAACGCTTCAAGCGCTGCAAACTGGCTTGGAGAAGAGACGCACATGATAGTGTATTGATGAATCTTGACCATCTGCTCAAGTATCTTCTCGGAACCGCAGGCAAAACCAACACGCCAGCCCGTCATTGAGAAAGATTTTGAAAACCCGTTAATGAGTATCGTCCTTTCTTTCATCCCCGGAAGGGAAGCAATTGAAATGTGCTTGACCCCGTAAATAAGTTCCGAATAGACTTCATCAGAAACAACTAACAAATCATGTTTTTGGCTATTTCTGCGACCTGTTTTAAATGAGCCATATCCATTATGGCGCCCGTAGGATTATTAGGGTAATTCATCACAATTGCTTTTGTTTTCGGGGAAACGGCCTTATCTAAATCTTCACCCGTAATCGTGAAATCATTTTCAGGTTTTAGAGGAACTTCTATCACTTTCGCTCCCGCCAAAACGGCGCAAGGAAGATAAGACACATAGCAGGGCGTTGGAACGACCACCTCATCACCGGGCTCAATAATTGCTCTAAAAACTAGATCAATCGCCTCAGAACAACCCACAGTTAGCAGAATCTCTTTTTTCGGATCAAAAACCAAGCCTGTCCGATTGCGTACATAAAGCGATATCGCTTCCCTTAACTCAAGAAGTCCTGAGTTAGAGGTATAAAACGTCTTACCATCTTGAATCGATTGAATAGCCTTTTGGCGTATATACCAGGGGGTATCAAAGTCGGGCTCACCAACGCCAAGAGAAATTACGCCATCCATAGTGTTAGCTATATCAAAAAATTTGCGAATTCCTGATGGCTTCAACTCAACGACCGTTGGGTTTCGAAAATCTCGCATTAGAAGCTAACGACCGGACGATCGTCCCCCTTGTCTTCATCGAGGACGAAGCCATGATCTTTGTATTTCTCTAAAATAAAATGGGTTGCCGTCGCGGTTATTGAATCTAAGGTAGCTAATTTTTGAGCAACGAAAAACGCCGCCTCTTTCATTGTCTTACCTTTATAAATAACTAGAAAATCGAAACCGCCACTCATCAAATAAACACTGTCAACTTCCTCGAATTTTGCTATTTGGCTGGCAATTTCAGTAAAGCCGTGCTCTTTTTTGGGAATGGCTTTTAGCTCAATAATAGCCGTAACGGCTTCTTTTGACGTCTTGTCCCAATCTATCAAGGTATAGTAGCCGTTGATAATATGCTCTTTTTGCATGATGAATATTTCGTTTACAACGTCAGCCTCAGAAATAAAAAGCATTTTGGCAAGCGTACCAGTTTCAATACGAGAATTTTTCTCAATCGTCTCAAGAATTTTGTTTCGAAGCAACGATTCCATAAGCCCTCCAATCGATTTATTCCAGCTTATCCTTGAAAATAAAGGTTTTCAAGAAAACGGATGATCCTAAAAACAAACAATTTTAGCAAGAACAGATTATCTTTAATATTGCAAATAATTAAAATGCTAATCCCTGTGGAACAAATCTCTTGTAAAGACTTTTTCATGAACATCATCTAGGTCAGCAGAATACCTATTCGCAACGATCAAATCTGAGTTTTTTTTAAATTCATCTAAATCATGAAAAACTTTGCTGCCAAAGAATGAAGCCTCCTCCAAACTTGGTTCGAAAACAATTACAGATACTCCCTTCGCTTTCAAGCGTTTCATGATGCCTTGAATCGAGGAAGCGCGAAAATTATCACTATTGGATTTCATCGTCAATCGATAAATTCCCACAACTTTTTTTGAGACTTTGGATGAACCGAAGCCAATTCTTTTCAATATTTCTTCTGAAATAAAATCTTTGCGGGTACTGTTACTGTCTACGATGGCTTTAATCAAATTTTCGGGAACGTCCTTATAATTCGCTAACAACTGTTTTGTGTCTTTGGGAAGGCAGTATCCTCCATACCCAAATGATGGATTATTGTAGAAAGTCTCGATCCGAGGATCGAGGCATACGCCATCAATGATATTCTTTGAATCAAGACCTTTCGAAATTGCATAGGTATCTAATTCGTTAAAATAGGCAACTCGCAAAGCGAGATATGTATTGGCAAACAACTTAACCGCTTCTGCTTCGGTTGGTTTCATAAACAAAACGGGAATATTTTGCTTAATTGCTCCCTCTTGAAGGAGCTTTGAAAATTTATGTGCCGCCTCAGTGGATTCCTCATCCGAGCTGTCCACGCCAACAATGATTCGTGAAGGATAAAGGTTGTCATAAAGAGCTTTCGACTCGCGAAGAAATTCGGGAGAAAATAATATCTTGGAATATTGATATTTCTGGTGCAAATACGTCGTATAACCAACCGGAACGGTCGACTTAACAACAATAATGGCATTTTTGTTGACTTTAAAAACGGCTTCAATGGCGGCTTCAACGGACGATGTATCAAAAAATTCTTTTACGGGATCATAATTTGTCGGAGTCGCAATGATGACCATTTCTGCTTCCCGATAAGCAAAATCTTGGTCAAGAGTCGCTAATAAATTCAATGGTTTCTCTGCTAAATATTCTTCAATTTCACGATCTTTGATCGGAGAAATTTTTTTATTAATTTTGTCAATTTTATCTTTCAAAATATCGACTGCAAAAACTTGGTTATGCTGCGAAAGAAGAACAGCCAAAGACAAGCCAACATAACCAGTTCCAGCGATTGCTATTTTCATAAATTCACCCTTGGATATTATAAAACACAAAAAAGAAAAACTTCTATGAGAGATAAAAGAAAAATCCAGAACCATTTATATTCCGCCCTATTCAAACGGAAAAAACGTCTATATTTTTAGAATTACGAAACCAAATAATACGAATAAAGACAAAAGACGAATCCGTTTGTTTTGCACAACAAAGAAAACGAAACGAATTAACGTAGACGGAAACGACAAAAAAACTATAATTAACTTATCAAAACCTTCTTGTTAATATAAGAGATGGGGGCAATATCATGAAGGCAAACGTGCCATCGCAAACGCAAAATGAAAACGAATCAATACGCCAGTGGCGCTATTATAACCACTCGTTACTTAGTAACCTTTCTCCAGACCGCACGCCCGACACGACTTGCCTGGACAAAAAGGATTGCTGGGATAAGCGCCAGTGGGGTGGAAAACCTTTTTTTGCCTTGTGGACAAGCGATTATGGCTGCGAGAAATTCACTGAATGGTGGTATTGTGTAAAAGACGACACGTTCTCCCTCGACAAAATCAACAAAAAACATCGTTATGACATCAAAAGGGCTTTAGAAAAATGCGATTCAAGAATTATCGAAGTCCGACAATACGCAAATGAGTTGAACGATATATGCACCAAGAATTTCTCTCATTATAAGAAGAAAAGGGCAAAACAAAGATTCTATTCAAACGATTATGCAGGAGGACCTTTCGTTGGCGTTTTCCAAAAAGGAACCGAAAAATTGATCGGGTTTGGCGAAGTAAAAATTAGCGACCATGTAGTTTATAAAATTACAGATAAAGCAGATCCTGATTTTTTAAATGATGGTGTCTTTTTGGCCCTTAATTATTTTGAATGTACTTATTTTATGGGACGCGAAGGAATAAACAAAATATCCAACGGGGAAAGAAGCATTAATCACGAAACGAATTACGATGAGTTCCTATGTTCAAAATTTGGGTTCAAAAAAATTAATGCCGTCCTCCACCTTAAATATAAAAAGGGGTATGGAGGCTTAGTCAAATTCTTATACCCATTCAGATGTTTTTTAAAAAAACTAGATAATTTAGAACTTATTCATTTGATAAACGCCGTTTTGCTTCTCGAAGAAATCTCCAGAAATCACAAGGAGCGTTAGCGTTTGGCAAACGAAAAAAGCCGTTTGGCTGTTCCATTTTCAATGTAATACTCCGCAAAGCAAAAAAACAAAAACACAAGAAAAGTCACAAAAAACGAAGAATAAGTCCAAGGCGAAATCACAAAGGAATAGGCAACGAAAAACAACGATTGCGCATAAGTTGGCCTGGCGAAAATCTTGTGAATGCCATAACGCATTGATTCAAAAGAAAAACCACCCAGAAAACCAACCGCTCCCAAAGCAAACAAACCCCCGAATACACCAAAATCCGAAATAATTCCCCGAAAGGAGGTATAAACGTTTGTTTCAAATCCAGGCAAATACCCATAAACGCCCGTTTTTCTTTCCGCCAACCCAAAAAGCGAAAAAGGGCCAAGAAACGTCATTTTTCCAAACGAATATGAGCCCCAGACATAATAGTGATGAAGCCATTCATCAAAAGCGCCAATTTCGCCAAACGCATAAACAGAAAATTTATTCTTGGCGTAATCTATGCTATCGGGTTTGAAACCGCCAGCGCGGTTTACCATTAAAAGAAAAAGAAAAATCAATAAAACGGCCACAATCGACCCAGAAATGAGATAACTTCTAAGTCGAACCTTCGGGAAATCACCTTTTGTATAAACGATTCCGGTAAACAATCCGGAAACAAGTAAAAATAAAGAGGCAATTAAGCCAGCCTTCGTGGTATCAATAAGTGAGTTGAAAATGACGGGGAAATAGCAAAGAAAACAAATAAGTTTTTGAGAGGTTTTCTTTGCAGAAAAATACGAATAAGAACCGAACAGCGCGCAAACGTATTGAAACAAGACGAAAAAATTAATATAAAACGGAACAATCGAAGAATCGGAGTATCGGTCTTTCGAGATTTCTATATTCATTTGCAAAAATGCGGAAAAGTTAAAGAAAACACGAATATCGTAGCCAAACACATGCATCTTTAAAAAACCCCCGCACACAGAAAGAAAAATAAAAAAACACAAAAGAAACCAATAGATCCTCGACAAAAAAAACGGAGAAGAAAGTGCCCCACTATTGCCAAAAGCCGGAAACGCGGCAGGATGCTGCAAAGAAACTTTGCCACGTTTAAAAACAACTTTTTCACCAATCTTTTCTCCGACAAACACAAAAATCAGTGAAACAAAAATCCATAAAGGGCCGACAAAAGAAAGAGATTTACCGCCTAATAAAGAATAACCGAAAAAGAAAACGGTCCAAATGAAAGCGTGTATCCGCGAAATGCTTCCCCAATTTTTGGTGAATCTAAAAACAAGAGCAAAGGCAAAAAGAAAAATCACAAAAGCCAAGGTGGCCATAAACTAATATCCTCCTTGGTGTTTATGCCACTTCTTATAAATATATAAAAAAGATTTTTTCGTGATTTTGGAAACGTTAAGATTGCCCAGTTTAATACTTCCATCCTCTTTGTGAAACACGTGAATTGAAGGAATAAAAAGGCAGCGAATTGAAAGAGAATCAATTTTATGAGCAAGATCCAGCTCTTCAAAAAACATAAAAATTTGTTCATCAAAAACAGGACTAAGTTTGTCTATACCTTTTCGTGAAAAACCAGCAAAGCTTCCATGACAACCATAAATATCGCAGTTCTTATTTTTTGGGCAAAACACCCTAATAAAGGCATTAATTGCAATCCCTTGATAAAAAACGAATTTCCAATTTTTACGTAAGCCTAGATAGACAAGATATTCAGATAAACTGCTATGTCGATAGTATGCTGGATTTTGATTTCTTCTCCCGTTGCAAGCGATTGTTGGACCAAAAACGACCGTTTCATTTTCGTAAGGCTTCAAATCCTGATAGTCAAAGTGATTGACAATGATGTCTGGATTGGCAACTATCAAAAAAGAAAAATCAAAATGATTCACGGAATAAGCGATGCCTTGGTTGTTTCCAAAGCCATACCCTTTATTCTCTCTATTAAGAAAAACACAACCGTTTTGAGTGGAAATATTTTCTATTTCCTTTTTCGTCGCTTCGTCAAAGTAGCTATTAACAACGATGATTTTATAGGAAAAAAAACAATTATCTTTTACGCTTTTGATAAAATCTAAAAGGTCTGAGCCATTTTTATAAACCAAAACACAAAAAATAACATCGACTTTCATTTTTGCTGTTTTACACTGGTCCATATTTTCCTAAGTCAATAATACTCAAAAACTTTGTAAAAAATAGTATGAAACAGAAAAAAAGAAAAAATCCAAGTATCACCTGCAATCATTCGATCAAAAGGAATTGCCCGTCTCGTTCTTCGGGCTTATAAAGGAGAACGACGAATCAGATATACAAAACGCTATAATGATATATATGGATCAAAGTGAAATGGTTACAGTCGTTATGCCCATGTATAATGATGAAAAATTCGTCAAAAAAGCAATAGAGTCCGTTTTACAACAGACATATAGCAATTTAGAGCTAATTATTGTTGACGATTGTTCCAAGGACTCAAGCGTCGAAATTGTTCGCTCTTTCTCGGATAAAAGAATCAGATTTTTTGAAAACGCGGCCAATTCAGGCGCGGCATTTTCACGGAATGTCGCGCTAAGAAATGCGAAAGGTGTTTGGATTGCTTTTTTGGATGCAGACGATTTGTGGGTTAAGGACAAACTTGAAAAACAAATCAGTTTTATGCACAGAAATGGCTTTCTTTTTACATATGCTGAATACCAAGAAATAGACACAAATGGACAAAGCCTCCACAAACATATCTCCGGGCCAAAAAACATAAATTTAAAAATTATGCATCATTTGTCTTACCCCGGCTGTTTGACGGTAATGTATAAAGCCTCGCTTTTGCCATACCCGCTTCAGGTGGATCCAGCCCTCAAAAAGCGGAATGATGATGCAATGTGGCTACAGGTCGTTCGCTACTCAAATTGTTACCTTCTCCCAGACACGCTTGGCTTCTATCGCGTTAGAGGAGACTCAATTTCGCACGTTTCAAAACTAAAATTGCTGATTTTCCATTACCGATTATATAGAATCACCGAAAAACGAACGATACTAGGGGCTTGGCTTTGCGCGTTTAGAAATGCTTTCTTTTATATTTTAAAAAAGAAAAAATATGTAAGTAATTCTAAATAAGGTCCACTCTGAGCGACAATCTCGTCGCTCGGCATTTGTTGCAAAGTGATAAAATAAAAAGAAAAAGGGTAATACATGGAAAAACACATTCCGCTTGCTACTCCCACTATGTGTGGAAAAGAATTCGAGTTTGTCAAAAACGCTTTCGATACTAATTGGATCGCCCCTTTGGGGCCCCACGTCGATGCTTTCGAAAAAGAAATAGCGGAAAAAGTTGGTATGAAATATGCTGCTGCCGTTAGTTCCGCAACAGCAGGTATTCATCTTGCTTTGGTTGATGCCGGAATTCACCCCGGAGATGTCGTTTTTTGTTCAGATATGACTTTTTGCGCGGCCGCGAACCCTATAGTGTATTGTGGAGGCACGCCGGTATTTATTGACTGCAACTTAGCAACATTCAACATGGATGTATCTTCGCTGAAAAAAGCCTTTGAAAAATACCCTTTGCCCAAGGCGGTTATTACTTCACACCTTTATGGGCAATCTTGCGATATGGACCCGATTTTGGATCTTTGCAAAAAGCACAACGCGATTGTTGTTGAGGATGCAGCAGAAAGCCTTGGGGCCACTTATAAGGGAAAAATGAGTGGTACCTTTGGAAAATATGGCATCTATTCTTTCAATGGGAATAAAATTATTACCACTTCTGGCGGGGGCATGGTTGTTTCTAATGATGCTAGAGCCATAGAACACATCAAATTTTTATCGACTCAGGCCCGAGAAAAGACTATGTGGTATGAACACAAAGAAATTGGTTACAACTACAGGCTGAGCAATGTATGCGCAGCGATTGGTCGTGGCCAATTGACCGTGTTGGATGAACGCGTCAAGCAAAAGAAGGCAATTTACCAGCGATATGTCGATGGCTTTTCTGATATGCCAAAGTTGTTCATGATGCCGGAGGCTCCATATGGAAGCCCGAACCATTGGCTTAGCGCTTTGTGTTTTGATTCTTCAATCAAAAAAACACCATTTGAATTGGTGCAATACTTAAAAGACAACAACGTAGAATCAAGACCGATTTGGAAGCCACTTCATATGCAGCCTATTTATTCAAAAGCTGATTTTATTTCTTCAAAAAGAGGCATTCCGATGGATGAAGACATCTTCTTCCACGGGATTTGTTTACCTTCCGATGTGAAAATGGATCCCAAAGACCAAGACTCCGTCATCGAGTTAATTAAAGAATTTTTCCGCTAATCATGTACCGAAAATGGGGAAAAAGAGCTTTTGATTGCTTCCTTTCTTTTTGTGCGCTGATAGTTTTATCCCCTCTCTTTTTATTGCTCTCATCTTTGGTTTTCGTTTTTCTTGGAAAACCCATCATTTTCAAACAAGTCAGGCCCGGATTGAACAACAAATTATTTTTCATATATAAATTTCGGACGATGACGAATGCAAAAGACAAAAACGGCCGACTTCTTCCTGACGAGCAAAGGCTAACAAAGTTTGGTCGCTTCTTACGTAATAGTTCGCTCGATGAACTTCCAGAGATTTGGAATATCTTTATCGGGGACATGGCCTTAATCGGGCCGAGACCCTTGCTAGTCAAAGATATGGTGTTCTTTAGCCCTGATATTGACAAAAGATCTACGATCAGGCCTGGTTTAACTGGCCTTGCGCAAGCGTCAGGGCGAAACAGGATTTCTTGGGACAAAAAATTTGCTTATGACATCCAGTACATGGAAACCTATGGTTTTTGCCTTGATTTTTGCCTTTTCTTCAAAACCATATGGTCAGCCTTCGTCAAGAAGGAAGGGATTGAAGAAACCGGCTTTGCTACATCAGAAGATTACGGTGATTATCTTTACCGTCTTGGCAAAGTTTCAAAAGAAGTTTATTTTTCTCAGTGCCAAAGAGCAGAGAGTCTTGTTTCCTTCTTTCGAAATGAGCGTTGCCGAAAATCAAAGCGAAAACCACAATGAATTAGTCATTTTTCTTTGTCTTTCTAGACCGCAACGAACAAAAGAAATAGCGAATTTCTTTCCAGTAGAACACCCCCGTGAAAGAAAGAAAAAGCAAAAAATAGGCTAGTAAAGCCCAAACAACACTCAAAAAATGCGTAGAAAGGAAGAATGATGCAATGCATAGGCAAAGATAGAAATCGTTTTTCCAATGTTTTACGTGATAGTTGGTATCCAAACAACCCTCCGAAATAGCGAACCATATCAAAATAACAAATAAAGAGGTAATCGTAATACCTATAGGGTTATTGTAGGAATAAGGTTTTATATATAAATAATAAATCCCCGCATCAGCCAAAATCCCGAGAACAAGAACGATTAAATTTTGCAAAAAATAAGATTTTTCTTTATCAAAAGTTTTGTAATAACTGTGCATTAATACCACGACAGGAACGTTGATAGCAAGACCTGGAAGAAGCATCCTAAAAATTGGAATCGAATCAACGTATTTCGTTAAATAATGATTCAAAAACCAATAGACAAAGAAATAAGAAAAACAGGCCAGACAAACAAACACATCCAAAGCGCTCATAAGCCTCGGATACAACTGAATAAGCCTATCGTTGTCCTTGCCCCGCATATACGGAAACAAAACGGAAGAAATTGCTGAGGTAGCCACCGTAATTAGGTTGAGCATGCTGTAGGCGAAAGAGTATATCGAAAAGATGTTAGATTCCTCAACAGGATAAAAAATTGATATAAATTGCTTATCAACCATCATAAGCAAATTGCTCGTCAAATTCGCGAATAGCAAAGGCAAACCGGCAAAGATATATTTTTTAAGATTTTGGAGAGACTGTTGAAAAGAAATTCCTTTCGAAAAAATGACGCTCCGAAGCTGGATGGTATAAAAAATATCGGCCGCCAGGGATGCCGCTATATTCACAAAAGAAAAAAGAACGAAACTTGGAGTGGCCTCAAAATGGGCAAAAATCAAATAACAAGTGCCAACATAAACGATATTAACAATAGATTTAATAATGCTCGCAATAGACGACCCACGGAAAAATTTCAAAGCTTGACAAACAGAACTATAGCAATTGTCGACGTTATAGACCAAATTATAAACGGATACCAAAAGGAAAATAAGACCATAGACAGAAGTGTCTATGAAAAAAAGCGATATCGCACACCCAAATATTGACAAAAACAATTCAATTGCAGAAAGCCACGAAATAGCTGAGTGAATTTCTTTTTTTGTTATTTCATCAAGCGTTTTCCCAGCGAAAACAAAATAAATACCATCAGTAATGCCGAAATGAAGAAGGCCAAGATAGCCAACATAAAGAATATAAGTTTTATAGAAACCGTAATCTTGATAGCCAAGCAGTTTTGGAATCAGCAACTCCACAACGATGCCACTCGCCATGTGAAAGATATTGGAAATAAGCACTTGGACTAAATCCAAAAATGCTCGTTTTTTCTCTGAGCCGCCTTGGGTTTGCCTAATTTCCATCATATGGTGATTATAAACACAAGTTTTAAAATATGATGGGAAACTCAGGAAACTCGATAATGTTCTCGGATCCAATCTTTGTATGCGCCATTCTCAACTCTTTGAATCCAGCGGCTATTACTGATATACCAACGGATGGTTTCACCAATACCAGTTTCGAACGTTCTTGAAGGCCTCCAGCCGAGTGATTCAGTTTTCTTTGGGTCAATCGCGTATCTCAAATCGTGCCCCGGTCTATCGGTAACGTAATTGATCAGCGACTCCGGCTTACCCAACGCTTTTAAAATCGTTTTGACCACAACGAAGTTGCTTCTTTCGTTATGACCACCAACATTATAGATATTGCCATCCTCACCATGCCGGACGATTAAATCGATTGCATCACAATGGTCTTCGACATAAAGCCAGTCCCGAACATTTGCACCGGTCCCATAGACAGGAAGAGGCTGATTGTTCTGCGCCCTTTGAATCATCAAAGGGATAAGCTTCTCAGGGAATTGGTAAGGCCCATAGTTATTCGAGCAACGAGAAATCGTCACTGGGAGATGAAAAGTACGATGATAGGCTAAAACCAAGAAATCCGCAGAAGCCTTTGAAGCACTATAAGGACTTGAAGGCTTAATGGGCGACGTCTCGGTAAAGTATTCATTCGTCGCTTCAAGGGGCAAATCACCATAAACTTCATCCGTACTTACCTGATGGAACCGCTTAATCCCATACTTCCTGCAGGCATCAAGCAAAACCTGAGTCCCCACCACATTCGTATGGACAAAGATCCCTGGATTGGTAACTGAACGATCGACGTGACTTTCAGCGGCGAAGTTGATCACATAGTCAAAATGCTCTTTTTCGAAAAGCTGATAGATCTTATTTCGATTAACGATATTTTCGTGAACGAACTTAAAATTAGGCTCTTTAAGCACTTCGATAGACTCCATGTTGCCCGCATAAGTTAAGGCATCAAGACAAATCCATTGGTCGCGAGGGTATTTACGGACCATCTTATTCAAGAAGTTCGATCCAATGAATCCGGCTCCGCCGGTAACAAGGAATTTCATACTGACTTCTTCTCCTTTAACGTTCCCGTTTCTTTCATAAATTCATCGAGCGCCTCTTCGACGGTCGGCAAATGATGGAATCCCGCTTCAGTAAGGCAATCTTTGCTTAAACGTGAATTTAAAGGCCGTTTTGCAGCGGTTTTATACATAGCGGACGGAATTGGATGAACGTCATTGGGGTTATATCCACCTTTCTTGAAGATCATGCAAGCAAACTGATACCAGGTAACAAAGTTTTCGTTCGTTCCGTGATAGATACCATATTTTTCGGTGTGAATCATCTCATCGATGAGAACGCAAAGATGCTTGGTATAAGTTGGGCTGCCGATTTGGTCATCAACAACGTTAACTGAATTGCCAGAGGCCGCCAGTTTGAGCATCGTATAAATGAAGTTCTTGCCATTCTTGCCAAAAACCCAGCTCGTTCGAACGATAAAATGCTTCGGCCACTTGAGAACGGCATCCTCGCCCATCGCTTTGCTCATTCCGTATACCGAAAGAGGGTTTTTCACGTCGTCGGGGAAATAGATCCCGTCTTTCGTTCCATCAAAAACGTAGTCGGTACTGATATAAAGAAGCTTGGCGTTCACTTCTGAGGCCGCTACAACGATATTCGCAGTTCCTAAGGCATTCACATCAAAGCACGTTAAAGCATTGCTCTCCGCCTTGTCTACGGCGGTATAAGCAGCTAAGTGCATAATGGCATCCGGCTTTGCCGCTTTAACAAAAGCCAAAACTGCCGGACCGTCCGTTAAATCGCACTCGCCAATATCCAAACCCACAATCGTATCTTCGGGATGTTTGGCATGGATCTCATTAACAAGATCGGTCCCAAGTTGACCCTTATAACCCGTAATCAATATTTTCATCTTATTTCTTGCCCCGATAAACAAAGTCTACACCGGAATCCTTAAATAGAGGATTCTTTAAATCTTTTTCGGATAAGATTGGGTTCTTCACCCCCCAATCAATCCCAAACATCGGATCTGAATAAAGAACGGCTCGTTCAGAGGCTTTATTGTAATATTCATCAACCTTGTAGCAGAAAATCACGTTATCAGTAACCGTAACAAAGGCATGTAAGAATCCCTTAGGGATAAATAACTGCTTCTGGTTCTCGCCCGAAAGGCCAACACGAATCCATTTCAAATAACTTGGGGATCCCCTACGGACATCGACGATAACGTCATCAACGGCCCCTTCCACCACCCGAACAAGCTTTGTCTGAGAGAATTCGCCGGCTTGGCAGTGCAAACCACGAATAATGCCTCTCTTGGTGGACAAGGATTGATTATCCTGGATGAATTCGCCATCAAAGATTTCTTTCATCTTCGTCTTAGCGTAAGACTCAAAGAAATAGCCGCGATTATCACCAAAAACATCAGGAGTGATGATATAAGCGTCCTGCAGAATCGTTTTCTCAAAGAGCATAGCGAATATCCTCTTTCAATATTTTCTTTAAATAGGCACCATAACCGCTCTTGCCGTATTTCTCTGCAGCAGCTTCAAGTTGCGTACGATCAATCCAGCCATTCCGATAGCTGATCTCTTCAAGGCAAGCGATCATAAGGCCTTCATGGCTTTCAATCGTTTTTACGAACTCACCGGCTTCCATAAGCGAATCATCAGTGCCAGCATCGAGCCAGGTATAACCACGCCCCAACAATTGAGCCTTAAGTTTTCCGGCCTTTAGATAGATATTATTCAAATCCGTGATCTCGAGTTCACCGCGTTTACTCGGTTTAACTTTAGCGGCTTCAGATGAAACGCCTTTTGGATAGAAATAAAGACCAGTGACTGCGTAATTGCTTGGCGGGGTTTGTGATTTTTCAACGATGTTCAGCGGATTGCCTTCTTTATCCATGTCAATAACACCGAAACGTTCAGGATCGCTGACGTAATAGCAGAAAACAGAGGCAAACCCTTTATCAGCCGCCTCTTTGGCTGCTTTTAATTTTGCCGAGAATTCACCGCCATAGAAGATGTTGTCTCCCAAAATCATGCAGCAAGAATCGTTTCCAATAAATTCTTTTCCAATTAAAAAGGCTTGCGCAAGCCCGTCCGGTGAAGGCTGAACCGCATAAGAAAGGGACAACCCGAGAAGAGACCCGTCCCCCAAGAGATCTTTAAAACGAGGCGTATCTACTGGGGTGGAGATAATCAGAATCTCTTTCACACCAGCCATCATTAAAATGGACAGCGGATAATAAATCATCGGCTTGTTATAAATTGGTAGCAGCTGTTTGCTCGTCACCATTGTCAAAGGATAAAGACGAGTACCGCTTCCGCCCGCGAGAATAATTCCCTTCATAAAACCTCCAAAACGATTAATCGTTCATTTCTGGCTTATACGTTGTGACTACAGTACGGATAATATCCTTGACATCGTTCGGTTCTACAGATAGACCAAACGCCGTTTTTGCTAATTCAACGTCTTCCTCAATTGGCTGAATTTCCCCGGCTCGTTCAATATAAATTTTGTTGTTTGACGTTTTGATCTGAGTCGTTGGATCAATCAGCGTTTCTTCAAAGAGCTTCTCGCCAGGCCGCAATCCAGAATAAACAATCTGAATGTCTTTACCGGGAACAAAGCCAGCTTGACGAATCATTTTTTTAGCCAAATCATCAATCCTTACCGGCTTGCCCATGTCAAGAATGAAGATTTCCCCGCCTTGGGCGAAAATAGAAGACTGCAAAATAAGGCCCACCGCTTCGGGAATGGTCATAAAGTAACGAATGATATTTGGATCAGTAACTGTAATAGGGCCGCCTTCTTCAATTTGCTTCTCAAAAAGAGGAATAACGGACCCATTAGATCCCAAAACGTTGCCGAACCGAACAGCACAGTATTTCGTGTTCTTGGAGACGGAGGCAAAATATTGAATGATCATTTCGGCAAAGCGCTTAGTCGCGCCCATGGCATTGGTCGGTCTTACTGCCTTATCGGTCGAGATCAAAAGCATCTTCTTAACGTGATATTTATCCGCTAGTTTAGCAACGTTATAGGTGCCGACAACATTACTACGAACCGCTTCGACAGGCGATTCTTCCATCAATGGAACGTGTTTATAAGCTGCGGCATGATAAAGATAATCTGGCTTATATTGCATGAAGATCTGTTCCATCCGAACTTCATTGTACGTTGCGCCAATAAGCGTGACCAATTTTACATCCGTGCAGTTCTCGCGTTTAATCTCACGAACGAGCTCTTGCTGGATCGCATAAACTCCATTTTCGTAAATATCGAACAAAACCAAAGTGGCCGGATGCGTTTTGTAGATTTGGCGAACGAGTTCGGATCCAATCGATCCGCCAGCGCCAGTGACTAAAACGCATTTCCCGGTTAACATTTCTTTTATCTGTGAATTATCCAAAGAAACCTGTGGGCGCCCAAGAATATCGTTAATATCAACGTTGAGAACCGTTCGCTCATTAACGCTGCCAAGCTCTGAAAGGATCGGGAGGCGCTTTACTTGAACATCAACATCCCGAAGATAAGAAAGAATTCGATTAAGAGTAGTTTTATCAAGAGCCTGAATAGCGATAATAACTTCATCAATCTTGTATTCAGCAACAAAGGAAGAAACGCTTGAAATCGGCCCCTTCACAGGAATCCCAGAAAGAGTGCGATTGATTTTGCTCGGATCGTCATCAACCAAAAGAACAACGCGGCTCCTCGAATCGATGTTGTTTCGGGAATCATCAATGACTATTTTTGCAGCAGACCCCGCCCCGATGACAAGTGTTCTTTTAAGAGGCGATCTCCGTTTTTTAATCATTGTTGCCGCATATTTAATGACTCTCTTAAGAGTCCGAAAACCATCGCAAAGAAACATCATCACGACCATTCCAAGAAAGAAAACGGCCAAATTAAACGTTGGCAAATAAGCATCGGGGACAAAAAACATGACAAGATAGCCAGCCACATTAACGCAAAGAATGATGAGGGCGACCTTGATTGCTTCAAGCATTCCAAAATTGTCAGTCAATAACCTGTAAATGCCAAAGAAACAAAAAGCCAGGCAAAGGACAAGAGCAAAACTCAACCCATAAATAACAATTCCCCAAATCTGGGTCGAATTGAGGCCGCCACCAATGAAGGTACCCAACGAACAAAGAAGCACGACAAGAAAAACCGAAAGAACGTCAGCCAACACCGTAAGAGCAATGTTTAAGGGACTGTAATTATGTTTCATGAAAGGCTGCCCCATCAACAACAGCCAGTAAGATATTATAAACAAAGTCCCAAGGAAAAAACGAAAAATCAGTGGAAAAAAATATGCTTACCATTTTTTGATACTTAAAGCGAGGAGTTTATGACTTTCCTAACGTCAGTCTTGGATTTATACTATCAAAAATGGATTCGTTAAAGAAAACCCTGTATTTTGGCCCAAAAAGAACTAACGATTTTCTTCTCTCAATGATATCAATCCTCGTTTTATTCCCACTCTTATTTTTTCTTTTTTTGGTAACCTCCATAGATTCCCATGGTTCCCCAATTTTGTGTCAAAAAAGGATAGGAAAAGAGCAAAAGATATTTACGATTTTAAAGTTCCGTTCCATGAAAAGAATCTCGCCAACCAAAGGGGCAGAATGCCTCACAGAAGAAGAATCTCAGAGATACACAACAAAATGGGGCAAGTTCCTTCGCAAAACATCCCTAGACGAACTTCCCCAACTCTTTAACATTCTTTTTGGTTCAATGTCATTCATCGGCCCTCGACCGGGTTTAACGGAAGAAGGAGAGCCAGAGCTTGTTCAATATCGCAGATCCTATATCCCTTCGGCTTTTGATGTGAAACCTGGCTTATCAGGCTATTCGCAAGTAATGCTAAAAAGAGACCACAACGTTAAAGAGAGAGCACGGCTTGACTCTTATTATGTAAAACATATGTCTCTAAAACTTGACTTTGTTTTATTTTTTAAGACGTTTGCAGTTGTTTTCCGTAGTTCAAAAAAAACATTAAGAGGCGAAACCTCCAAAAAATGCACCAATTAGATTGTTTTGGCCATTTTACTTATTTTATTCACTATATCAGAAGAGACATTTTGCACATCGCAATCAGGAACGATTGACTGTTTTCGAGTAGCCTTTCCCATTTTCTCGGCCCTTTCAATGGCTGCATGGATTCTTCCAAAATCTATCCCACCGATAACAATAGATCCCGCAATCACCCCTTCTTGTCTTTCTGTGCTATTCCGAATGAGAACTGCAGGGAAATTGAGGATGGATGATTCTTCCGTAAGGGTCCCGCTGTCACTAAGGACACAGAAGGCATTCTCTTGAAGCTTAAGATATTCAAAGAATCCAAAGGGCTTTTCTTCTCGGATATACGGGGATAGTTTGAGTCCGTTCTCTTCAAGCTTCTTTCGCGTTCTTGGATGAACGCTAAAGATAACTGGCATCTTGTATTCGTCCGCTATCTTGTTAAGAGCAGGGAATAAACTATTAAACTTCTCCGGAATGTCGATGTTCTCTTCTCGATGGGCAGACATCACCATGTACTTGCCTTTTTCGAGTACAAGTTTTGTTAAGATATCCGAATCCTCGATTTGTTGTCTATGGGCGTTTATAACCTCGAGCATTGGAGATCCCGTAATAAATGTCCTATCCTTCCGCAATCCTTCGTGCATGAGGTTGTTATATGCAAAATGGCTATAAGGCATATTTATATCACTAATATGGTCAATCATGACCCTGTTCGTCATCTCAGGCACATTCCAATCCCAGCAACGATTGCCCGCTTCCATATGAAAGATGGGGCATTTAAGGCGTTTGGCAGAGATGGCCGCTAAAGAGGAATTGGTATCCCCAAGGATCAATACGGCATCTGGCTTAACTTTTTGGATCAGATCGTAGGACTTCGAGATAACATTGCCCATCGTCTCGCCAAGGTTCTTGCCCACACAGTTGAGGTAATAGTCCGGTTTACGCACTCCGAGTTCATCAAAGAATATTTGGCTGAGCTCGTAATCGTAGTTCTGTCCGGTATGCACCAAAATATGATCAAACTCTTTATCGCACCGTTTGATCACTTCGGATAGACGGATGATCTCGGGTCTTGTCCCTAAGATCGTCATCACCTTCAGATTGCTCATACCCTTTCAGGTTCAACCATCTCCGGATAGGTATCTTCGTTATTTTTATCGTAAACATCGCTCGCCCACATCAAAACTACGGCATCTTGGGATCCAACGTTTTTGATGCTATGAACGAATCCTGGGGCGATGTCCACCACAACCAGATTCTTTTCACCACAGTGATAAGTAGCAATCTTGGTATCGAGCAAACACCGTTCCTGAATGTCGCAAGAACCCGAAACCACTAAGTACTTCTCGTTCTTGCTCATATGATAGTGATTGCCCTTAACGGCGCCCGGCTTAATCACATTAACGGAAAGTTGTCCATAATCTTTGGTCTTAAAGAATTCAACAAACGATCCCCGGTTATCCGAATGACTAACCAAGGGATAAGACATCCCGCCTTCGGGCAAATACGAAAGGTAAGTGGCATAAAGCTTCTTCTCAAAGCCATCCTGCAACGGAAGCATCAAGTTTTCTCGAGACGAACGGAATGAACGGATAATCTCAATCAGTTCTGAAGGTTTTGCGTAGTATGTCGGTTCAACATAGAGAATGTGATTATTCGGTAAGGGTTTGTCCTCGATAACGTGGATAAACTCCTTGCAGACATCATCGATATAAACGAAATCAAGGTTTGGGGCTTTCTCGTTAACATCCACAGGAAGACTGTGGCTGACGTTATAACAGAAAGTCGCAACCACGCTGTTGTAGTTCGGTTTGCACCACTTGCCAAAAACATGGGCTAAGCGATAAACGTAAACGGGGTGGCCATTGAAACCCAAATTGTTAACAACGCTCTCGGCAAGAGCCTTTGATTCACCATACGGGGTATCTCGAGCTGCCAAGGCGGATGAAGCCAGCAAAATAGGAGCTTGGGATTTCTCTTCTTGAACAAATTCAACCAATTTCTTAGTCAACCCAAAATTCACATCGTGAAATTCTTGGATATTCGCAGGTTTGTTTACACCCGCAAGATGAACGATAAAATCCGCATTTGCGATATGTTTTTTTAGAGTTTCATCGCTGTCAGCGGAATTGAACTCTAGAATCTCGTGGCCCCGACTTTTTAAAAGAAGGCAAAGATTCTTGCCAATAAAACCATGTGAACCGGTTACCAGAATTTTCATAAATTGCCCCCATCCATTTTGAGATCTTTTAACTTAGCCATCATCTCGGCTACCGTCAGCAATTTCACGCTCTTAGAGGTGAGGGAAGAAAAATCAGCAATTTTCTCGTTCCCCTTTTCCATATAATTCTCATAGTTCAAATCGCGATCGTCTGCGACAATCCGATAAAAGGATCCACAATCCTCCGCTCTGGCCATTTCTTCCGAAGTGACGAGGGTTTCATGGCACTTTTCGCCATGGCGAATCCCGATGTATTCGATTGAAGACTTGCTGTGAGCAACTTCGATGACGGCTTTGGCCAAATCCCCAATCTTGATTGCCGGCGCTTTCTGGACGAATAAATCGCCTTGCGTTCCGTTCTTAAAGGCATAAAGAACAAGGTCAACGGCTTCTTCGAGGCTCATCACAAAGCGCGTCATCTCAGGGTTGGTAACCGTTAAAGGTTTGCCCGCTTTCGTCTGCTCGAAGAATAAAGGAATGACAGAGCCCCTGCTGCCCATAACGTTCCCGTATCGAGTTAAGCAAAGAATGGTATCTCCCGCTAAAAGCTGACGCGACCGAGCGATCACGTTCTTTTCCATAAGAGCTTTCGTTATGCCCATCGCGTTAACGGGGTATGCGGCTTTGTCCGTCGATAAGAAAACGGCTTTTTTAACATGATGATTAACGCAAGCGGTAATCACATTGTCAGAGCCAATCACATTCGTTTTCATTGCCTCGAGCGGGAAGAACTCGCAAGACGGAACTTGTTTTAGGGCCGCTGCGGAGAAAACGTAGTCTACGCCCCGGAAGGCATCATCAATGCTTTGATAATCACGAAGATCGCCGATATAGAATTTTAATTTAGGATTTGAATAATGCTTCCGCATATCGTCTTGCTTCTTTTCGTCCCGAGACAAAATACGGATTTCTTTAATCCCCGTCGAAAGGAAACGATCTACAACCGCATGCCCAAAAGAGCCTGTACCGCCGCTAATTAATAAGATTTTTCCATCAAAGATATCACTCATAGAAATCCTTCCAACCCACGAGGTTCGACGCTTATGGTTTTATTTTAAGACTCTTTATATCCTTTTGATAGAAGAGAAGAATTGAAGAAATAAAGAGCAAGGAAAAAGAACACCCTTTAATGATCGTCCCCCACCACAGATTCCAGGATTCGGAGATCTTAATCGCATAACGGAAAAGAATAAACACGATTGCCCAAGACACCGCAGCTATAATCCCGGTTTTGAGAAAATCAAAATAATAATGCTTAATTGGCAGACTCAAATCTTTTTGATAATAGATGCTGCTGAAGATAACCATGCCAACGATTAAAGAGCAACCAATCCCAAGTAATGGTCCATACACCTTATAGTCTTGAGGCAAAAGATAAACGCAAAGAATGGCAATGCCAATAGATGCGACCGAGCAAACAAGATTAACAATGGATAGATAACGATGCTTGTTCTCTGCCCTCTGGATTTCGATGCCTAAGTTCTGAGATAAAGGAACGATTCCTAAAAGCAAGAAGCTCAAAGACAAATAGAAGATCGTTTTGAAATCCTGATCCTGAAGTTCGCTATTGCCTAGCCAAGCCTGAATGAAGTCTTGGCCACAAGACGCGAAGCCCCCAACAATCAAAAAGAGGACGATTAACTGGAGAAGGCTGACTTTGCTAAATAATGCCGATATCTCGTTTTGCTTGTTATTAATGGCCAAAGAGTTAATTCGAGGGCTGAACTGCGAGGATATCGCCATCGAGATCTGATTTTCGTAGAGATAGAACTGCAAGCCATATCCAAAGATAGTGACTGCCCCCATCCCTACCATCTGCCCCAGAATGGTCTTGCCCATGGATGTGGTAATCGTAGACACGATAACCACAAAGAATATATAGAGAGTAAACGTGAAGACTTGTTTGAATAACCCGGAGAGGCCATTAGGTTTAGCAAAAGACATCTTGAGTTTAAAAACGGCATAGATCGCACCAAGGATATCGAAGAAAAGAAGAACGGAACCGCTGACGAGGCTGACTGCGATGATGTCATAGCCAAAATAAAGGAATAAGAAAGAACCTAAGACACTGAATATATGAATAGCTAAATAAAGAAGCTGCTCGACAATGAAGCGGCTCTTGTAATAGACGTACCAGGTAAATAAAGACAAAAAGAAATCCACCGACGACACAACGGACGCGATCAGAATCAAAAGAAATAGAACGTGACGTGAGTTCGGGGTCGAATCCTTGTAAGGAATAACGCCTTGGCCATAAAGAAACGCCAAAGTAATCCCGACCGCCAGCATCAGCAAGGCCATCACACCGAAACAAATCAGATAAAACCCATTGATTTGCTTAAGACCGTCTTCGCCTTTTGCTTTTTCGTTAAGGGTAGAGAAATGAACATAACTGTTCTCCATGCCGAGCGAGATCAAAAGGGTATAAGTAATCAAAGACGTTGCAAAGAAATAAAGACCATTATTAACCAGCCCAACTTTTTGTAAGAGATACGGCGGATAGAGTAGGCCGACAATAATCGATATTGCCAGCCTTAAATACGTTAAGACGATGCCAAAACGGATGTTCTTCCGTTCCCGTTCGTCCTCGTTAACGTTCATACAATCACTGTTGGGTCGTGAGTCATTTGCCATGCATCAACACGAGAATACCACTTTTCAAGCCGATCCCAATGGGCCAGATAGTACCAATCCGCTTGACCCTGATGGGGTTTGGCCACCATCGCGAAGGCAAAAAGGAACACATCGATGCCTAATAACGAATAGGCGATATCCGGAGTGAACGGAGCGATTGCCGAAACGGTGTAAATATTGATGGCTAAAGATGCAAAGTAGACGATCCATAAGAGCCAGGACCGCTTTAAAATCGTCTGCCAAGGCGGTAGAACCCGTAAAAAGATCAAGGTGACCATCCACAAGAGAGTAAGGCCGAAAACGCAATAGAAGCCCACTTGGTGAACAAATAGACCTACCATAAGAACCCCAAGGGTTGCCAGCATCGAGAAGATCAGCCATAAAGCCTTCTTCTTTTGGCCATAACGCCAGAAGGCGAAAATCGATGAAATAAAGAAAGGCAAAGTCAGATAGAACGCAGAGAAGGCCGCAACAGCCAAAGGGGTCAAACGAAATGAGAAACCATAGAAGGCAGAAGAGAACGAATAACCCAAGGTAACCAAAATCATGAAAATCGGAGTCAGCCAGATCAAAGAACGCTGATAGATATCTGCGGGAAAAACAGTTTGCGAAGAAGCTGTCTTGTTTCGGGAAAATGCTGAACGAAGTTCCTCAGCGACCAAAGGGCTTTTCTTTTCCGTATTTAGTTCGGTCAAAAGAGGCAAAACTAGAGTGATGAATATCATGACAGCCTGGCTCGTAAAGCCAAGCATCAAATGCGATTCCGTCAAAGAGAATCCGAGATAAGCCAGCAAAAAGATCAAGAAATAAAAAACTTTTTTCTTCCCTTGGAAACCAGCACGCGCAATTACAAAGACAAGATAGCCTAAAAGACAGGCAAAAATCGAAATTCCCAAAAATCCGTATTTTGCCAAGGTGGTCACGTAGGTCGAATCACAAGGAGCGCGAAATTCCCCGGTAATGGAATCCAACACGCCTTGCCATAAATATTCGCCAAAACCAAAGGTCATCGACAACGGCGACTGAGCAAGAGCGTTGTAAGCCTGGGACCAATCCTCGACTCTGGCCATAAATGATCTGTCTGAACTTTGGCTAATCGTGGAAGCCAAACTACCGAAAATCGTGGCGACTTCATAAGAATAGGAGTTTATGGTTCCGTTAAAATACATGACAGTAATCGCCACGACGACTCCGAAAACCCCGATCGCCGTAAGAATATCCCGAATCTTGTGTTCCTTAAAAACGACGATAACGCGGTAAACATAATAAACTGGGACAAAAATCGCAGTAATAATCAAGACAGTCTTCGAAAGAATCACAATCTCATTAAGGGCAATAAATAAGATAATCAACCAACGCCACCAATGCGGATTTTGCTCATGAAGATAGCACTCGCAAATGATCCCCATGAACAGCATCATGCCATAGACATTCCTGTTGGTCGTCCAACTTTGAGGAACGTAATAAGGGTCACGGAAATAACCATTGTTGAACAAGAAACCATAAATCTCGGCTTCGTGGAAATACGAGTAAAAAATGGCAATAAAAATCACGATAACATAGCAGCATGAGAAGATTTTGAAGACCATGCGGCCTCGTAGAACTTGAGGCATAATCGCGAAAACGAGGTAAACGCCTAAGGCCTCGACAAGCGCACCGCCAACCGACCGCGCCTTCTCCATAGCGGTCGGCATGTAGATCAAATACACGCCTTCGGTGACACCAGAAAATAAAAGGGCCGCACAGGTGCCCCCAATCGCGAAGATGATGGATAGCCCCAAAATAAACCAATTCGGCCTGGCGTGGTAGTAACGGAAAGCTGCTATTAAATAAATGATTCCAAGGAACATCGCGGCCGCAAAGGCATACCAGAACTCGCTATCGAGCAAGGGCGCTCTTCGCCCCTCGTTTAAGTAAGCCGTATTCTCGGCGACGTAAAAGAAAACGCCAAAAACGGCAATCGTGAGAAGGAGCATCAAAAAGCGGTGAGAACGAATCTCTGGTTTTCCCATGAAATTTTTGATGCTCATATAGTTCAATGAATAGACACTTGGCTAAAAGCCAAGGAAACTATTAAAGTTCTTTGAGTGTCATTATACAAGGAAATTACCGATTAAGGGAAAAAGAGGGAGAAAAATGACCAATTATTAAGAAGTTTGTCACCTTAATCTGGCTCATCTTCGGCGTCTTTATAACGGGGGTAGCACATAAAGAGATACGACACGACGAACGAAAGGTAATGCGACGAGAAGAGCAACCGTTCATCGGTCAGGACGGTATAGAGCAAGAAGGCACCCGTAAACGCTAAGACCACGGCGTAGAAGCTTGAGTGTCGTCCTTCAGCATGCTTAAAGCGAGCAAGGCCTACCACGATGATCAAGACATAGAACATGAGATAGACAAGCCCACCGCCATTGTAGACGGACATGATGCCGCTATTGAGCGAAGCATAGATCTCGCCATTACCCGCTAAGATAGCCGAACGGTAATAGCCCATCGCCCCATCGCCAATAAAGAGGCGCCACGAGGATAACGAATTGAGGAATCGGGACCAACTTGAGGAACGATCGGCCCAGACCGCTGCGAATTCGTTGCCAAAGTAGACCCGTAAACTCGTTGCCACATCCGAAGGGATGGCCATGAGAAGAGCGAACACGATGATCGCAAGGACATAAACTAGGGCGGCATAGCGATAGGCCTTGTGGTCCAAGTCCCCTTTTGGCGAGTTCAGGATCACGAGGGCGATGAAGAATGTCGCACCAACGAGGGCCCAGAACGTAATCGATAGACCCAAGAAACCCGACGAAAGAATTAAGCCAAAACCAATCCCCAAGAACACCCAGCGGAGTTTGCCTTGCTTCTCGGCGCCGAGGACACCGGCAGCAAAGGCGCCGGCAAAGAGGGCTTTGCCTAGGCTTTCGTTGCTCTTATAAAAGCTCGTATAGACCAAATAGGGATCCCGGCTTTCTGGGCCTTGGATAAAGCCAAAGATCGTCGAGGCCACCGCGATCAAGATCACGAGATACGGAAAGACGTTTTTGAACTTCGGTTCTTTTTTGGCGTAAGGCCAAAGAAAGAGGAACGAAAAGGCAAAGAAGAGGTCATAGAGGGTTTCGGCCCCATACATCAGGATGGACGTTAATGAAAGGCTGAATGTTTGAGTGGCCCCATTGGAATCGATATACGTCATCGAATGGTCGTGAACGAAGATCAAAAGGACGGTGTAGATCAGTACCCAAAGGAACATGAGCCCATAACGAAGAGGAGGCTCGATGTGGTTCTTGCTCCAGACGACGATGCCATAAATTACAAAGAGAGCCGCGACCACAACCCCATAGATATTCTTTACCGGATCAGAGTTGATCCAGTTATAGAGAGTGGGATTCGGGTAATACACCGAAGGCAAAAGAGTTAGAACCAAGAAAAAGGAAAGGACGATTGGGATCGAACGATTGAGTTTGGCATTCTCGTGATTCATAGCCGCGAGATCCCCTGCCCTTGGAATAAGTAATACGTGAAGACGAACTCTAAGGTGCCCCCAGCAAAGACCAAAAGAACCCCTAAGGGGCCAAACGGGGAAAGCGAAGAGAGGGGATAGATCACCTCATCAAAGAGGTAAGCGAACCCCGTCGAGAGCAAACTGGCGAAGGTCACATTCAAGAAGGCGGCGGTAAAGCGGGAGATCCGAAGCTTTTGCATCGAGGAGCCGAGCTCGCCGGCTGACATTTTGCGGTTCAAAAAATGAATGGCGGTTAAGAGAACGAGGTTCGACCCCAGCATCACCCCAAAAGCGATCCAGCGGTCATTGCCCCGAAGGCATTCGGCAAGGAGATAAAGGGTGGACAAGAAAGTAGCGCCTTGTAAGAGCAAGACCAGAATGAATAAGGTGAGCCAGAGGGGAAACTCGGCGCGCATTTTACGGGTCATGTTTTGACACCCTATCTCTCATTATTGCTTTTTCTAAGGAAAAAGGAAACCCCGCACCCCGATAGCAACAAGCTTTTATAGAAACTTAGATTGTTTTAAGAGAATCCAAATAACGGCCGAGCCGGGAATCAATTTTGGCAAAAATCATTTCGAAATCATCGCTTGAATTGCATGAAACACGATAGAAAAGCGCCTCGGAGCCGCTTTTTTCCTTCAAAGCGAAAACATCGTCATCAAGAGCGTCTTTTGGGTATTTCGCTCGGAGAGAAGTGAAAAAAGCGAAGACTTCTTTCCGCCCCGAAGCCCTCAAAACGCAGCGAGAACTCAGCCGCTCTTTAACCTGGCAATAGTCGAGGGAAGAAAGATCGAGGCGAACCGTGGAAAGGATGACCTCATTATCCAAAAGAGTGGTCAAAAGGCTTTTAAAATACGGCGAAGAGAAATAGGCAAGCGTTTCTGGATTCTTTAGGAAGGGAATAACGTCTTTCTTGGCCTCGGAGAAATCCACGGCATCGAATCGTTTTTGAAGGAGCTGTTTGGTTTCATCGAGGGTCAGCGTTTCGCGTGGATCCCAATTGCCCGAATCCTCCATCCGCTTTTGCAAATGGCGGACGTTCAAAAGACATCCTCGCGAAACATAAAAAGCAAAATCGAAAAAATCCCGTCCTTTGACCCGCTTCTTCCATTCGCGGCAAAGAACCGCATGAACCTTCCCCGCGAAGAGAGAAGATTCGTCATAAAGCCGAATTCGAAAAGGCTGGGGCCAAGACCCGTAACGATATTCAATGGAAGCCTCTTCAGGCGGGCAAACATCCACCTCAAACTTGATCTTTATGGCTTCGTTCCCCTGAATCTGATTCGCAATTTCGCTTTCGGGCGTAATGAGCAAAAGATTTTCCAAAGTGTTGCCTTTCAAGAAAGCGGATTGAATCGTGCTTTCTTCGGTTTTCTTCTTCGGCAAAGTCATGAAGCGAAGCCCGAAAGAAAGGAAGGTCTTCTCAAGTTCCGGAAAATAGCGTTCGATCCGGAAAGCGGGGTCCGGAGCCAATAAGGAAAAATCAAGATCTTCGCTGAAGCGAGGGAGCGAGTAAAAAATCCGGAGAGCGGTTCCCCCATAGAAAGCGGCGTGGTCGAAAAAGTCCGTCCGGCTCAACGCGTAAAGTGCAATTTCTTGGACCGTTTCTTTCACCGCATTCAAATAATCTTCTTTGCTTTGAGGGTTGAATTGGCTGACCCTCGCCGAAACGATGCTTTCCATACTAGGCCGCCTCCTTTTCGATCATTTTCTTTAAAAAATTCAAATTTTTCTTCCGATAAAGGGGGCAGAGAGCAATTAAAATCCCGCGATCCAATTTGTCAAACGAATCCTCATCGATTCTCAAATCCTCGAAAAGCAATTCCTTGAGACCCTTCACCGAAAGAACCGCCGGTTTCTTAGAGAGCAAATCGCAAAGCGCTTTCTCGGGAGTGGCAACGAGATAGGAATAGCCTTTTTCTTGAACACTTTGAACTCCGAAACGCCAGGCTGACAAGGGAACGTCCGAATAAAGAAAGATTCCGAAATGATTTTGATAGCGTCGATTGTGTTTTTGCTGGGTGGTCGCGCAGGTATATGCCACCACCCGTTCTGGAATTAAACCATTCTGCGACAAAACGTATTCAAATGAGAGATAAGAAGGCGAAACAATCGACCCCGAAAGAAGACGCCCATCCGTTTGGGGATCCGTTTCATAAAGCCCTTTGGCGATCGGAAAATACGTGCCCGTGCGAACCTCACGAGCAATTTTATCTTTGGGGTTTCGATATGCGCGGTAGGCAACCAATAATTCAGGATAAGAAATAATCATTTTGCTTTCCTAATTACAATATTATCATACTTTGATGAGCAAATTAATTTATTTTTTAGGAACACACGGATTGAAAAAGGGGCGGGGAAACCCCGCCCCCTAGGAGAGCTTATTACTTATTCAAGAATTCGGAAATCTGCTCGTAGACCTTCATGCGCTCTTTCTCGTTATGAATCTCGTGGCGCATGTTCGGATAGATCACCAAGGTGACGTCCTTCATGCCGAGCTTCTGGTAGAGATTGGCCATATAGGTCGGGCCTTTGCCATTACCCCCGACCGGATCGTATTGGCCGGAGATGATGAGCACTTTTTCTTTGGGCGAGATCTTCTTGATCTCCTTCTTCGAATTGAGGGCCACCATGCCTTTCAGGAATTCCTTCCAGAAGCCGTGGGTATCCATATGCCCGCAATAGGGATCGGCGATGTACTTCGCGACGTTATCTTCGTTAAAGGAGAGCCAATCCAAATCGGTCTTCCGATTCTTGACCGCTTTGGCGTAGCCGCCGAGTCCGGCATTGGTTAAGAACTTATCCGGTTCATCCCAATTCTTCTTGTTGCAGGTCAGTTTGGCTAAGGTATAGGCCATCTTCATCTGCGAGGCATTGCCGCCATTGGTGCCACAAAGGATCACCCGGTCAACGGTATCCGGATAAAGCTGGAGATAACGCTGAACCATGAAGGAGCCCATCGAGTGACCCATGATCGAGGTCGGGCGGCCTTCTTTTTTCAGTTCTTCGATTTTGAGATTCGCTGCCATGACGTTATCGTCGAAGGCGCCCACATACCACTTCTCCTGATCTTCGACTTTCGGCGCGTTGAGCCCTTGGCCCACCGCATCGAGGACGTAGACGTCATAGCCCACGCCATTGAGATATTCCGCAAGATCTTGATAACGATGCGAATGTTCATTCATGCCCGTCATGATCAAAAGGTTCTTCTTGGTTCCGACATCCTTAAAGGCCAAGCCCTTTTGCTCATGCCCATTCGGCAGTTTGACAACGAATTCCTCCATAAACAAACTTCCTCCTTTATCGTTTGTTCGGCAGTTCTGTTCCCTATTATAGCAAAGATAGATGTAAGGGGTTTCAACAAAACGATTTTGAAGACCGATGCCCCTCTTCAAATTGATTTTGATGTCCATCCGTCTTTAAAATAGCGGCCAATCAGTCGTTCCCTTGTTCACCCAAAGGCATACGGAGGCTTTCTAGAACCACCTTCCTGACCAACATAAAACCGAGAGTTTGGTGAAGTCACATTTTGCAACTTCACGATTTTATTTTTGAACCCTGAGAAAGACTTTTCAGAGCGTTTCTGTTAAAAAGCTCTTTTTCTCGGTTGGCTTCGTCATTCAAAGAGACGAGGCGATCACTTTGACTCATCTTCGCCTCAATCAGTTTGGCGCTTTGGAATTCGAGATTGCTCAGAATGGCCAATTCGATGGTTGAAGCGTAGTCCCGGATATTCCCCTTTTTGTTGGGGTTCGCTGCTCTCCACTGTTTGGCCGTCATGCCAAAGAGAGCGACATTGAGGAGATCGGCTTCCGAGGCATAAACAAAGTTCTTTTGCTCGGGCGTCAGAGAGACCCGAATCAAATTGTCTTTGATGGATTCGGTGTGGATAAGATAGTTCACTTTTGTAAGAAGCCGCTTGCCGTTCCAGTCAAGTTGCTCGGCTTCCTGGATCTTGAGTCGCTGAAACTCCTTGATGATGTAGAGCTTGATCTCAGGCGAAATCCAGCCCGCAAACTCCAAGGCGATGTCCCGATGGGCCAAGGTGCCACCACCATACCGACCGGATTTGACTTTAATCCCGATGGCGTTGGACAATTCAATCCATTTTTGGGGCGAAATAGTAAAAGCGTTTGACCCAGGCTTACTTTTAAACAGGTCGAAATCGACTGGTTTAAAATCGGGGTTGTTAATCTTTTCCCAAAGTGTCAGAAATTCGATCGTATCAACTTTCCGGAGCCAAGCAACGATAACATCACGAGTGCTTCCGTCCGTTTTAAATCGCGCGATGTCCGTGATTGAGACATAATCATCATCGCCAATTCCCGTGATATTGATCAAGGACCCTTTCACTTTAATCTGTTCCATGAGTTACCTCCGTGATTCAAAATCTCCTAAATACCTCAAGCGAAAATCAAGGCCAGGCGATCTTTGATGGCGCCGATTTTGGGGAAGTGCGTCAAATATTCCTCCAGTTTGGGACGATTGATGCTGATGGCTTCCTGGCGGTAGGACCGAACCGCTTCCGCAAAGACGCTGGCAGGGAGCTTGCTTTGGTAACGACATAGCTCGATCAACGTCCGCTCCTTGTCGTAAACCGGAAGGGGAATACCTTTGTAAATCACAAGGGTACGGCCAAGGGTCAGCACTTCTTTCTGCGCGAAGATCTGCTTGATCCGAGGGTCCTTGATTTTGGCGGCGTCTTTGTCAGTGGCCAGGTAATGGATCTTATCCGCCTTTTTGATCATCCCATTCGCCTTGAGCGAATCCTGCAGGGTGAACACCTTCTCTTGGCCATCGCAATATTTCTTGATGAGAATCATTAGATCATCGTAATCCAAAGAATCGGTATAGATGTTGGGCTCCACCTTCTGGAGTTTGCCTTCCTCTATCTTTTTGTGGATTTGGTAATTGTTGCCGAATTCCGCGACGATCTCATCAAAGGTATATAACATTTTCGGACTCCCACGACGATTATATACCAAGATGTTTTCAAATCATTTAAAAACTTTTCATCGATTTTCAATTTTTTATCGCCTATTGTTTTTCGGATGTTTGGAGAAATATAATAAGACAAAAGGAAAATCTGATGGGAACAAACTACTATTTACGAAGAAAAGATAAGGCAGATTATATCCTCCCGGTGGATCCCACCCTCATTTTGAAAGCGCTTGTCGATGGGCGAAAGCGAGGGCTCGAACTCGTGACAGATAAATGCACGGAAACGACCAAAGAGCTCCATATTGGAAAGAAATCCTATGGCTGGTGCTTCAACCTTTGCATCTATCCCTTTTATGACATCTACGACCTTGAAGATTGGAAGAAACGTTTTTATTCAGGCGAAGAGGAGATCTATGACGAATACGGCAGCCTCATCGCCCCGGAAGAAATGCTGGAGATCATTTCACCCAAGATCCCCCAAAAAGGCCTTCGCCACGGAAAAGGAGGAGTTTTAGACCTCAGAAAACAAAGCTGTTTCAAAGGCTTTCTCCCCATCCTTAGCCTCTTCCTCCCTGGAGGAAAAACCTATGACCTCAACCTCGATTGGAGATTTTCTTGATATGGGCATAAAGAAAATAACTTTAACTAACCACAACGAATTCGAGGATTTCCAAGACTTGGCCTATGACGCTTTTAAAGTAATTGAGTCGCGCCGAAGTTACCCCTATATTTCAATTTTTAAGACGAAAGACACGAACCGAGTCCTTTCCCAGAGTTGGATAAGGCAAATCATCAGCATCGTCTCGCCCATCAAAGCGAACGAAAAAGCCAGGGAGCTTGTTGATCGCCTCAAAGGAATCATAAGTACGACCAATTACTACCTCGGCATCTATCAAAGAGAACGCAACATCAGCACTCTTTTGCGGGATTGCCGCTTCAAGCCCTCGGATATCCAATTCAAAGTCGTTTTTTCTCCCACGAACGAAACGGTGGAAATCGACCTGCCCGAAGAATACGCGAAAGCTTTAGGGGAAGCTTATCGCCTCCTCATGGCTATCCTAAAAGGCGATTACGACGCTTTCGTTTCCTTCTTGGACGAATATGGCACAACGCCCTACGACAAGGATTACCTGAGGCTTTGCTTCCAGCGCCTTGAAGAGTTCCCCCGCAGCATCGATGAAGACAAACCCGATTATTTAGCGCTCTATGAAAAGCTTTTCTTGAAGGAGGCATCATGATTTACATCACCGGCGACACCCATGGCGACATCGATTTCGAGAAATTGAAAGCCTATTTTGCCTATCGTTATTCTTCGCCAAAGGATGTGCTGATCATCCTTGGCGATGCGGGAATCATTTGGAGCAAAAGCGAAGAATATACCTCCGAGTATTCCGTCTTAGGACCGACCGTTCTTTTCATCGATGGCAACCACGAGAATTTCGATTTGCTGAACAAATTCCCGGTGGTTGAGATTTGTTCCGGAAAAGCCCACTACATCAATGAAAAGATCTATCACTTGTGCCGCGGTGAAATATTCAAAATCAATGGATTAACCTTTTTGGCGATGGGAGGGGCGAGATCTACCGATCGTCAATACCGGAAAGAAGGCGAGAGTTGGTGGAAGGACGAAGCCATCACCGAAGAGGACATGGCAAACGCCCAAAAGAACCTCGAACGCTATGGCTATTCCGTCGATTACGTCCTCACCCATTGCGCGCCCTCGAAGGTCGTGACCAACCGCCTTTACCTCGAATCGGATAACAACACCGATCTTCTTCAAGATCTAATGGCGCAAATCACCTATCGCCATTGGTACTTCGGCCATTACCACCGCGACCTGAGAGTCGATTCGAAATTCCGCTGCTTTTATAACGACATCCTTGAGATTCCCGCGCTTTATGTTGGCAGCAAAAAAGCCAAATTGCCTCTCTACACACTTGAGGATGAGGATCGATTCTTGGCCAATCGGAACGCAGGAAGGCGAACTTCTCTCACCGCTCAAGACTTGCCAGAATGGTACTTTGAAAACTACAGTTACCGCTCTTGGTTTTACAACTTAAAGGGCGTAGTCGATGTGGCGTTCCGGATCTCACCTTTCGACAACCACATTAACAAGGATTCCTCAATCTACCTTTCCTATGGCAAGAAGCTGCCCCACAAAAAGGATTACCGCCCCGCCAACGAGGAGGAATGGGACACCGAAACGTGGCGGGTGGGCCTCGTGAGCTTCGTCCTAGGCCTAGAAAAGTATTCTCCCCATCTGAAACTCGACCGTCTAAAAGCCGGTGTCAATCGGGCCTACGATCAATACAACAATCAAGAAAACAATCTCTTCCAAGACGCCAGCGCTCGGCCCTTTCCCCTCGTCAAAACCCCACCTTGGAAAAACGCCCAATTCATCGTCACACAAGGAAAAGGAACGTTGGGGAGCTTTGCGTTGCTCGAAACCGCCAAAAAATTCATCAGTCTCTTCATCAAGAGCAATTATCCTGATATCTCTGTTTTTGACATAAGCAAAGGGAACGAAGACTCAGGCTTCATTGAGGCCTATGACATTTCTCATGACCACGAGGAATGGATTTATCTTCGGAAATTATCCGGATCTACGACAAAGAAAGGCTTCTGATCGAGCTCATCCGGCTCCAGAATCGTTTCCCTTATGACTGTTACAAAGAAATCATCCTAAACTACCGGGCGATCGCGGATTCCTTGGATTCGAACAGGAGCTGGCCGCTTTAATAACGGCTAAAGAATCCTCGGTCAGATCCTGAGGGAAGTTTTTTAATCAAACCCATTTATAAACGTTTAATGCATCACCAACACCACGCATGGGGTCATTTAAAAATTTAAAAACTAGGGGCACGCTTTAAGAATTTTTGCCTATGGATTATGTGAGAGGTATTGTTTTATGGCCCAAAATACTACAAACCAAATAGGTTATACATTTAACAACACAGTAATTGATAATGTGTGTTGTCTTATGTACAATTATCATGTGAATTACTCCTTCAGAGTAGCCTTACAAAATTTCGGTTCCCGTTATCAAATCCGCAAAGCTTTGGCGGAAGGACGCCTTTATGTCATTGGCCACGGCCTTTATTCGGACAAAAAGCCAATAAAAGACGAGGCAACCCTTTCGCTTCTTTACCCTGGGGCCATTCTGACGCTAAACAGCGCATTTTACCTTTATGACTTAACCGATGTCGTTCCCGATCGTTGTTATTTCGCTTCGGTTCGAACGTATACTCGGATCAAAGACAAAGCTATTAAACAAAACTTTCAAAACAAAGAGATTTTCATCCTCGGTGATTCCTCTATCTCCACCCCTTCGGGAACCGTCCGGATCTACGACAAAGAAAGGCTTCTGATCGAGCTCATCCGGCTCCAGAAGCGTTTCCCTTATGACTATTACAAAGAAATCATCCTAAACTACCGGGCGATCGCGGATTCCTTGGATTCGAACAAGATCGCGGAATACGCTGGCCATTTTAAAAACGGCGAAAGAATCCTTATTCAGATCCTGAGGGAAGTTTTTTAATGAATATCAATTTGAGAGATGCCGTAATTAAAGAAGAACAAAAAGGATTTGACCACAAACACGCCGAGAGTCTAGTCGCTCAAGAAGTCATTCTGAGGAGCATAGCCCACTCCCGTCTTAAAGATTCGATAACGCTTAAAGGCGGAGTGGTGATGTTTAATAAAACAAGCAGCCTCCGCCGGGCGACGATCGATATGGATATCGATGTGATACGTTATTCAATAGAACCAAAAAGCATCGACGCTTTTATCAATGCCCTAAACTTTGATAGTCAAGGATTAAGAATTTCAAGATTAGGGGAAATTGAAAAACTGAAACAAGAGGACTACCAAGGCTGCAGAATTCGTTTGTCCATCGAAGGCAAAGCCAGATATAAGCTCACTCTAAAAATGGATGTCGGCGTTCACACTTTGTTTGGAATTAATCAGGAAAATGATTCTTATTTTATCGGCGTCACCGAAGAAAACATCGTTCTTCTAACGAATCCAAGTGAACAGATCTTCGGAGAAAAAGTTCTTTCCCTGGTCCGACATGGGATAGCCTCAACCCGTTATAAAGATATTGCAGACATGTATTTCTTAATTTCTAACGATTTGTTAACCAAAGAAAAAGTGAAAAGGTTTTTCTCCTTCGTCTTACCAGTAAATCATGCAAAAAATATAGAAGATATTTATCTACGATTATCCGAAACTTTTCACGACGAAACGTTTTCCTCTTTAGCGTCAAGCGCGTCAAGCAATTGGACTGGCATGGATTATCAGGTAATGACCGAGACAATTTTGGATTTTCTGGGGAAGCTTTGAGAGGCTGCAAAAGGTCAAGCCAAAGTCATGGCCTTAAATTCTCTAGTTGAACCACCGAAAGGCATGTAAAAGAATTTGCCTTCCCTCCATTTTGCGGTATAGTGAAATCGTCAATTGCGTTTGTCTATTATACGTATATCGTTTGTATAGCAGTTTAATAGTCATTAAACATACATTAGCAATAGGAGGACCAGAAATGAGTCGCGAAATCATCACCGTGAGGCTCGATTCAGACACCAAAGAACAAGCTGAAGACCTCTTTGAGGACCTCGGGATGTCGATGTCGAGCGCCATCACCATCTTCCTTAAGCAATGCATCCGCAAAGGGGGCATCCCCTTCGAGATTCAGCGTGAGAAGACCGCTGGGCGGAAAGAAAAGCCTCTCCATAAACTCAAGTAACGCATTAAGGTAAAATGAAAAGCCTAGCTACAAACTAGGCTTTTTGTCTTTTTACGCTCCTTTAATACATATCGTCAAGACTCACGAAATAGAATTCCCCCCTCATTGAAGGGGGGACGTTAAAGCCCGATAAGGAGGCGAAACCAAGCCGGACGGGGCCCAGTTCAAGATTCTTTGTCTGTTCAATCTCTTCATGAACCACGGATTCTCCTAAAGGCGAGTCCGTGAACTTACACTCCACCAAAAGGTAATCTTCCCCATCCCTTAGGGCAACATCGAATTGGCCGTTCTTCTTGGCGATGGGGTCGTCATACCAATACGTCCCGATATCCTCATAAATTCGATCTAATCGCGCTTTCTTGTTTGCGCGAATCAAATATTCTTTGACGAGAGTTTCGAAACGTTTGGCGCAATAGGTCTTTTCGAGACTCGGAGCGATGTAACGATCATAGAAAACCTCGCTATCCATGATGGCCAAGGCCGAAAGGTGAGGGAAGATATAGGTGTAATAAAAGAGAAGGTAGCCATCTTTGATGACATAAAACGTCTTCTTTTTATTGGCTTTGTCATTAATCGGCGCTTTTTTGTCGATGAGATCCATCTCCATCATCGCACTTAAGATCCGTGAAAGAGGGGTCGCTTCCTTAAAAGAAGTCGATCCTTGGAGTTTGGAAAAGGTGTTGTTCCCCTGGGCGATGCTCGAAAAAACCTCTGAGGCGCCTTTGAGACGGGGGAGTTCCTGGCCGGTGACAAAACCTTCGAAATCGGATAAGCCCGATCCTTCTTCAAGAATGGAGTGAATGATCGCCTCTTTCAAAGTGGGGTATTTTGCCGCTTCTTCAAGGCAATAAGGAAGACCGCCAAAGACACTATAGATCATCGCTTTTTCCTTGCTGGATCTCTTGGGGGTAAACTTCCCGGCATCAAAATAGTCCATCGGACGGAGCCGCTTCTTCAGGGTTTCCCTTTTATAGAGTGCTCCATCCGCTCCCATCAGCTTTTCCATCATCTTCAAATAAGAGCCGGAAAGGATGAGCTTAAGATGAGCCGTCCCCGTTCTTTTGTAGTCATCGATAAGGTTTTGCAAAGTCCCGCTGATGCCTTTCACGTCCTCCACCAAGTTCGGAAATTCGTCTAAGGCAAGCACGAAAGGGGTCTTTTCCGATTTCTTGAAGAGCGCTTTCAGCGTTTCTTCAAAAGAAGGATAAGCAAATGGCTCTTCCGAAAAGGAGAGCGAGAGCGAGGACTGAAAAGCCCGGAGATCTTTTTCTTCGCCCGAGGCACTACAAACGTAATAAGCCCAAGGCAAGGACGTCCGTTCCAAGGCCTCTTTGATCAATTCGGTTTTTCCGACTCTCCTCCGGCCATAGAGAATAATGACCTCCATGCCTTTCGAAGAAAAGGCTTGAGCCAGCGCAGCTAATTCTTCTTCTCTTCCCACAAACATAAGGGGCCTCCTTTTTTAAGTAACAAATTTGTTAGTAACATTTTTGTTAGTTAAATTATATCGGTATTTTCTAGATATTCAAGACCAGCACAAAAAAGAGGGGGATGAATTCCCCCTCAATAATTCAAGACGAAACGGCCTTTACTTTATTCCGTTCGGATTCTTCTTCTGGAACGCATAAGCATCCCGGCAGGCATCGACAATCGTGAGCCGGCTCTTCCAGCCAAGTTCCTTGAACGCTTTATCGCAGTTGGCGTAGTTGGCATCCACGTCGCCTGGGCGTCGCGGCAAGATTTTATACGGAATCTTGACCCCATTCGCCTCTTCGAAAGCGTGGACGAGTTCGAGAACCGAAGTTCCTTTGCCCGTGCCAAGGTTATAGATGACTAAGCCGGGCTTCGTATCGAGTTTCTTGAGCGCGGCAACGTGTCCTTCCGCGAGATCCACCACGTGGATATAGTCCCGGACGCCGGTTCCATCCACCGTCTTGTAATCATCGCCAAAAACCCGGAGATACGGAAGTTTTCCAATCGCCACTTGGGTGATATACGGCATCAGGTTATTCGGAATGCCCGTCGGATCCTCCCCGAGCAAGCCTGAGGGGTGTCCTCCGATCGGATTGAAGTAACGGAGCAAGGCGACATTGAGGGACGGATTCGCCTTTTGAACGTCTTCGAGGATCCGCTCGATCATGATCTTCGTCTCGCCATAAGGGTTGGTGGCGCTCCCGACGGGATCGCTTTCCACAAGAGGTACCCGTTTCGGGACGCCATAGACCGTCGCGGAGGAGGAGAAGATGAAGTTATTGACCCCATATTTCCGCATCACATCGAGGACATTGAGGGCACTGCCGAGGTTATTTTGATAATATTCAATCGGCTTCGAGACACTTTCGCCAACGGCTTTGTAGCCCGCGAAATGGATGACCGCGTCGATCTTGTTTTCTTTGAAGATCTTCTCGGTTTCCTCTTTCTTCGTCACATCGACCTCATAGAACTTCGGCCGAACATGGGTGAGGGTTTCAATCCGATCGAGCACGGTTTTCTTCGCGTTATAAAGATCGTCGACCACGATCGGCTCATAACCCGCCTCAACGAGGGCGATGACGGTCTCGCTTCCGATGAAGCCCAGACCTCCCGTAACCAAGATGGTATGCATAATTTACTTCTCCTCCTTTTGATTATTATCCACCGAAGGAGCCTTCTCCTTCGATTTTTCTTTTTTCGCGGCCGCTAACTTGGCGGCAGCCAACCGTTTCGACTGGGCCAAAGAGATCTTGTTCTCCCGCCGTAATTCATGATGGCCAGGCGTCGACTCGAACTCATAGACCTTCTCCCCATGGGCGCTTTTGCCAATCTCATCAAGAAGCATTTGTGAGATGATCGAATCCACCCCCGACTGAATCGCTAAACGTAAGGCGATTAATCCGAGACGGTCTCTAAGGTTCTGCTCGGCTTTCGCATTCCCTTCCGCGAGTTCCCGTTTATAGGTATCGACGAAAGAATCCGCCTTCGAGGCGACTTTGCTCGCCCGCTCTTGGAGGATATCTTTCGCCATGACGCGGAAGAAACCATAAAGGACGGATTTATCCGTCGAGACGTCCTTATCCATTTCGATCAGTAAGGAGATCTCGCTCATCGAGAGCACCCGCTTCAAGGAAGAGATGGCCAAAAGATAACCCAGTTGGTCATTGTTGTACTTCTTGTTGTGGGGTTCTTCGAGGATATCGGCCTTCACATAGTTATTGACCATGAAGGAGGTCAGGATGTCTTTCTCAGAGGGATTGATAGGCTTCAAGGTCTTGTTGATGTACTCGACCACCTGTTCCATATAAAGGGGAACATTGGGCAGCTCATTATAAGGAGGGAGTTCGAAAGAGGAGGCGGCTTTAAGCCAAGCTTGAAGTTCATCCAGTTCCTTATCCATACGTTCTCCTTAATTAGCGCTTATCGAGTTCTTCTTTGAGTAAGCGCGAAACCTCGGCCGGATTGACCTTGCCATGCGAGGCTTTCATCACTTGACCCACCAAGAAGCCCAGCGCCCGGTCTTTGCCAGCTTTGTAGTCGACGATCGACTGAGGGTTCGCTTCGAGGACGGCAGTGACAAACGACATGATCGCTCCGGTGTCCGAAACCTGGGCGACGATATGGAGTTCTTCCTTAGCCTTAGAGGGGGTCAAAGAAGGATTCGAGAGGACTTTTGCAAGGATATCGGCGCATTGCTTATGGGATAAGCCACCCGTTTCTTGGAGGGTGACAATCTCGGCAAGGGTCGCGGGTTTTAGCGGCAACTCTTTAATGGTTTTGCCTTCTTTATTGAGGTAACCATTGATCTCGACGATCAAGAAGTTCGCCAGATCCTTCGGCGCCTTAACTAAGCTCATGCCTTCTTCAAAATAGGAGGCCATCGCCGGATCCGCGAGAAGAATATCCGCATCGGCTTGGGCTAAGCCCGCCTTAAGATACCGCTCTTCCTTCGCGTCATAAAGCTCGGGGCACGTTTTGATCGCGTCATTGACGAAATCATCACTGAGTTTGATCGGGGTGATGTTCGGCTCGCAGAAATACTTATAGTCGACCGCATCGCTCTTAAGCCGCATCCGGACCGTCTTGCCCGAGGCCTCATCATAACGACGGGTCTCTTGGACGACTGGTTCGCCCGAAAGGATAAGACGGGCTTGGCGCGCGATTTCATAATCGATCGCCATCTCGATGTTCTTGAAGGAGTTGATGTTCTTGATTTCGACCTTGGTGCCGAATTCTTCTTGGCCGCACGGCCGAATTGAGACGTTGGTGTCGCAGCGCAAGCTTCCTTCTTCCATCTTGCCATCGGAAGTTCCGCTATAGACGACGATGTTGCGGATCGCTTCGGCGTATTCCATCGCCTCGGTACCATTCCGTAAATCCGGTAACGAAACGATTTCAACGAGCGGAACGCCCGCCCGGTTATAGTCGAGCAAGGTATAGTCCATGAAGTGCTCTTGCTTGCAGGTATCTTCTTCCATGTGGATCCGTTCGATCCGGATCTTCTTCAATCCACCGGGCACTTTGATCATCACGTAGCCATCCTTGCCGATCGGACGACGCTGCTGGGTGATCTGGAATCCCTTCGGGAGATCGCTATAGAAATAGTTCTTCCGGTCGAAATAGAGGGTATGGTCGATGCTCATATGAAGGGCATTCGCCACCCGGATCGCATTGATGACCGCTTGCTTATTGACGACCGGCATCGTGCCCGGGAAAGCCATATCCAAAGGCGCGATCTCCGTGTTCGGATCGTGCGAGAAGCCATCCGGAGCGGCAGAGAACATCTTCGACTTCGTCCGCATCTCGACGTGGATTTCGAGTCCAATGACCGCTTCGAAGTTCATAAACGGGCCTCCTTGGGAGACGGGGCGCTTGTTTCGGCAAGTCCCGTGATCTTTTCGTAGGCATAAGAGATCTGGAACAAAGCTTTTTCTTCAAAAGCCCGGCCCATGAAGTTCACGCCAAAGGGCATCCCATCTTCATAGCCCAAAGGCAAGGTGATCGAGGGAAGCCCTGCGAAGTTACCTAAGCAAAGATGGTTATCGGCAATCAGGTATTCGTCCGAGAGTTTATCGCTAGCCTTCGTGAATAAAGGCGCGACGCTTGGGGCGGCCGGCGCCAAGATGAAATCGTGATCCTTGAGGATCTCATTCACCCGTTCGACGATCTTCGCCCGGTTCCTTTGGGCCCGTAAGAAGAGCTCTTCTTGGTTTTCTCTCATCAGGCAATACGAGCCAATCACGAAGCGGCGTTTGATGAGTTCGCTGAAGCCCGCCGTCCGGGCATTGTACATGACTTCCTGGTAGCTCTTGCCGCCTTTATACGGCCCGAACTTAATTCCATCCAAATTCGCGTCGTTCGACGTGGCTTCGGCGCAGCTGATGACGATATAGGTGGCATATAAAGATTCGAGCAAATCCCGCCCGAATTCCACGAAATCCACCTGAACGCCTTGTTTCTTCAGTTCTTCGAGCGAAGCATAGAAATGGGTTTTGATCGCTTCATCTTTGATCGAATCGGTGACCATCTTGAGCACGGCCACCTTCATCCCTTTGACGGGTTGGCCAAGCTTTTCTTCATAATGCTCAACCGGTTTCGTCGAAGAGGTCGAATCGTGGTTATCGCGACCCGCCAAAACATCGAGAAGAACCGCCGAGGCATAGACATCGCGGGTAAAGTAACCCACGTGATCGAGCGAGGGGGCAAACGGGAATAAGCCATAACGGCTGATCCGTCCCCACGTCGGTTTCATGCCAACGAGTCCGGCATAGGAAGCCGGTTTACGAACCGAGTCGCCCGTATCGGAGCCTAACGCAAAGGGGACGATCGACGCGCTCACGGAAGCGGCCGACCCGCAACTGGATCCGCCAATCATCCGTTCATGCTTCGGATCATACGGGTTAAACGTCTTGCCTAAATGGCCGGTCGTGCCCGTGCCGCCCATCGCGAGTTCGTCGAGGGTGGTCTTGCCGATCATCGCGGCTTTGGCGGCTTTGAGTTTGCTGATGACCGTCGCATCATAGACTGGAACATAGCCCGTCAGGATGTTGCTGCTTGCCGTGGTCGGAATGCCTTTGGTTGAAAAATTATCTTTCGCGAAATACGGGATGCCCCAAAGGGGGTTATCCTTCTCCGGTTCGACGAGCGTTTTGGCAAAAGCCTTCGCGCCTTCATCGTCGAGGTATTCAAAGGCGTTATCTTTGTTCGCGTGAGCCCGTTTCAAGGCTTCTTCGGTCAGTTCTAGCGGCGTGACTTTCTTCGCCACGAGGGCTTCGTGGAGTTCTTTTAAGGGGAGATCCAGATAATTCATAAAACCACCTTCGGGAGCTTGATCTGCTCGTCTTGTTTATTGCCAGCGTTCTTGAGGGCTTCGTCGCGGGGCAAAGGCGTTTCCGCGACATCTTCGCGGAGATAGTCCGTGGAGCAATCAAACGGGAAGGTCATCGGCTCATAGCTTTCAAGCCCTTTGATCTCGCCGATCTTCTCCATTTGTTTGGTCAAAATGCCAAACTCCTCATAAAGCGTCTTGTACTCTTCCTCGGACATATCGAAGAGCAAACGATTCGCTGCATCCTTGAGGACATCCATCGTGATTGTTTTCATGCTGTGTTATCTCGTTCCGCTAACTAGGTTACCACTTATGAGTGGTAAACGAAAGAATAGGGCTTTCTCGATTTTGAAGAGGATCCACGAAAGGGACTTTTTCTTCGGGCCAATAGAACAAAGAGAAAACACGCTCCTTTATTCTTTTTCGCCTAAAAATACCTAACAAAAAGCCACTGAATGGCATATCCCCGGGTTAAAACCGAGACGAAAAAAGATTCTCATCAAAAGGTTCTCAAGGCTTTGTCGCGAAGCAACGTCCGGACGGACTCTTCGTCCCGCCCTTCACAATAAGCAATTAGGGTACATATAAACAGAGATAAATTAGATTTGTACCCTATGTGAAACATTTTGGATGATTTGTTTCACATCGAAAAACGAAAGGCGCAGCCGAAAGATTCTATGCCATTACGGAAAAGCGAAAGTTATTGTCCGGTCTTATTCAAATGATTGAGCGCGGTCGTCTCGTCCATGATCTCGATTCCGAGCTCTTGGGCTTTATCGAGTTTGCTGCCGGCGCCTGGGCCGGCGATCACGATGTCGGTGTTCTTCGAAACGGATCCGGCGCAATGGGCGCCGATCCCTTCGAGGATATCCGTCATCTGTTCTCTCGAGTACTTCACGAGGGTGCCCGTGAGCACCACCGTCTTCCCATAGAAATACGAATTCACATCGACCGTGTCGGTGCCAAGATAAGCGAAGTTCACGCCATCCGCCTTAAGCGAGGCGATCTCTTCGAGGGCTTTCGGATCATGGAAATAATCGTAGATCGACTTCGCGGCCACCGGCCCAACGTCTTTGATCTCTTGGAGCTCTTCTAAGGTTAACGGATAGAACGCTTCAAGATTCTTGTACTTCCGGGCCAAGATCTTAGCCATCTTCTCACCGACTTCTTTGATGCCAAGACCAAAGAGAAGCCGTTCCAAGGATTGCTTCTTGCTCGCTTCGATCGCATCGAGGAGGGCGTTCACCGACTTATCGCTCCAACCATCAAGCGCTTTGATCTCGGAGGCATGGTTCGAAAGCTTGTAAATATCCGGAATGTCCTTCCAGAAACCTTCGGCGAAGAACTCTTCGACCACGCTTTCGCCGAGTCCATCGATATCCATCGCGTTGCGCGAGGCAAAATGAATCATCGCTTCGATCTTGCGGGATCCGCATTCCGGATTAAGGCAGTAATGAAGCCCTTTCACCTTCGTGAGAGGTTGCCCGCACACTGGGCAGGTGGAGGGCATGACCCAATCCACTTCATTGCCCTTACGTTCCGAAATGATCGGCCCGGTGACTTCTGGGATCACATCCGCGGCTTTATGGAGCCCGATGATGTCCCCGATCTTCAGACCTTTGTCTTTAACGAAATCTTCGTTATTGAGGGTCGCTCTTTGGACTAAGGAACCTTGAACCCGGACCGGTTCAAGAATCGCGTTCGGGGTGACCCGGCCAGTCCGGCCGATCGTGAGGACGATATCCAAAAGCTTGGTGGTCACCTCGGTCGGCGGGAACTTATAGGCAATCGCCCATTTTGGTTCCTTCGCGGTGTAGCCGAGTTTATCGTAATCATCGATGTTGTCGACCTTGAAGACCAAGCCGTCGATATCGTAATCCAAAGACGGCCGTTTCTCGGTGTATTCGCGAATATAGTCAATCACTTCATCGATGCCATGGAGGATCCGCCGTTCCTTATTGGTGCGGAAGCCCAAGGTATCGAGGTAATTGAGCGAATCCGAATGGATGTGGAGATCGAGCTCCCGCGCGTTTACGAGATAATACCAGAAGGCTTCGAGGTGGCGCGAGGCCGCGACCGAGGAATCAAGGTTACGAACCGTGCCTGCCGCGGCATTACGGCAATTCGCGAAGACCGGCTCGCCCGCGAGTTGGCGCTGAACGTTCACGTCGTCGAGCGACTTCTTCGGCATATAGACTTCGCCCCGGACTTCGAAAGGGCGCTTTTCTTTCACGTGCATCGGAATCGAATGGATCGTGATGATGTTCGCGGTCACATCTTCGCCGGTCACGCCATCGCCGCGGGTGACGGCATATTGGAACTCGCCATTCTCGTAGATGAGGGACATCCCAAGCCCGTCGATTTTGACTTCGCCCATGTAGGTGACTTTGTCGACGTGAAGGATGTCTCTGACCTTGCGGTCAAAGTCCCGCATCTCGTCTTCGTTATAGACGTTACCCAAGGAAAGCATGAGCCTTTTGTGGGGGATTTTCTTAAATTCGGTCTGAACGTAGCCACCGACTCTTTGGGTCGGGGAGTTCTTGCTCTTGAGGCCAGGGAACTCTTCTTCCAGGAGTTTGAGCTCGCCCATGAGCCGATCGAAATCCGCGTCGCTCACCGACGATTGATTGAGAACGTAATATTCGTAGTTGTACTTCTCGAGGAGCTCCGTTAATTCGGCGATCCTCTTCCGCGCTTCATCAATGCTCATGCTTCTCCTCCTTTAGAGGCCGCCCTAGACAGCATCGGATGGCTGGCCAAGAGGGTCTTCTTTCCGGCAGTATCGAAATTGACGATGATGATGTTCTTATCGATGATCTCGACCACGACCCCATCGCCGAACTTCTCATGATGGGCTTTATCCCCGACCTTCCAGTCGGTGATGCCGTTCGTCGCGGGCTTCTCTTCGACCGACTCCGCTTTCGGGGCTTCATGGATCGCATCGTTATCGGCGAAGTAATCGCCGCTCCCCTGAGATTGATTATAGTTATTATTCCAACTCGAGGAACTGTTCCACGAACTCCCTTCGACCGGCGTGAAGGCATAGCTCTTTGGTAAGGTGAGTCCCGCTTCCTTAAAGAAACGGGAGGGGATCGCGTGCGAATCCGTCACATACGAATAGGCGGTGTTGCACGAGCAGAAAAGCTGTTTCTTCGCCCGGGTCATCGCGACATAGGCGAGCCGTCGTTCCTCTTCGGTCGCGTCTCTTCCGGATTCCATCTCGGCTCGCATCGAAGGGAAGGCCCCTTCATTCATCGAGATCACGAAGACGTAATCGAATTCGAGGCCCTTGGCGATGTGGATCGTCATGAGCGAGACGTAGTTCCCGGCGTTCATATCATCCTGAGACGTCAAAAGGGTGACATTCTGGAGGTATTCCTGGAATGTCGATTCCGGATGGGTGTTGATGAAATGCGAAATATCATCGAAAAGGGCGTTGACGTTGCCGATCCGATCTTCATCCGGATTCTCATCGTCCTTGAGGTAATCGAAATAGCCGATGTCGGTCGTGAAATCTTTGAGAACGGACGAATAGACCTCGAGGTTATCCTTGAGCTTCTTCTTCGTCTCTTCCATTTTCGTCACCAGGGTCGTTAAAGCGGTGATGACCCTTGTCGGGACTTCCGACTCGTTCGCGTATTGATCCATCGCGAAGATGTATTGGTATTCCGAAAGATTCTTGCTGGCGGCTTCATTCCGAATCCGCTCAATCGAGGTATCTCCGACGTTCCGCTTCGGCTTATTCGCGATCCGTTCAAAAGCGACGTTATCGAGCGGATTCATCATCAAATTAAAGTAGGCCAAAAGGTCTTTCACTTCCATCCGTTCGTAGAAGCGGAGCCCCCCGAAGATCCGATAGGGGATCCCCCGATCCTTGAGTTCACTTTCGAAAGGTCGGGTCATATAGGACGAACGATAGAGGACCGCGATATTGCGGTAGTTCGGTTCCCCGTCGACTTTGTCACCACTCGCCAAGGCTTGGATCTTGCCCCCAACCCAATGGGCTTCATCCTCGGCTTTCGGGAGCATGTTGGTTTCGATTTTCTCGCCGATCGCGTGATTGGTGAAAAGATCCTTCGGAACCCGTTTCTTGTTATTGGCGATCAGTTTGTTCGCCGCATCGAGGATCGTCTTGGTCGAACGGTAGTTCTCGTTCAAAATGATGGTCTCGACATCCGGGTATTCTTTCTCGAAGTTCAGGATGATCGTTTGGTTCGCGCCGCGCCAGGTATAGATCGTCTGGTCCGGATCACCGACCACATAGATGGAGGTGTCGCTTCGTAAAAGAAGCTTCATGAGTTTATATTGGACGTCGTTCGTATCCTGGAACTCATCGACCAAGATGTGGTCGAACCGCGAAGCCCATTTATCGCGGATATCGTCGTTATTGGAAAGGATCTCGATCGTCTTTAAAAGGAGGTCATCGAAATCGAGGGCGTAGGACGCCGATTTCTTTTGCTCGTAGAGCATATAGAACTTCAGACATTCCTTTTCGTCCTTGAACGCCTCGGACTTGATATGGATATCCTCGGGGTAGATGCCCTTCATCTTCTTATCGGAGATGTATTTGGTTGCGTTCTTGACGATTTCATCGCCTTTTTTATAGCCCAAATCCACCGCGATGTTCTTGATCAGTTTCTGCTGGTCATCCTCGTCGTAAATCGTGAAGCCCGACGGATAGCCGATCGCCTTGCATTCGGCCCGTAAAAACCGGGCGCAAAAACTATGAAAGGTCGAGATGTGGAGGTTCGGGGCATAGCCCAAAACATCCTCGGCCAACTTCAAAGCCCGATCATGCATTTCGGTCGCGACTTTATTTGTGAAGGCAATCGCCAAAATCCGCGATGGATCAACGTGTTTTTCGCTGATGAGATAGGAAATCCGATAGGTCAAAACCCGCGTTTTCCCACTGCCGGCACCCGCAATAATCCGGACGTATTGGGAAGGCGTTTTGACCGCCGCGAGCTGTTTGTCATTGAGTAAAGAAGCATAATCCATAAAGGGGGTTCTCTTAACGTAAGTTAAGCATACCCTCAATACCCTCTCACTACTAGACTTGACAACGAATATTTTCACGAAGAAAAGGAGGGGTGCTGAAGCGATCAGGCTAAGGGGACCTGAACATGGGAGTTATGGAGTTCGCTTCAGCGCCTCCCCCTACATATCTATAGACAAGAATTTGGCTTTTGTGCCCCACGAGTTTTCTTTTTCCTGAAAAAACCGCGATAATATCCCTATGTCTTTCTTTAAAGAAAGAACCACCCCCACTCAAAACGTCGCTTTCTTATCGCTCATGGCGGCGGTGAACGCCCTTCTGGCGGTCCTTTTGGCGTTCGCGCCCTTAAGCGACCTCTTCGTGGTCCTCGTTCTCCCTCTTGTGAGCGCGATGGTGGGTCTTCTTTGCCAAAAGCAATATCTTCCGATTTACGTGATCGCGGCGATCGGGGTCTCGCTCGCCACGAGCGCTTATAACATGCAGGCCACGTTCTTCTACGTGATTCCCGCCATTCTTTCCGGGACGCTTTATGGCTTCCTCTACCACAGTAAACAGCCGCTTCCTTACCTTATTCTTTATACCGCCCTCCTCGAACTCGGGATGATGGCCTTATCGATCCTCATCATCAAAGGGATCTATGAGAACGACATCATTGCTTTCTTCCTCCATGTTTTAGGCCTCACCAATCACCCCTATATCCACGACATCGTTCCGGCTTTTCTCTTGACCTACGCCTTAGCCCAAACCGCGATCAGCCACTTCGTGATCCAAGGCTTCTTCAGCCGGTTTCACCTCGAAGAAAAAAGCAATGAGAAGCTCCTGTTATCCTATCCGATCGGTGCGATTTGCGCGGTTGTTCTTGCCCTAAGTTTCATCGTCTATTCCCCAGCGACCAGCTATTTCTTTCTCGTCGTCGCCCTCTACTTAACGGCTTTCAGCGGCCTTCTTTTCGCAGAGAAGTTTGCTTGGTGGGTTTATCTCGTCTTAGGCGTGATGGAACTTCTTTCGCTCTATGGCTTTGCCAGCCTTTATTCCCTCGTCCCCGCGGACGGGGGACTCGTCCTTTTTTCTTTCTTTTTATTTTCCCTTGATACCGCCACCCTCTTAGGAAGACTATTATTGTTGAGGAAGAAAAAAGAAAGGATCGATTGACGATGGGCAAATTCCTGAAAAACTTCGGCCTTGGCTTAGTCTACATCGCCCTTTCGCCGATCCTTTTAGCGATCCTTGCCCTCGCCACGGTCTATGGACTTGGCGTCTGCATTTATGAATTCTTCGCCGGGGCGATTCGTTTCTTCCAAGGCAAGGAAGCCTTCCCGCCTTTATGGGAAGATGCTCGGGTCGCTGAAATCAAGAAAGCCCAAATGGACGCCCAACTCCAAAATCCAGCCCCCGCCCCCCAAGCGCAGCCCGCTGGCCCTTCGACCGTTTACGTCCAGCAAAACTATTACCAAAACCATAATGGGACCGCGCCGCAGGCGAATCCCGCTCCCGCCCCAACGAATCAGCCGATCGACACGACCGGTTATTTCTCTAACCCGAACCCTTCTACCCCGACTTTGGACGTCTCTTCAACGCCCGCCCCGGCCATCAATTCGAATCCGACTCCGGAGAGTTTGACCCAAGCCCAACAAATCCCGCAGCAACCCACCACCAACCCGGCGGGCTATATCGATATCTCGCACGATGGCGATCCGAAAGGAGGCAAAGAGTAATGGCCTTCCTTTCTTTCATCGAAGTGTCCATGAGCGATAACGACCGCAAGCTTTTGATCGTCCTCATGGTCGTGCTCGTGCTCCTCTTTATTCTCCTTGGCCTCATTGGCATGCTCGTTCGTTACACGATGATCCAGCAAGGTAAGCGGATCGATAATTACGTGCATGACCCGGTCGTCTATCGGGTGGTCGCCGATCCGGAGCATTTCCGGAAATATGGCTACGTCGTCAATAACCGGCTGCTCTATCATCAGGCGATCGTCCCGTTTGTCATCGCCTTCCTGTCCCTCCTCTTTTACATCATCTATGCCACGGTGACAAAGGGCTGGGGCGAAGATTATTTCGGCCACTTTGGAACCCTCTTCTTCCAGTGGGATTGGTCGGACCCCAATAACTATGCGACGATCTGGGGCATCACCCTCTTGGCCAAGTGGCCAACTTTAGCCAGTAAGCCCGCTCCTCAAACGTCCTATTGGGCCTCCTATATCTTGGTGCCGATGTGGCTCACCGCGATCGTCTATTATCTCGTCGTGATCCAAGCCTTCATCGCCCGTTTCATCCTGATCAACCGGAGGAGCCGGAGCGTCTACGAAAAGAGCCTCGAAGGCTATAACTTTTATAGCACGATGCCTCAAACTCCCTATCCTGGCAATCTCCCTTCCCAAAACGCCAATTTGAACCCGATGCAAAACCCCGCTCAAAATCCGAATTATCCTCAGCAAAACCCGTTTAACAACAACAAATAATAGGAGGGGATTTCCCCTCCTATTTTTCGATTAAGAAACGACCAATAAATGACTAGCGGCTTTTATTCGAAGTCGCTCTGTAATCCTTCTTTGGCGAGCTTAGATAAATAGGTCATGACCTCAACTTTCGTGTGGATTGGAGAGTCATGGGCGCCGATCGCTTTCAGGAAGGGAATGGCTTGGTGCTTCTTCTCCATCTCATAGGCAATCTGGGCGTTGTAATAATAGGAAGAGCCGCTTTGGCGGTAATAGAGGGAATCCCCCGTGAAAAGATAGCCCTCCGCTAAGACATCAAGGCAGCCTTTCGCGTGGAGCGAAGGAACCAAAATGAGCCGGACGGAATAGCCCCCAAGATCGAGATCCTGATCCTGACTCAGAATCGTCGAAGGCTTGGAAAGATAACGGGAGGTGTTCTTGCTCGCCAAGAGCTCGGGTCCCTTCGGAAGATAGATCAAGTTCCCGATATGGTCATCGTGGAAATGGGTGAGGGCCACATACTTGAGCGAGGGAAGATGATTCTCCTCAATATAACGGAGAGCATCATCGAGCTGAGCCTTGTCATTCGAGACATCGACGAAAAGGGAAGCCTTCTCCCCGAAGATCAAAACGATCTTGGGGTTCGGCCCATCATTGTCGTGGCCCGGGAAGATCCGGATATGGGAGGTGATTTCAATCATAAGAATAAAAAGGGACTTCGGAAGAAGCCCCTGTTTTTTAGTGGATGAAGAGGGCGATCACTTCGTAAAGGAAGAGCCCCCCTAAGGCGACATCCAAGAGGATGATCGCCCAATAGATCCGCTTATGGGAGAGGGCCTTACGCTCCTCTTCCGTGAGCGGCTTTTTGGCTTCGGGTTGGACTTGCTGAGGATTCGTCATATCAGTACTTTAACCCACTCGAGGTTCTCGGATACGGCTCGGTGTCACGGATGTTCGCCACGCCGGTGATATACATGAGCAAACGATCGAAGCCAATGCCAAAGCCCGCGTGCTTGCAGCCGCCGTATTTGCGGAGGTTGAGGTACCACTCGAGCCCTTTGGTGTTGCCGATCTTGTCCATCTTCGCCTTCAAAACGTCATAACGTTCCTCACGCTGAGAGCCGCCGACGATCTCGCCCTCGCCCGGGACCAACAAGTCGCAGGCGGCGACGGTCTTGCCATCTTCGTTCTCGCGCATATAGAACGCTTTGATCTCTTTCGGATAGTTGATGAGGAACATCGGCCCCTTCACGATCTCTTCGGTGAGATAACGCTCATGCTCGCTCTGGAGATCCATGCCCCAGAAGATATCGTTGTTCTCGAACTTGTGGCCTTCTTTGACCGCTTTCTGAAGAAGGGCGATGCCTTCGGTGTATTCCATCTTGGTGAACGGCGCGGCTAAAACCTTGTGAAGTTTATCGAGGACCGTCTTATCGATGAAGGCGTTGAAGAAAGCCATCTCATCGGGGCAATGATCGAGGACGTATTGGATGCAGAACTTGATGCTCCGCTCAATGAGGTCCATATCATCATCCAAATCGGCGAAGGCGATTTCCGGCTCGATCATCCAGAACTCACTCGCGTGGCGCGGGGTGTTGCTCTTTTCGGCGCGGAAGGTCGGCCCAAAGGTATAGACGTTCTTGAAGGCCATCGCAAAGGCTTCGACGTGGAGCTGGCCCGAAACGGTGAGGCTCGCTCTCCGGCCATAGAAATCATTGATCGGATCTTTGGCGTCGGTCGTCACGGTGAAGACTTGGCCAGCGCCTTCGGCATCGTTCGCGGTGATCTCCGGGGTATGGACATAAACGAAACCATTGTCCTGGAAGAAGGTATGAACCGCCATCGCCAAAACCGAGCGGACCCGGTAAAGGGCATCGAAGGTATTGGTTCTCGGACGGAGATAAGCCTCGTCGCGGAGATATTCGAAAGTGGCCCGTTTCTTCTGAAGCGGATAATCCTCGGCGACATCGCCCAATAAGGCAATCGAGGTTTCGTGGATTTCAAAGGGCTGCTGCATCCCCGGGGTCATCACGATCGCTCCTTTGACTTCGACCGCCGCACTCAAGGGGTAGTGCGAAATCTTCTCAAAATCCGGAACGTTCTCATAGACGACCTGGAGATTCTTGAAGCAGGTGCCATCGTGAAGGGCGATGAAACCGATTTTACCGTTATTGCGATTCGTTCTCACCCAGCCTTCGACGATGACTTCGCCGAGTTTGGCGAGGTCCTCTCCGGCGGCGAACTTTTCGTAGAGTTTGCGAATCGAGATGGATTTGTCTTGCATAAAGTTTCCTCTAATGGTGCGCGTTTAGTATAGCCCAAGGCGTTTCTTAATGAATTAAGAAAATCGAAATTCGACGGTGTTTCATTCTTTTTATTCCCTCTAGAAGAAGACGGAAGACGAAACCACGCGCCTTCAAAAATAAAACTTGCCTTTTCCCCACCACTCTATAAAATACGTGCCAGAAGCTTTGAAAAGGAAGAGTAAGCTTCGCAATGCGCTCAGAGAAACCCCGACGTTGGTGCAAGGGGCAAGCAAAGCGGAACCGAACATGGCCTTGGAGCTTGACGGGTGATACGTAATCCGTCACGGGGCGTCCGTTAAAACCAGAAGTGTGATCGCACTTCATAAGGCTGGCTTAGTGATAGGTTGGCGAAACAAGGTGGTAACACGGGAAATCAACCCGTCCTTCGTAAAAGAGGACGGGTTTTTATTCGTTTATAGACCCGATCCAGAAAGGGCGTTATGGCAATCCTCTCGATCGAGCATCTCTCCAAAAGCTTCGGCAACACCGTTGTTTTGGATGATGTCTCGCTCACGATAGAAAAAGGCGACATCTTCGGAATTCTCGGACTTTCGGGCGCCGGGAAATCCACTTTGGTCCGCTGCATCAATGGACTTGAACGGCCAACCTCGGGTCAGGTTCTTTATAACGACAAGGTCATCTCAAGCGCCGCGATTATCCCAGACGGGAAGACGAGACAGAAGATCGCGATGATCTTCCAGTCGTTTGGCTTGCTCGAGCAGCGGAACGCTCTTGAGAATGTCCACCTCGCCTTCGAGCTTCTTCACGAAGACGACAAGGACCGTTCCCAAAGCCGGGAACTCTTAAAGAAAGTCGGCTTGAGCGACAAAGAAAAGAACTACCCCGCCGAACTCTCAGGCGGCCAGAAGCAACGGGTGGCGATCGCAAGAGCCCTTGCCCTCAAACCGGAGATTCTCCTCTGCGACGAAGCAACGTCCGCCCTCGACGTCGAGACCACCGATGAGATCCTCGAACTCATCAAGGGCCTCAACAAAGACCTCGGCCTCACCGTCATCATCATCTCGCACCAGATGAGCGTCCTCGAGGATGTCTGCAACAAAGTCGCGATCCTCGATAAAGCCAAGATCGTCGAAGAAGGCCTCCTGAGCGATGTTTTCCTCAATCCGCAGACGCCGATCGCCAAACGATTGATCTATACCGGTCACGTGGCGACCAAACTCGATGATGACCATTACATCCGCCTCCTCTTCAATGGGGACGTCGATAGCCCTTTAATCAGCAACATCGTTGAGGATTGTTCGATCCTCGTGAGCATCTACTTCGCCGACACGAAAGTGATCGAAGGCAAGGTCTATGGCCAGATGATCATCAAGCTCCCCTACTACAAGAAAGACATTGCCAAACTCGAAAAATACCTGACCCTCAAGAAGGTCGACTACAAGGAGGTGGGCAAAGATGAACTTCGCTAATTTGTGGACCGCGACATACGAGACCTTGGGGATGACATTGATCTCCACGATCCTCGCCTACCTCGTGGGAATTCCGCTCGGGATTTGCCTCAATATCACCAGCAAAACCGGCTTGCATCCCCATAAGATAGCCAATCTGATCTTAGGGGTGATCGTCAACTTGCTCCGCAGCATCCCCTGCATGCTCCTCATCATCGTTCTCCTTCCTTTGACCCGCGCGGTTGTGGGACGAGGGACGGGCAATTGGTATACGATGCTGATTCCGCTCTTCTTCGCCAGCTTCCCCTTTGTCGCTCGAATGGTTGAGCAGTCTCTCGCCGAAGTTCCAACGGGCGAGATTGAAGCCGTGAAGAGCATGGGGGCCTCAAACAAAGAGATCGTCTTCAAGGTTCTCTTGTCTGAGAGTAAGCCTTCGCTCATCAGCGGTTCCGCCGTAAGCGCCATCTCAATCCTCGGCTACACTTCCTTCGCCTATGACTTCGGCGCCGGAGGCCTCATCTCGAGCGCCTACAGTTTCTACAATAACCACACCGGAAATTATCTAACCTATCCGAACGTGTGGATCATCATCCTCGTCGTTGTTATCCTCGTCCAACTCCTCCAAGAAGTTGGGCTCACTATTGCACGAAAGACCGATAAAAGGAGGGTCATTTCATGAAAAAGACAATTCTCATCGCCGCGATCGCCTTCGCCGCTATTGGCGGATTAGCCGCTTGCTCAAAAGACACGAGCAAAACCATCAGCGTTTGCGCTTCCGAGCTTCCGCACGCCAAGATCCTGAACGAATGCATCAGCCCGTTACTTAAGGCGGATGGTTACACCCTCGAGGTGAAGACCCTCGATTGGTCGATCCAGAATGATGCCGTCGCGAATGGCGAATATGACGCTAACTACTTCCAGCACGTCCCGTATCTCAAGACGTACACCGGATCGACTCCGCTCTATGCCGCCTGCAAAGTCCATTACGAGAAACTCTGCCTCTACGCCAAAGACACGACGAATAAGACGGTCGCGAATGGCTCCAAAATCGAGATCGTCGATGATGTGAGCAACATCGAGCGGGCCCTTAAGCTCCTCGAAGCGAACAATATCCTGACCATCAACGCTTCGAACTACGATAGCAAGAACACCTTCACCTTCCCAACCGATGCCCCCAATAGCGGAGTCACTTGGTTAACGGGCTATGAGAACTGCAAACTCACCTGCATCAAGGAAGCCCAACTCTGTGCTTCGATCGCCGATTATGATTTCGGCGTGATCCCAGGTAACACCGCCCTCACCGGATTCGGAACGGATCTAGCAAGCCGGATCGTCTTTGGTGAGAATCCGACCGCCCAAACGATCTCCGACAAGGCCAACATCATCGCCGTCAAGAAGGCGAACAAAGACAGCGCAAAGACGAAAGAGCTCGTCAAAGTATTCCAGGATTCTTCAGTCAGCACTTATATCGCCAAGACTTTTGGCGAATCCGTTCTCTACCATTTCGAAGACGGATTGGCCACCGATTTCCTAGCGGCCTAATTGCATTTGCGTACTTCGCATTTTCAAAATACGCAAATTTGCGTACCTCATCGTTAAAGAAATACGCAGTCTCCTTCCGGGGGCTGCGTTTTTTCGAATAAAAAAAGGAACGGCGAACCGTTCCTTAGTTGTACTTGCGGAAATCGGAGATCTTCCAGTTCGGGTCAACCCCTAAGGTTAACGGAGCGAAGACCTTCTGATCGTAGAGCTTCTCAGCGACCTTGGCGATCATGGCCGCGTTATCGGTCGTGCACCAAAGCGGCGGAATGATGAGATCGATCCCGGTCCCCTCAAGCCGATTCTTCATCTGCTCGCGGAGATAGGAGTTCGCGGATACGCCGCCAGCCAGAACGACCTGAGCGACATGGTATTCGCGGGCGGCTCTCGTCGCTTTGTCGACGATCATGCCCACCGCGACATCTTGGAAAGATTTCGCCATATCGTTGATCCGGATCTCATGGCCCTTCATCTTCTCGGTGTTGACGAGGTTGATGACGCTGGTCTTAAGACCGGAATAAGAGAAGTCATAGGAGTTATCGCCTTGTAACGGGGTCGGAAGATCATAGGTATGCTGGCCCAGCTTTGAGGCGCGATCAATCGGAAGTCCGCCCGGATAAGGCATCCCAAGAACCCGGGCCACCTTGTCATAGCATTCGCCGACCGCATCGTCTTTGGTCTCGCCGATGATCGTGAAATCCAAATCGTGCTTCATGATGACGAGCTGGGTGTTGCCGCCCGAGACGACAACGCAAAGAAGCGGATATTTGAATTCGCCGGCATATTGGTTCGCGTAAATATGGCCCGCTAAGTGATGGACTGGAATGAGCGGCTTATCGTAGAGCATCGCCAAAGTCTTGGCGGCTTGTAAGCCAACATGGAGGCAGCCGATGAGGCCAGGTCCCCGGGTGACCGCGAAAGCATCCATATCCTCGAACTTGAGGTGCGATTGCTCCAAGGCTTCTTTGAGACAGACCGTGATGTTTTCGCAATGGAGACGGCTCGCGATCTCCGGCATGACGCCGCCATATTTCTCGTGGACCGCGACCTGAGACGAAACGACGTTCGCCAAAAGCTTGCCGTTATCGGTGATGGCCACCGCGGTTTCGTCGCAGCTACTTTCAATTGCTAAGATTTTGCTCATGAGACAATGCTCCTTACCATGTAGATGGCGTCTTCGCCATCATCGTAATAGCCCTTCTTAATCGTCACTTGCTTCCACTCGTTCTTTGTATAGAGCGCGAGGGCCGCCGTGTTGGACGGGCGCACCTCGAGCGTGATGAAGCTGACCGGATCTTTTTGTCTTTTGCAAACCGCGACCATCTTATCGATGAGCGCTTGGCCGATGCCTTGCCTTCTCGCTAAGTCATTCACCGCGATCCGGCTGATCGTCGCCGAATCGAAGGTGATCATGAAGTCGATGTAGCCTAAGACCTCTTCGTCTTTTACCGCGACGTAGAGCTCGGCGACCGGATTCTCTTTGAGCTCGTAGCGGATTTCCTTTTCGGGGTAAGGCATCGTGAAACTTGCTAACTCGAGCGAGCTGACCGCCAAGATGTCCTCGTCCCGCATTTTGCGGATCGTCACGTCTTTCATACCGGGTAGTTATCCTTGAGATAGACCGGCTTGGCCGCTAACGGCTCTTTCGAAAGGTTCTTCTCCACATCGGCGTGGTTGAGGTTCTCAATCACATCGACCGTTTTTCCTTCCAAAGAAAGGTAAGCAAGATCGCCCGAGACAACATAGGAAGGATGATCCTTGATATAGGCAAGGACTTCCGTGTTCTCCCAAATCGTGTCTTTGACGATTTCCTTATCGCCCTCATAGACGCCCACGTAGGAGCGTTTGCTCCGGGCGTTCACGAGGCAGATGGTCGGCTTTTCTCCATCCTTCATCATCTCCAAACTGGAGGCGAGATAAAGGGGAACGTTCAAGGCAAAAGAGAGGACTTTTGCCACGGATAATGCGATCCGGACGCCAGTGTAGGAGCCCGGGCCTTTCGAGACCACGACTTCGTTCACTTCTTTCCGATCGACTTTCACGGACTTGAACATTTTGTCGAGTTCGGCGACGAGAAGCTCGCTTTGCTCTTGCCAAGCCTCGTATTCCTTTTTGGCGATGATCTTGTGATCCTTCGCTAAGCCAATCGCGAGATTGACGTTGCTGCAATCAATGAGAACGCTAAGCATCAGAAGCCTCCTTTCACCGCACGGATGATCTCTTCGAAGTGCGGCGTATTTCCTTTTAAGGTCAATTCTCGATTATCCCCGCCGATATTCTTGAGGACGATCGATAAGCACTCATCCGGAAGTAACGGTTTGATGTATTGGGGCCACTCGATGAAGCAAACGCCATTGCCCTCGATGTACTCGTCGAGGCCTAATTCGATGTTCTGGTTTTCCAAGCGGTAGGCATCAATGTGATAAAGCGGAAGAGTGCCTTTGAAGTAGCATTTCATGATGTTGAAGGTCGGAGAGATGACATCCTCTTCTTCCTTGAGCGCTTCAGCAACCCCACCGACCAAGGTGGTTTTGCCCGCGCCGAGATCGCCTTCGAGAAGGACGACGTCGCCCGCCTTGAAATAGGGGGCCATTCTCTTCCCTAACGATCGGGTTTCGTCTTTGTTTTTCGTGATAACGGTATATTCCATAAGTGCCTCTTTGTGCCCGAAGCCTAGAAATTATAGGACAAAGTGCCTTAATATACTAGAAAGGACGCCGAACCTCGTCTATTAAATAGACGAAAGGGAGAAATATGGAAGACTTCAAAGAAATAGCGACGATTCTATCGACGGAAGACGCCTTTAAAGAAGCCGACCGCTGCCTTTCCTGCCCCAAACCCCGTTGCCGGGAGCTCGGGTGTCCGGCTCAGATCGACATCCCTTCCTTCATCAAATGTTTGAAGAAACGCGACGTTGATGCGGCCTACCGCATCATCATGGAGTACACGAACCTCTCGCCGATCTGCTCAAGGGTCTGCGATTATGAGAAACAATGCATCGGCGCTTGCATCCTGAACTTCAAAAAACAGCCGATTCCGGTCGGCCACTTGGAGCGTTACGTCCAAGATCATAAAACCACGGAGCTCACGCCTTGCGCCCATTTCTCCGATCAGAAAGTCGCGATCATCGGAGCAGGCCCGGCCGGGATTTCCTGCGCCCTCGAACTCGTGAAGAATGGGGTTCACGCCGTTGTCTACGAAAAAGAAAAACATCTTGGGGGCGTCCTCGCTTACGGGATCCCCGAGTATCGTCTTCCGAAGAACGTCGTCGAGGAGTATATTGCTTTCACCAAACGGATGGGCGTCGAATATCACACCAAAGCCAAAGTCGATCTCGCGGAGCTCAAAAAGAATTACGACAAGGTCTTCTTAGCCTGCGGCCTTGGCCAATACAAGAGCATGCATATCCCAGGCGAAGAGGGCATCGGCGTTTATAAAGCCGGTGATTTCTTGCGCGCGGTCAATCTCAAAGAAGGCTACCACGAAGGAAAGGGAATCGCCCTCAAAGGCATCACCTATGTCGTGGGCGCCGGCAACGTCGCGATGGATTCCTGCCGCACCAGTCTGAGAGTGGGCTCCGAGAAGACCTACATCGTTTACCGCCGCTCGATTGAAGAGGCGCCGGCCAGTAAAGAAGAAATCAAAGACGCGATGGATGAAGGCGTGATTTTTAACTTCCTTCATAACCCGGTGGAAATCCTTCTCAAAGAGGGCAAGGTGTGTGCGGTGAAGTGCGAAGTCATGGCCCTCGGCGAGCCGGATGAATCCGGCCGGAAGAAGCCTGTCGGCACGGGAACCTTTGAGACTTATCCTTGCGACAACGTGATTCTCGCGATTGGGCAGAACCCCGATTCGGATTTCACCGAACACCTTGGCTTAGCCACCAACCATGGCTATATCGTTTCGGAAGATGGCCTCTCGACCAACGATCCTCAAGTCCTCGCCGGCGGCGATATCGTCCGGGGCGCGGATACGGTCGTTCATGCGATGGTGGATGGTAAGAAGGCAGCCCAGAAAATGCTGGCTGAGTTTTCGAAATAAAGGGTTTTTGCAAGGATTTTAGGAAAAATGTTTTGGATCATTCTCACGCCACTGCTCTTGACTCTCCTCACGGAGATTCCTTTGGCGCTGGGGCTCTTTCAAAGGAAGGATATTCCTTTCTTCCTTTTCACTCTTGCGCTGAACTCCGTCACGAATATCGCTTTGAACGTGACCCTCTGCGCTCTTTCGCTTTCCGCGAATTATTACTTAGCTGTCGCCTTAGGTGAAGTCCTTGTTTATCTCGTGGAGGCTCTTGCCTATGGCTTTTTCACCCAGAAGTGGGGCTTCTCTTTCTTTGCGAGCCTGCTCCTCAATGGAACAAGCCTGATCTTGGGCGTACTCATGAATTTCACGATCCAAAAAGGCGCGGACATCCGCGCCTATGGCCTCAGTTTCTCGTTCCTCGTGCTTATTGGGCTGGTTTATTATTTTGTTTTTTCTTTTTTGAAAGGAAAACAAGCAAAAGAACGAGAGCGATGATCGTGCCAATGCCCAAAAGAACAAACACGACGGTAAGTAACGTCGAGATAAAGGGCCACGCATTAAAGGAGAAGCCTTTATTTCGAGCGTTGGTTTCACTGGAGAAAAGAGTCGATCCCTTGGTATAAAGACTGCAATCCCAATTCATGATTTCCGAGCTTTGATGGCTCCCTTTTAGCCAAGGGGTCTCGCTATCATCGAGATCGTTGTAGCCCGGGGCTTGGTAGTTTACGCCCTCATAATCGAAACGATAAAAACGCGAATCGATCGTGCCGCTACTCATCGTGATGGTATTCGAAAAAGCGAGGACGGTCTTATCGTTTTCGGCATCATAAGAGGTCGAAAGGGACAAGTCCGTCGCGGAATAATCCTTATCCTTGACTAAGAGGTTCGCCGAATAGACGGTTCCCTCGAAACCATAGTGGAGCGTCTTCCCTTCTTTGAGGGCTTGGTAAGTCTCGGCATAATGGGTGTAACTATTGGCGTCTTGCTTAGGAAGGGCCAGGTAGCGGGGCAGGTAATGGCTTTTCGGCGCCAAATAAAGATTCTGCTTCAGCGCGCCGAAACCATCTTGCCAATAATAGATATAGGAAGTGTTCCTGCCATCCGATTGATCGGAAAGCACCGCCTCTTCGCTCGCGAGGTAAAAGTCGGTCAGATGGATCAGATTGTCAGTCCCGTTATAGAGGCGAACCTCCACCGTCGCATAATCGCTTAACGAATCATCGATGATTTGGACGCTGGCGCTCGGGGCATAGGCCTCCGTGATCACGTAATAAGCCGGCGCCGGGGAATTGCTGAGGGTCAAAGGCAAAAGGAGGGCGCTTGCCCCCAAAAGCAAAGAACGCCCCTTTTTAGACATCACGAATTGTCGGCCTTCCCTGCCGTTGGATTCAGCAAAATAAACGGATGATTTTCATCGAGGAACTTCTGATAAAGGATCCGGACGTTTTTTTCCGCGAATGGGAAAAGATTGTCCTTCATGCGCGCTTTGATCGCCGAGAAACTCTTTTTGACCGCCGAAGTGAGTTCCGGCGAATAACCATAGGTCAAAACGTGGCGCTCAAATTCCTGCTCATCGAGCTCTTTGATCGTTTCGTCGGGGAAGAGTTTGACGTCAAGATCGTAATCGATGTATTTGAGGAAACCGTGGTCGAGAATCGTCGGGGAGGCGACATTCACGTAATAGCAGATCCCGCCATTCTCTTTCATCATGCAGATCACATTCATCCATTCGTGTTTGAAGAGAATGAAGACCGCGTGTTCCTTGGTCATCCATCTCCGTCCATCGTTCTCGGTGACCAATGATGCCCTCGAGGATAAAGCCCAGTAATCATCGTTCTCCGCAGTCAGATAGGCTGGCGACCATTGGCGATGCAAAAGCCCATCGTGCTTGTACGCTTGCACGGTAACCCACTTAAAAAAACGATTGCCGTTTGTATTCGTTTCCATAGACCTGACGAGCCGCTACTAAAGAGTCAGCTGTTCGTGTCTATTATAACGAACTTTGCACCCCCACAATCTTTTTATTTTTGGCCTAAAGAAAAAGACCCGATATCATCGATAAACGAAACTTAGAAAATCGAGGCGAAGAGCAAGGTAAAGAGGAAACCGATAAGGGCGGTTCCCGGGAAGATCAAAATCCAGCTCCCGATCATTTTGCCCGCGACATTCCAATGGACTTTCTTGAGGCCTCGGGTCGCCCCGCAACCTAAGATCGAGGTGGATTTGACGCTGCCGGTTGAAACCGGAAGGCCAAAAAAGGTCGCTAAGAGGAGCCCGATAACCGAGGCGACATCCGTCGCGAAGGCTTGATACTTCTGAAGGCTCGCCATATCGCGGCCCAAGGTCTTGATGATACTATAGCCACCCATGAGGGTTCCCCCGCCCATCACCACCGCGACCGGAACATAAAGCCACCACGTCGTCTGAAGGGCGCTATTCGCCGTATCGTTCCCATTGAGCATCGCGACAAGAAGAATGAAGATGCCGATGAACTTGGCGCCATCCTGAATCCCATGGACAAAGGACATCGCCCCGGCCGAGACGATTTGGGCTTGAGTGAAGAAACGGGTCGTCTTGCCCCGCGTCAATTTGCGGCAGATGATCTCGATGATCTTCGTAAGGGCGTATCCCAAGAGGAAGCCAAGAATCAAGGAACCAAAGAAGCCAATCAAGACCTTAACCCAGGCGGACCAGCTCACCAAGGAGAACCAATTTTGCCCCGCCAACGCCCCTAACGCCATCGCCGAGCCGGTGATGCCACCCACAAGTTCGTTGCTCTCGCTCGAAGGGAAGCCAAAGTAGGTCGAGGCCAAGGACCAGATCACGATGGCCAATAGGCCAACCGAGATCGCGATCAGGGCGTCCGTTAATAAAGGTTCGGTTGAGGTATCGAAGTTCACGAGCGAGGCAATCGTCTTCGCCACGCTTCCGAAATCCGTGAGATAGGCGCCCACGACACCGATCAAAAGGATGCCGAGGATATTGCAAACGGCCGCCAAAAGAACGGCGTTCTTCGGCTTGAGGCAACGGGTGGTGACCGCCGTGGCGATCGCGTTGGGCCCGTCGGTCCAGCCATTGATGAAAATCACTCCGAAATTCAGGAGAATGACAGCATAAGCCCAGGGATGGGCGTTAAGGAGGGAGAAGAAGTGTCCGAGGTCCATATGATAAGTTTTTCTTTACGCCATCAGCATACAGGATAAAAAGGCCTTCCGGGGATGAAAGGTGTTACATCTTTTCTTCAGAAGGCCGATATGAGAGAATAAAAAATTATAGAGACGAAAATCAAAGGTTCTTGAACGAGATCATTTGGACGTAGCGGCAAACTTCGCGGCAGCGGTCCGCGGTCTCTTCGAGCATCGTGTACATTGCTTCGCCTTTGTGCCGGCGGAATCCATCGGTTTCGTTCATATACATCGCGTGCATATCGTTGATGTATTCGGTATCGGATTCCTCTTCGAGGTGGACGACCGCCATGATGAGCGGATTCATCAACTCGTGATTTTCGTAATCCTTGAAACTCGCAAGGCATTCTTCCGTCTTCTTGACGCATTCGAGGGTCAAGCGCATGAACTCGATGCTATCCGGCGGTAATTCCTTGTAATCATAGAGATAGAGTTTGAGCGAGACTTCCTCGATCGCGTCGGTGATATCATCGATCAGTTTGAGGAGCTCGAGAATGTCCTCGCGGTCAATCGGGGTCATGAATTCGGTCAGAAGTTTTTCGGTCACCTCATGCTTCTTATCATCCGCGGCGTGCTCGATCAGGTGGACGTTCACCTTAGTCTCCTCGAGTTTATCGTGGTCGAAATGGAGCATGAAATTGAGGATGTACTCCGCGCAGTCGACGGAGAAATGGCAAAGCTGCGGGAAACTATCGAAATAGTAATTCGACTTCGTCTTCATTTTTCCAAGTCCAAACATGGGTGTTTCTCCTGTTCCTTATTATTTTAGAAAATCGACGCGAAAATCATAGTCAAAACGAATGCGATCAAGGCGGTTCCTGGGAAAATCAAGATCCAACTGAGGACCATCTCGCCCGCTTTGCCCCAATGGACTTGGCGGAAGCTCTTCGCTGCGCCGCAGCCCATAATCGCCGTTGCTTTGACGGTCCCGCTCGAGACCGGTAGACCGAAAATCGTCGCGAGCATAAGTCCTAAGAAGGCTGCAATATCCGTTGCAAAACCCCGATATTTGTCCAATTTGGCCATCCCCGAGCCCATCGTCTTGATAATCGACTTCCCGCCGACGAGAGTGCCGCAGGTGATCACGATAGCGACCGGAATGACGATCCAGGGCCGACCCAAGAGATTGGCCACCGTCGTCGAAAGGCTCAAAGAAGAATCGGTTCCGCATTTGAGCATCGCCGCGATCACAAGATACACGCCGATGAACTTCGCCCCATCCTGAATGCCATGGGCAATCGACATAAGACCGGAGGCAACGATCTGGCCCCGGGTGAAGAAACGGGTCGTATCGCCTTTTTTCATTTTGCGGCAGATCAGTTGAATGAGATAAGTGAGGCCATAGCCAAGGACGAAGCCCAAGGCGATTGAGCCGAAGAAGCCAATCAAGACTTTTTCCCAAGCATCCCAGCCCACCGCGCTGAACCAATTCTTCCCGGCTAAGGCCGCGAGGGCCATGGCCGAACCGGTGAGTCCGCCAACGAGGGCGTTCGACTGGCTCGAAGGGAAACCATAATAGGTGCAGCCCAAGGAGAAAAGGATGTTGGCGAGAAGGCCAAAGGAAATCGCAATCAGGGCGTGATCCAAACTAAAACTCGAAAGATCGACGATGCTGGCGATCGTCTGAGAAACGTCGCCCGTCGAAAGATAATGGGCCAAGAAACCGACGAGAATCGTGCCGATCAAATTGCCGATGGCGGCCATGATGATGGCCTTCTTCGGCTCGAGGCAGCGAGTGGTGACGCAGGTGGCTATACAATTTGGCGCATCGGTCCAGCCATTGATGAAAACCACGCCAAAATTAAAAAGGAGCGCCACATAAGCCCAAGGATGCGCATTCGCTAAATTAAAAAATTCAGTGATACTCATGAACGACCAGTAGAAGATTTTACCACGCTTGATTAACTCCCTAGAAGCAGGATTTCTTGAAAGGAAAAGCCTTCCGGCGAAGGAAGGCTTCTTTTTTACTTATCTTCGTGCGTCACATCGAAGGCGTCGATTAAGGCGAAGACCTGACTCATATTCTTCTTGAGTTCCATGGTCGGCGCCGGATTAAACGGCTTATCCATCGGCAAGACCATGAGGTTGTCTTCGTAGCCCATCGCGATGTAGGTCATGCCCCGTTTGACGGAGATGGCCGCATCGACCAATGTCGCATCGGTATCAACCGCCGCCAAGGCTTCGCGAACCGCGTGGGTGAGAATCTTCTTCCCATCGGCCGGGCCATAAACGACCATCGTCTTGTCGTCTTCGAGAACTTGGTAGTTGTCCAAGGTCGTCGGCGGGAGCGCCCGCTTATTGCCTTTGAGATAGATAATGATCTCCGCGCCTTCATTGGCATTCGGGACCGCGATGAACTTTCCGACGAAGCAGGTCTGAAGGCTCTTTTGCCCATTGATCTGTCCGGCGGCGTCCGCCATCACGATTGACTTGCCTTTATAGACGAAATGGAGGCAATCGCGGCTGCCGACTTTGGCAACGTTCTTATAAAGTCCGGCCGCATTGAACATCGCGGCGTCGAGTTTGTCATCAACCGTTCCGGTGAGCGAAGAAATCTGATCACCAAAAACGTAATGGTTATTGTGGGTGTAGTAATCCGCGAAATAGCCTTTCATCGCCTTATCGAGCTTTTTGCGGAACATCACCGAATAGACGCCTAAGCCAATGACGGCCACCGCAACGACGACCAAGATGGTCACCGTCGCCCAGTTCTGGGTGCCATTCCCCGTGAGGGTAACGCCGAGCCAGGTGCCCAAAATGGCGACCAGGATGATGCCGGTCACGATCCATTTGATCAAATTCTGCTTCTTGTAGATTTTGAAGAAGTTCACCCGGGCCGTTTCGATGGCTTGGAGGTCCTCGTCAACGTAATCGTATTTGACTTCGGGAGCTTTGCCTTTGGCTGGCGCAACTTCGGCGGGAGCTTCCGGCGCTTCCTTTTCGGCGAAAAGATCGACCTTCGGCTGTTCCGGCTTCTTCTCTTCGACAGGCTTTTCTTCAACCGGGGCAGAAACCGGCTTCGCCTCATCGGCGAAATCGCTCTCTTCTTCAACGGGTTTTTTCGTTTCGGGAGTCTCGTCTTTCTTTTCTTCTAACATGGTTAAAACCTCGCTTGGCTATTGCACTATAGCACGAAGGATGACCAAGTTAAATTTATATCGTCAACCCTTCTTTTGTCGGGTAGTGTTTCTCCAAACGAGCCAAAGCAGGATAGAGGGCGAGGATGGCCGCTAAGCCAATCGCACCGCTCACCGGAATGTAGACCGAATTGTAGAGTAAAGCGGCTTGGAACGAGTAGCCATAGTTGATCATCGAGGACGCCGTCGAAGCGGCGAAACGAACGAAAGTCGCCAGAATGATCCCCAGTGCGATCCAGAAGAAGCCCGCCACCCTCCACCCCTTCTCATCGGTAGTGAAAACGTATTTCTTGAAGAGACCAAGAATGCCATAACAACCAAAGCCAACCAAGTAATCCAGCGGATAGACAACGAAGCCATAACCGGAGATCGTGCATTGGATCAAGCCATAGATGATGCCCGAGGCGAATAAGCCTTTGACCGGTCCATGGCGAAGAGCAATCACGAAGAGAGGAATCGCGGCGAAGTTGATTGAGCCGCCGCTCGTGCCGATTTCAAATTTAACGAAGTGAAGGCCAACCGCCATCGCGGTCAAGATGCCGATTTCCGACATATCGCGAACGCTGAAGTCTTCTTTCGAGTAAGCATAGTCAAAGCAGAAGAATGCGCTGATGAAGCACATCACCGCGCCATAGATCGCGCCGAAGGCCAATTTGGTGCTGGCCAAATCCGCATAACTCGAATAGTAATCATCCAAAACGTCGACGTGGTAGCCGACATAACCGGCCGCCGCGCTGAAATCATAGAAGTTGACTGAGAGTAAGAAGAGGATGCCCGCAACCACATCAAGGAGCATCGCAACAAAGGAGAGATTCTTGTTCTTCTTGCCGAAGTAAGCCAAGACAATCCCGCCGACAATCAAGACGAAAATCACCGCAAAAGGCCATCCGAATGCCGGAGAGAAGAGCCCTCCGACCCAAATGTCATTCCGAACTTTGCTGAGGCGGGTAAAGGCATCCGCCGTCGCATCATAACTAATGGGCCTCGTATGAACGAACGGCCCGCAAAGGCAAAGCAAGATCAAAGCGCTCGCGATCATCGACAGAAGCCAAAGGTGGCCCTTGATCCACTCCTCGCTCTTGCTTATCCAATCTTTCTGCCCCTTCTCTGCCTCGACTTTCGACTCTTCTTTTTCCGACTGTGCGTTTTCCATAAAAAATTCCTCCTTTCGCACAACCGGAGGAACTTGAAATGAAGTACCTCCGCCAGCATTGCCTGGATCAGGTGCCGTCGAACCGGATACACGGTTCCTCTCAGCCCACTTCGGTGAGCTCCGGATACGACAAGTCTAGTTTATTTGATTTGCCAGTCAATAGACGCGACGTTATTTTTCTCTAAGTAAGCGTTGCACTGACTGAAGAGATGATTGCCGAACCAGCCACCGTAATTGGCCGCCATCGGCGAAGGATGGGAAGCGGTAAGAGCAATATGCTTCGGATTGTGAATAAGCGGTAAATATTGTTTGGCGAATCGACCCCAAAGCATGAAAACGATCGGCTGATCCAAGGAATCAAGATACACCATGACGTCATTGATGAAGGCGTCATACTCCGGCCGGGCATGCGAAAGCGGGACGCCGGCCCGAACCGTGAGATAGGCGTTGAGAAGCAAGATACCCTGCTCCGCCCACGGGGTCAGATCCCCATTATCGAAGTTCATCTTGATGTTGAGATCGCTTTGGATTTCTTTGTAGACGTTGATGAGCGAAGGCGGGGGGTCGATTCCCCGCGGCACCGAGAAAGACAAGCCCATCGCCTGGCCTGGATTATGATAAGGATCTTGGCCGATGATCACGACTTTGAGCTCGCTCGGCTTCGTGAGCTTGAACGCCTGATAGACCATATCCCGAGGCGGATAGATCGTGTAGTTCTGATACTCGTCTTGCAAAAAGGCGTGGAGCGTCTTGCTGTAATTTTTCTCTTTGACGCTGTCGAAGAGTGCTTTCCAATCCGAGATCATACGGTCCTATTATCTTACTTTCCTTTAATGAAGTAACCTCGAGGAAGTTTTATACTTAGCGCGCATATGAAAGTCCTCTGGCTTTTCAATCACCCGGCCCCTTATAAAATCGATTTCTTCAACGAACTCGGAAAAAATGTCGAACCCACCGCGATTTTTGAGCGAACCGCCGAAGGCGACCGTCCCAAGGCGTTCTATTACGAGAAAGCCAAAAACTTCAAAGAAATCATTCTTCCGTCTTTCAAGATCGGCGATTACAACAATGTTTGCCCTTGCATCATTAAACAGCTGAAAAAGAACCCCTTTGATCTCATCGTGGTCAATGGCTGGAGCACCTTCACCGAAATGAAAGTGATCCGTTATCTCCGCCGCCATAAGATCCCCTACATCTTTGCCATCAATGGGGGCATCGCCAAAGAAAATGAGCCGAAATGGAAGAAGCATCTCAAAGAAAAATACCTGCCCGGCGCGAAGAGCTATCTTTCGCCCGATGAGGCCTCTTCCTCTTATCTCACTTATTACGGCGTTGACCCGAAAGCAATCCGCCTCTACCCCTATTCGACCGTTTTCGAGAATGAAATCGCTCAGGCTCCTTTAAGCGGCGAAGAAAAGACCACCCTCCGAGCCAAAGAAGGCATCGATGGCAAACGTCTTTTCCTTTCGGTCGGCTCTTTTATCCCGCGGAAGAACGATAAACAGCTCCTCGCTCTTTGGGCAAAGATGGCGAAAAACGACACCTTGATGCTCATCGGAGATGGGCCCGAAAAAGAAGACTATGAGAAAATCATCGCCGAGAAGCACCTTTCGAATGTCCTTATCCATCCTTATCTCTCGCATTCGGAGATTCTCCGTTATTTCCGCTTGGCCGATGCCTCAGTCTTTCTCACCAAAGAAGATATCTATGGCCACGTGGTGAATGAGTGCCTGAGCCAAGGCACGCCGGTCATCGCCTCCGACAAAGCCAACTCCGCCAAGAACCTCATCACGAATGGGGAGAATGGCTATCTCGTCTCGCTCGATAATGAAGAAAGCATCCTCAAGGCTTTGACTTCGCCCCTAACCTTAGCGATGGGTGAAGAGGCGATCAAGACCGCCCAAAAGAATACGATCGAAGCCATGGCCAAACGCCATGAGGAAATCTTCCAGGAGTTCTTAGCCCAATGAAAATCCTTTATCTCACCACTGCCCTCCTCGACGAGGACTATAACGCCTTGCTCAACAAGGGCTACGCGATGAGCAATCCCTCGAATCAGAATTTCCATAGCCGCCTGATCGATGCGCTCAAAGCCCAAGGGCCGATTAGCGTTATTTCCTTAGTTCCTTTTCTTTTTAGCGATATCACTCTCCTCGATAGCGGTGTTTTCACCTCCATCAATTCGCATGGCAAATTCCTCGATAAGATCAGTGGGCGGAACCGCTCCCTCCGTTCCGTTATGGAACAAAAGATCGCTCAAGGAGCGGATGTCCTTCTTTATGACAGCCTCAACGTCCATCTTGGCCAAGTGGCGGTGAGTCTAGGCTTAAAGCATCATCTTCCCGTCGTCGCCATCGTCACAGACAATCCCGAAAACCTTGCAAAAGCCCCTCGCTTTTACGTCTCAAGCGTCAAGAAAAGTCTCGCTTCCTCTTCAGCAGTGTTGGCTTTATCCGAAGGTCTATTGAAAGCTCTTGCCCTCGAGAATAAACCTCATCTGGTCTTCCCGGGGATCGTGGAGCAGGCTTCAAAGGGCAAACCGCTTTTCCTTAAGAACAGCTACTTCTATTTCGGCGGAGCTTTATTGGCCCGTTATGGAATCTTGTCGCTCCTTGAAGCGTATCTTGCCACCCAGCCGAATTACGATCTCATCATCGCCGGCCACGAAACCTCTTCCGACGAATTCAAACATCTTTTAAGACAGAGTCCCCGAATCCGTTATCTGGGCCAAGTCACCAAAGAAGAGAATGCGATCCTTGAGGCGAATGCCGCGTTAGTGATCAACCCTCGACCCTACGACGAAAAGCTCGATCAGGAATCCGTTCCTTCAAAGCTGCTCGAGTATCTCGCCAGTGGCTCTCCGATTCTTTCGAGCCGCCACAGCGCTCTCCAAAAGGAATTCCCCACCGACATCAACTGGCTTTCGGATTCCTCGCTTCAGGGCCTCACTTCTTGGTTCAAAGGCCATCTCGACGATAAGAAGAACCTCAAAGACGTCCTTCCGAATCACGTGGCGGAAAAAGTTCTTTCGCTTTATGGGCAAACAATCATCGGCAAAACGATTTACGACTTCCTTAATTCTTTGAACGCGTCGAAGAGCTGATCCATCACCTTATCGAAATTGAAGTGCTCTTCGAAATAGGCTTTGTTCTTCTCGCCCATCGTTTTCCATTCCTCATCGCTGAGCGCAATGAGTTTTTTAATCGTGCTAGCGATATCGCTCGGATCCTCTTTGGCAAAGAGAGCGCCCCCGGCTTGAGCAAGGACGTCCCGGCCATCTCCTCCGATCGAGGCGAGGATCGGGCGCGAATAGGCCAAAGAAGAAATCAGTTTGTTCGGGATTGTCTTCGAAACCGGCGAGCAGGTATCCGCCAAAGGAACGAGGAGAGCGGTCGCGTTGGTAAAATAAGAGGGAACTTCGGCCGCCGAGACCAACGGATGATAAACGACGAGATCCTCAAGATGGTTTTCTTCGATCAAACGAAGAACGGCATTGAGCCGGGCACCCGCGCCGACGATATGGAATTGAAAGTCTTTTTGATCTTTTAGTAAGGCACAGGCCTTCACGTAATTCTCGATCAGTTGAAGGTTGCCGATGTTGCCCGCGTAAACGAGGTTATACCGTTTTGGGAACGCCACGCCTTTCTCGGGCAAAGGATTCACGAGAGGTGGCTGCGGCACATAAAGAACCTTCTTATCCGGGAGCTTTAGGACATCCTTGAAATATAAGGCAAAAGAGGGCGAGGAAATCAGGATCTCATTTGCTGAGGAATAGATCTTTTTCGAGGAACGATAGAGGATGCGGTAGAGCAAAGAATTCTTATGGACCTTGCCAGCGATGACCGCGCTTTCGGGCCAGAGATCCAAGCAATGAATCACATGGGGTTTGCCGTGTTTTTTCGCGTAAATCCCGCCTCCTTCGACCGAGATGAGAGGCGACATCGACATTGAGTAGACGAGGCCGTACTCGTCTTTAAGATGCGAAAGATAATGTTTGGCATTCCGCCAAAAGGAAAGGTAGTTCCGAATCAAGGAGATCCGACTCTTTTTCCGGGCGATAAGAGGAAGGCGGTGCACCTTCACCCCGTTGATTGTTTCGTCTTTGATCTGCTCGTAGCCGGGTAAGATATGCCCAAAACCATAATTGGGCTTCCCGGTGACGACTTGAACCTCATTGCCCCGCTTGACAAGCGCTTCGCAAATCGGCGTGATCACGACGTTTTCCGGGTAATAATATTGGCAGACGACCAAAATACGCATAGAAGGATTATCGCACAGACGGAAACGAAAATCCCGAGGCGTATAATAAGACCATGCTGGCGAAGCGTCTTCACGAAAATAAATTCAAACGGGCTCTCGTTGCGCCTTGGCGGAATCTCGTCAAGCGTCTTTCGCCGATCGCTTACGTCAAATACCAATACCGTTACATCACCCACCATAAACTCAATCTCAAGAACCCCGTTCGCTATACGGAGAAACTCCAATACCTCCGGCTTTTCGTCGATCCGAAGGACCCCGAAGTCATCCGCGCTGCAGGAAGGGTAACGGTCCGCGATTATGTGAAGGAGAAAGGTTTCGAAGATGCCTTGATCCCTTCTTTGGGCGTCTACGATCGTTTTGAAGATATCCCTTTCGATGCCCTTCCCAGCGCCTTTGTCCTCAAGTGCTCCCACGCCTCGGGCTTCAACGAGATCGTGAAAGATAAAAGCCAGTTCCATTACGAGGAGAGCAAAGCCAAGTTCGACAAGTGGCTCTCGACCGACTATGGGAAGAAAACGATGGAGCCCCACTACTCCAAGATCAAGCCACAAATTCTGATCGAAAGCTATATCGGCACCCCAACGGATCTCCCGGTCGAATATAAGATCCATGTCTTCAATGGAACCGCCCGGAATCTTTATGTCGTCACCGGGCGTGGCAAGGATATTCGTTACACCCAATACTACATTGATTGGACCCCTTTCGATGGCTCCCAATTCAATGGTTGGCTCAACTCCGATACCCCACTCGAGAAACCGAAAAACTTCCCCGATATGGTCCGGATGGCCGAGAAATTAGCCGCCCCCTTCCCGTTCGTTCGGGTCGATCTTTATGATGTGGCTGGCAAAATCTACTTTGGCGAAATGACCTTCACGCCCGCCAAAGGAACCCTGATTTTCGACGACGATAAAACGGATTTCGAGCAAGGCGAATGGCTCGACATCTCAAAATATCTGAAGCCTTAACGCCACGACGAATCCGGAAACATCACTTCGTAGACCAATAAGGCGAAATAATTCTTTAAGGCGCCGCTCGAGGAGAAGTTTTCTTCGCTTTGATAGGTGCCATCTTTCACATTCGAGAAAGTAAGCCCCATCCCTTTGATGCCGCTCGGGTCAATCCCGATATCGGAGAAGCGGAAGCCGATGAACGTATCGGCCTCGCCGCCGGAATCGGTTCTTAATAAGGCATTCGAGAGATTCACGGTGTAGAAGTCGTAGCCGCTCTTGCCTTCCTTGAAGAAGTTCAATTGGATGTCCATCGCGGTCGTCCGGGCTTTGCCAAAGCTCGAGCCACCCCGGCACGACATCAGGAAATAATCGCCCGTTGATAACGTCTTCGGGAAGACGGTCGTATAGCCTTCTTGGCCGAGCTGGATCAGCGCTCGGACGTGATCGCCATCGCAGAAGAGCTGCCCGTTATAGAGTTTGCCAAGGACGCCGGTATTCCGGAAAGCGGAATCGGTGATCGCCAAGCATTTGGTCCGGCCAAAGGAAGTGCCAATATATTCAGAATCGTAGCCTTCGTTATGGTAGGTCCATTCTTTCGAGGAACTGAGAACGGCGACCGTCCCATCGGATTTCTTGTAGGAATAAATGGAAGGGAAGAGCTCAAGCGCCCCTTTCCGGGTTTTCCCATCGACGGTCCATGGGGCATCGACAAGACCATTCGAATAGAGGAGCTTATCGGCGCTAAAAGGATCGAGAGTGATTTCGCTTGCTAAGGGATCGCCGAGGTTGCTCGATGTGATTTCGCGGGTCGAATAATAGTCTTTCGCAAGGTCGTTCACCATGTAGTCGTTCGCCCCATAGAGAAGCGAGGTCTTGCACGAGGTTAAGGCGAAAGAAGCCAAAACCAAGGAAGCGATTTTGAGTTTATTACGCATGGGGGATAGCCTCCTTGTTGGCGAGCGCCATCTTCGGAGTGAAGATCGGCGTATAGGAAACGCCGAGAAGCAGCATCATCAAAAGGAAGGTGCTGTTTTCGAAGAGAGGGCTCACATAGATCGGATTCTGGTTGGCTTGGACGACCGGATAAGGGTCCGCCTCCAAGGACTGATAAAGGAAAAAGCCCAGCAAGAAGGAAACCACGATGATCTTCTCCGCCGGGATCTTTTCTTCGGCGTGAAGATACTTCCGTAAGGAGATGATCGCAAAAAGGAAGACCACGCATAACGCCAAGAAGGCGATGAGACCGCCCTCATAAAGGGCCGAGAACTCAAAGACCCGATTCTTGACGAAGAAGCCCTCTAAGAAAGAAGTTCCTTCCCAAATCCCGTTATCGGAAGGGCTCATGCCAAAGAGCGAGGTGAGATCAAAGGCCACCACGGCTCCGCTTCCGGTATTCACTTCGCCCCAGAAGAGGGCCTGGATGATCTCGTTGATCGGCAAAAGATAACGACCATTATTGAAGATTCGGCCAAGCTTCCCGGTGTTGAGGGCGCTGATGTCCTTCAGGCCGTTCACGAAGACGATGATCAAAATCACGCTCAATAAACCAAGGGCGACCCACGAGACGATCTTCTCCCATTTCGGGGTGTCCTTCGGGAACTTCACGAAGCGGAGAAGCGCGGCTAAGAGATACGCCGGAAGCAAGAGAACGAGGCCAGCGACATAAGGAACGAGGATCAGGGACAATAGACCAATCCCACCGCCGATCGCGACCGTGAGGAATAAAGCCTTATCCTCTTTATAGGAAACAAAGAAGAGGCCCGCTAAAGACAGGGCGCTCATGAAAGCATATTGGAGGCCATAACGGAGCGAGACGGCAACGATCCTGAAACCAAAAAGCATCGTGTACTCGGAAGAAACGGTATAGGGAATCCCGTCGTCGTAATAGACCATCCCCTTATAACGGAGCCCATAGAAAATCCCATATTCGCAAAGGGAAGCAATAAGGGAGATGAGAGACAAAAGCGAGAAGCCGATAATGAGGGCGATCAAGATGCCTTTGAGCGAAACGTACTTCACGTTCTTTGAGAAATAGCCGATGAGGAAGAAGGCTAAAATCGCGAAGACGTTGATCGCGCTCGTCGAGACGCTGCTCCAGCTCCCGCTTAGCCAAAATTTCGAAAAGGAACTGAAGATTGCAAAGATAATGAGGGGGATGCCGTAATAAAGGAGGGCTTTTTTCTCATCCTTCTCCATCTTCTTCGGCATGAGGCCAATGAAGCCGACCGCGATCAAAACGCCCAGGGCGGAAAGGACATAGGTATACTTCGTACCGCCGAAGTTAAACGCGACGAGACCCAAAAAAACCAAGACGCCATAGGCGAGGGCCTTATCCTTGTCCACCTTCTGAAGGAAATCCTTCTTCGGCTGGGTGGGCTTTGTTTCTTTCCTTTCGACTTGAGTTTGTTCCATCACCAATACGCTCCGTTATCAATTTTCTCATAGCCTTTCGGCTTTTTCGTCGGATCCGGCCTAATCCAATACTCATTCACGCGGCTTGCGACATGAGGACGATTCTCCCACCGCTTGCCCATAATCCCGAAAAGAGTTTGGGTGGCTCCTCCCGTTTGGAGAGCCATCTTGCCAAGACTCTTGCAATACAGCGTTAAAAGAATACCATAGGCGCCCGCGCCAACAAGAGCGATATCGAAATCCGTTTCCTTGATTCGCTCTTCGATCTCTTCAAGCGACCGCATGAAAGAGGGAAAGCGGTAATCGGTGCTTTCGCCGAGAGTCATCGGGGCTTGGAGAACCTTGAGTTCGAACTCCGGAAGCCGATCGGGTTCCTTCGGGAAGAGTTTTTCCCTCCGTGAATATTGGAAGAGAATCTCATCCGAAAACGGCGAAACCACCAAGACCTTCTTGCCTTTGAGCAAAGGAGTCCAACTCCCAAGAAGCGGCTCTAGGGCCCAGTTGGTGATGACTTTCGCCTTAGGCGTCCAGATCTTGTAAAGATAGTCTTCCATATGAAGACCCAAGATTGCCAAGATGTCGGTGGATCCCACATGGGATTTCACCAGTTCGCAATATTCGTTGAGGTGTTGATCATCGGTCGGATAGAAACCAGCCCGGACCTTCATCGCCCAGCGGGCGGAGTCCTTGTAGGTTTTAGCAAAGCCTAAGCGGATCTTCTCATAGCCATTGAGACAAGAGATCTCGCTCCCCCCATAACGGACAGCGCAAAAAGGCTTACCCGCCGTGATGAAATCGGCGATGACTTTACTCGAAGACTCGATCGTGATGCCTTTTTGCCCGCAGAAAGAAGAAGTCCCTTTTTGCTTATGGAAAAGCTTCACCTTGAGGGCCGATGGGGTGTTCTTTAAGAAATAATGAAGGTAACGAGCGCGTTCGTTCATGTTCTTTGAGTCCATTTTAGGCTTCCTCTTCCTTTCGGGAAAGAAAGAGGCTAGTTATTGGACTCCTCCAAAGCGCGAATCCGACGATAGACGCTCGCCGAAGGAAGAAGCTTGCCTTCATAAGAGAACCATGCCTGGTTCGCCCAGCTTTGAAGGCGCGTATCCGCGCTTTCCGTGCTCACGCCATCGACGCCGTGTTCGTTGTAATACTGCCCCTCAGGACTTGCCCAATCCGCGCCTTTGACGGGAAGCCAATCCGGCTCCCAATAAAAGAGGCCCGCCCCTTTTTGATTCGGCACCTTACTCAAAACGTCAAAGAGATCGCACAGTTCGTCCGCTTGACCTTGAGGCGATGTCGCGTAGCCACCGATTTTGCCAAAACCCGAAGACGAATATTGATTATGGGCATATGCCGTTTTCTCATCCGTGAATCCCCAAGCCGTCTCAAGAATCATGACTTTTTGGCCCGTCTCGTTTGCCACCGAATTCAAGACCGTTTGGAGGTTCTCTTTGCTCCCATGCCAATAGGGATAATACGAAACGCCGGCGACATCGAAATCCACCCCATGGGATTGGATAGTTTTGAAGAAGTCGATGGTCGAAGAGGCGTTATTCACATTGGTGAGATGAATCACAGTCTCCAGATGAGGGAAGACCGCTTTCGCGGCCGAGCTCCCGGCTTTTAAAAGGTCATAAAAAGCAGAGGAGGAAGGGGCGACCCCCGCGATTCCGGGGTTGATCTCATTCCCGATTTGAGCCCAATCGACCGTGATGCCAGCATTTTTAAAAGACTGAAGAGAATCTTGGGTATAACTTTTGAGGGCGCTGACTTTCGCACTTTCGGAGAGGGCGGCCCAAGCTTTCGGAACGAGGTAATGGCTCGGATCGGTCCAAAAGTCCGAGTAATGAAAATCAAGGAGAATCTTGAGTCCTGCCTCTTGAGCTCGTTTAGCCAAAGCAAGATCACGCGCCAAGCTATTGCCCCCGCCGCCATAAGAGACTTTCGAAGAGGATTCCGGGTCAACCCAAAGCCGAAAACGACAAGCGGTGCTTCCTTCCTTTTTTAAGAGGGAGAAGAGGTCTTCTTCTTGACCGCTCTCACCATAGTAATGCCCGCCCAATTCCTCAACTTGCCCAGCCATCGAACAATCAATGCCATAGACAAAGGAAGACGAAAGAGCATTCGTCGGTTTTTTGACGGAAAGTCCCGCATCAAAAGAGGAGGTACTGCTCCAAAGAATGGACGAAGATGAAGCGGAGGATAGAGCAATGGAAGAATCCGAAGGAATCGATGATTTAGGTGAACCATTTGTGCCGCAGGAAGAAAGGGTGAACACCAAAAAAATTCCAGCAAAACCCGCTCGCTTTTTCTTGATCGACTCCCTATTCATGAAAAGAAATTCTTTCTTCCTTCTTTTTGGCGCGCTAACAAAGACCTCTTTGATTTTACGCCCCTTCCTTACGACTCTAAAGGAAAAGAGCCGAAGTCGGTAATCCGCCATTTTCGTCCTTTCTGTTCTTTTTATTCCGCTAAGGAAGGCTTTTGCCCTATAATCAAGGTTGCTTACTAAGTAAGCATGTTTGTTCATCAAGAAAAAGGAGAAAACAAAAACATGCAGTTTACCGAAGAAATCGCTAGCATCCATGCGCGTCAAATCATTGACTCGCGCGGCAACCCGACCATCGAAGTCGACGTTACCACTGAAAACGGCGCCTTTGGCCGTGCCGCTGTCCCGTCTGGTGCTTCCACCGGCGAGAGAGAAGCGCTTGAGCTTCGCGATGGCGATAAGAAAGTCTTTGGCGGAAAAGGCGTTTTGAAAGCCGTCAAGAACGTGAATGAGATCATTGCCCCGAAACTCGTGGGCATGAACGTCTTCGAGCAGGTCAAGATCGATGAGACCATGATCGCCCTCGATGGCACTCCGACGAAGAGCAACTTAGGCGCGAACGCCATGCTCGGCGTCTCCCTTGCTGCTGCCAAAGCGGCCGCCAACTTCCTTGGCCTTCCGCTTTACCGCTATATCGGCGGCCCGAATGCCAAAAAGCTTCCGGTCCCGATGATGAACGTCATCAACGGTGGCAAGCACGCGGATTCCTCGGTCGATTTCCAGGAATACATGATCATGCCGGTCGGCGCGAAGAGCTTCAGCCAAGCCATTGAAATGGGCGCTGAGACCTTTGCCGCTCTCCGCAAGATCTTCAAGGATCGCAAGGATATCACCGCTGTCGGTGACGAAGGTGGCTTTGCTCCGAATGGTTTGAAGAGCAACGAAGAGCCGCTCGAAGTCTTGGTTCAGGCGATCAAGGCCGCTGGTTATGTCCCGGGCAAAGATATTTGCTTAGGCATGGACCTCGCTGCCTCGGAATTCTACGATGAAGAAAAGGGCAAGTACGTCTTAAAGCGTTCGGGCCAGGGCGAGAAGACCAGCGAAGAGATGATCGATATGATCGCTTCCTTCGTTGAGAAATATCCGCTTATCACCGTCGAAGACGCTTTGGCCGAAAACGATTGGGCCGGCTGGCAAAAACTCACTGCGAGACTTGCCAATAAGGTTCAGCTCGTCGGCGACGATCTCTTCGTCACCAATAAGATTTACGTCAAGAAGGGCATCGAGATGGGCTGCTCCAACTCGGTTCTCATCAAGCTCAACCAGATCGGAACTTTGACCGAAACCTTGGATACCTGCGAGATGGCCATGCGCAATGGCTGGACTTGCGTCGTCTCCCACCGTTCGGGCGAAACCGAAGATACGACCATCGCTGATCTTGTCGTCGCCCTCAATGCGGGCCAGATCAAGACCGGTTCGATGAGCCGCACCGATCGTATCTGCAAGTACAATCAGCTTATGCGCATTGAAGAAGAACTTGGCGATCAGGCCATTTATCCGGGACTTGATGCCTTCTACAACTTCAGCGACAAAGCTCGCTTTGCGAAGTAATTAAGTAATATTCCATCTTTACTTAGCGCCGCTCCCTATCAGTGATGGGGGCGGCGTTTTCTTATCCTTAAAAAAGAAGAGCCAACGCCAAAATCAAAAGAACGGCTTGAGTGACGACCGTTAAAATAAAGGGCCCTTTGGCGGCAATGTCCTCTTTCTTAAGAATCGGGGATTTGGAATTGGGATCCGGAGTATAAGAAGGGTTCTTCTCTTTTTTCATCTGATGGAGCGTTCCAAAAAAGAGGCAGATGAGAACCAGGGTGATGAAAAGAAGAGCTGCGCCGAAAAAGATAACCAAAATCAAACCGAAAACAAAATTCAGCCCCGTTGAGAAAAGATTGGTAAAAAAGGTGACCCCATTCCCTTGGCCCCAAGGAAAGCGCACCTGAAGAAGGGCTAAACCGCAGAAAAAGAGAGGCACGGAAAGAATTCCGCCAATGAGATTCTTGATCGCCTCGTTTCTCCTTTCGCGATTAGAGCCTCCAAAAGCCACAATTACGCCACTGAAAAGATGGGACAGCAAACCATCGCTAGAACTAGCCATAGGAGAAACCTCTCTTTCTTCAAAGAACGCCGTTTGTATTTATAGAGTATCAAAAAGTGGATTTTCACACAAGCAAGCATTTTTCAAGACAAAAGAGTGGAAGTCCGTGATAATGGAATTGTCGATAAAAGGAGAAAAGCAAACCTATGAATAAAACGTTGTCCGAATCGCTCAAAAATCGCCGAAGTGTCTACGCGCTCGGCAAAAATTCCGGTGTTAGCGCCAAAGAAATCGTTGCTCTCGTCAAAGAGACCACCGACTTCGTCCCCTCAGCCTTCAATGGTCAATCGCAACGGACCGTCATCCTTTCGGGTGAAGCTCATACATCTTTTTGGGGCATCGTGATGGAGACTTTACGGAAGATTGTTCCTGAGGCGAACTTCGCCAAAACCGAAGCCAAGATCAACGGCTTTGCCGCGGGCGAAGGAACGATCCTCTTCTTCGATGACGAAGCCGTCACGAACCATTTGATCAAAGCCTTCCCGCTTTATGCCGAAAACTTCAAGCCCTGGGCTGAGCAGCAAAACGGCATGCTCCAACTTGCAGTCTGGATGGCCCTCGAAAATCAAGGATTAGGCGCGAACTTACAGCACTATAACCCCCTCATCGATGACGAAGTCAAAGCCAAATGGGGTATCTCCAAAGATTGGAAACTCCGGGCCGAAATGGTCTATGGCAAGAAACTCGCCGAAGCCGATCCGCGCGAACATCAGAAGATCGATAGTCGCGTCCTCGCTTTTGAAAAGTAATTTCCCTCCGTTCGAGGGACTCGGAAAATTCTCCTCCCAGGGTTTTCCGAGTTTTTTCGTTATTTAGTGTAAAATAAGGCCTATGTCCCTCCTTGTTCAAAGCGAAGTCATCGCTTCGCGCAGCATGAATCATCTCTACATCTATCTCGATATCGGCTTCTTGCTGATTCTTTTCGTTCTTCTATTCTGGCAAAAGAAATACCAGGCGATTCTCGTGGGTCTCTTCGGGGGGATTCTTTATTTCGCGGTCGATTATGGGATCTTCTATAGTTGGCTTGGCACCCGGAAAGTCGACGGGGCGAACACCGCCCTCTTCCTCTTCTGGCTCTCGATGTCTTATGGCTTCACCAACTTCGTTTGGATTTGGCTTTGGCTCGATCACGATCCCCGCCTTTTGGAATGGTCAATCCTCATTCCGTTAGGTTGGTTCTCGGAAGCCCTCATCTCCCAATATGCGGGGCAGAATACCGGGGTGATCACCATCACGCGCGGCACGGGCCAATACCATTGGGTCATGGCGATCTTCCTTGTCGTGGGCTATGTCTATCTCATTATCCATAATCTGGCGGCGAAAAAAGAAGACCGCTACCCGATTCTTTGGATCTTGGCCATCGGCATCTTGGTTCAGTTCGCTTGGGAAGCCGTCCTTGCCATCACCGGCATCCGCAATCAAAGCTGGCAGACCCTCGTGATCAATTCGCTCCTCGAAACCAATATGGGGCTCCCCTATCTTTATCTCATTCACGAGGCGCTGGGCAAAAAAATCCGAGAAGACCTCAAGAAACCACAAGTCGAAAGTAAATCGCCTTCGACCGAAATCCCTGCAAAAAGCCATTAAAAGGGAAAGTTTCAGTTCCGCAATTGGGAATTGCTTTCCTTTCCCCCCCGCACCCTTAAACTTATGGACATGAAGAAACGGTCTTACCTTTCCAATCTCTTCTATGTCCTCCACGACGTCTACCTCTATAAAAAGAGTGCAATTCTTTTGTTGGGGCTCGGCGTCCTCACGACTTTGGGCGAAGCCGTTCTCGGAACGTTGACCTCTTATTTTGTGGTTCTGGCCTTAACCAACCAGGAAGAGCCAGGTCGTTATCTCGCGCTGATCGCGATTCTCGCCAGCGCCACTTTTGCCTGCACGGCATTAAAAATATGGGGCCTTGATTCCTATAACTGGGATAGCACCTTTGCCCGCTGCACGGTTTGTTGGCAAAGAATAACCCGTAAGACCATCACGACCGATTACATGAACGTCGAGCCTCGCGAGACGCGCAAAGTCATTGAGAAAGGATGGCACGCGCTTGATAGCAACTGGATCGGCCTTGAAGGTTCAATGAAACAGGTTCCTAATTTGGCGATCGGTATCCTGGGTGGAATCACCTACGCCATCATCGCCGCGATCTATGTCCCTTGGATTCTTCTCGTCATGGCGGGCATGGTGATTTCGACCTTCCTTTTCTCAACGTGGGGCTACCATTACCTTCAAAAGAGTCGCGATGAAGACGAGCGGCTCCAGACCAAGCAACAAGTTATGCGAACCGATACGACGACCTTAGAAAACTCGAAAGACATCCGGGGCTACCGGTTGGATAAATGGTTTGATGCCGTTTATAAAGGACTCTCGAAACAAATCTTCACCCTCTCGAAAAATGTCCAAATGCACTTCTATGTCGGCGAAGTGAGCAACAACCTTTTCCTCTTCGCCCGAGATGCGATCGCTTATTCTTTATTGCTCCCTCAGGTGCTGAATGGCTCAATCACCTTAGCCACGTTCACTTTTTTGCTCGGCATCATCGCCGGCTTCTCGACTTGGGTGAACGATGCGGTCCAAGCCTGGAACAAGACCCGTTTCGAATCGGTCTTGGTCGATGATTATCGGAATGCCCTCGCGATGCCCGATCACTTCAATCACGGAAAAGGCATGGATATCCAGACCCTGAAAAAGCCTTTTGAGATCACTTTCGACCACGTTTCATTCCACTATCCGGGAGATGAGAAGGAAATCCTTCATGACATCAATCTTGTGATACATCCCGGAGAGAAGATTGCGCTCGTTGGAAATAACGGCGCGGGCAAAACCACTTTGATCAAGCTTCTTTGCGGGCTCTATAAACCCACAAGCGGCAAGATCTTGCTCAACGGAACCGACATCCAGGAATTCAACATCGATGACTATATGTCTCTTATCGGCGCCCTCTTCCAAGACGTCCGGCCGATGGCCTTCACTCTGAAGACCAACGTGGCTTGCTGCCCCGAAGATCAAATCGATTCAAAACGGCTCGACGAAGTCCTTTCGAAAGCGGACCTTTCCGATAAGGTCGCCTCACTCCCCCAAAAAGAGAACACCTATATCACGCAAACGTTCGACCTTTCGGGCGTCCAGCTCTCCGGCGGCGAAACCCAAAAGCTCTTATTGGCTCGCGCTCTTTATAAGAATGCGCCGCTCCTCGTCCTCGATGAGCCAACGGCCGCCCTCGATCCTTTAAGCGAAGAAAGAATGTATAAACGTTATCTCGACTATTCGAAAGGCAACACCTCGATCTTCATCTCCCACCGGCTCGCTTCGACCCGCTTCTGCGATCGGATCGTCTATCTCGATAATGGCAAGATCGAGGAGATCGGAACCCATGAGGAGCTTTTGAAGCAAAGCAAGAAGTACAAAGAGATGTTCCAGATTCAGGCGAAGTATTACCAGGAAGGAGAAGAACATGGAGCCAACTAAATCCTTTGTCAAAAAGAACGCCCGGGTCTTCCGCTTCCTTTTCTCGCTCTCGCCGATGTACGTCCTCTCCTACATCTTCTATTACTTACTCCAAGCCTTCTTGCCTTACATCCCGATTTTTGGGAGCGCCCTCATCATCGATGCGGTGATCGCCTCGAAGCCCATGAATGATATCCTCATGATCGTCTACGCGATGATCGGCACGGCCCTCGGCGTAGGTCTTGTGGCCAGTTTCTTTACCTATTTCCTTCAGGCCTGGGACAACAAAATCCTTGCAGAAGTCAATCGGTTGACCAGCAAGAAGACCCATGAGATCTCTTACGAGCAACTCGAAGACATCAAGACCTTGCGTTTAATCAAGGCGGCCGATGAGGCCACCAATGGCAGCGGAGGCATCCCCTCCTATATGAACGCGATTGGCCAAACGGTCCAAGGCATTTCCAGCGTGGTCTATTCCTGCCTCCTTCTTCAAGGGATCTTCCAAGTCGGCACCCCCACCAAGGTGGATGGCTGGTCGAACTTCCTCAACAATCCCTGGAGCTCGCTCGTCCTCTTCGGCGTCGTGGTTTTAGCGATTCTTGCCTCGCTTCCGCTGGTCTCTTTATCCAACAAGCTTTCCTATAAGGCAATGATGGAAAACGTCGAAGGCAATCGACGCTTTGGCTATTTCTACCAAGTTTGCAACGACTACGAATTAGGGAAGGACATCCGTTTATTCCACATGCAGAAGATGCTCCTTTCGCTTCAGGCAAACGATAAATACGGCGTTAACGCAACCTGGCAGAAATTCTGCAATTCCAACATCCTGATCCAAATCGCGATCGCTTTCTTCTTCGCGATTCTTTCCTTCGTCGCCTATGGTTTCCTCGGCCTCAAAGCCCTCTATGGCCTCGTGAGCGTCGGCTCCGCCGTCGCTTACGCCGGAGCTGTCACCCTCTTGGCCACGGGCATCGAGAAGGCCATCGCTGGTTTGGTTGGCCTCTCGCTTAATGCGGATTACCTTCAGAACTATTTCATCTATCTCGAGCTCCCGAACAGCATGAGCTTTGGCAGCGAGAAGCTTGATGAAAAGGCTCCCCTCTCCGTTGAATTCCGCCACGTCACTTTCGCTTATCAGAATCAAAAAGAGAAGGCGCTCGATGATGTTTCGCTCACGATCAAGCCCGGCGAAAAACTTGCGATCGTCGGGGCCAACGGCGCGGGCAAAACCACCCTGATGAAACTCGTTTGCCGCCTTTATGAACCGCAATCGGGCGAGATCTTGGTCGACGATAAGCCTCTAGCCTCGTATGACCGGGATTCTTTGGATCGACTCTACGCGATCGTCTTCCAAGACTTCAAACTCTTCTCTTTCTCAATCAAAGAGAACGTCGCCACGGGCGAAGAGGGCGATGAAGCTCGGGTGGTTGATGCCTTAAAGAAGGCCAACATCTATGACCGGGTCATGTCTTTCCCCAAAGGCCTCGATACGATCCTTTATAACAAGAACGACACCAACGGCGTCGAGATCTCGGGCGGCGAAGCCCAGAAGATCGCGATCGCCCGGGCCCTTTATAAGAATTCGCCCCTCGTGATTTTGGATGAGCCGACCTCGGCTCTCGACCCCAAGAGCGAAGCCGAAGTCTATGAGAACTTCTCGACCCTCGTCGAAAACAAAACGGCGGTCTTCATCTCCCACCGGATGAGCTCCACCAAGTTCTGCGACGACATCGCCGTGGTCGATAAAGGCAAGATTGTCGAATATGGCAATCACAAAACGTTATTGGCGATTCCGAATGGCCTCTACAAAGCCATGTGGGATGCCCAGGCGCAGTATTACAAATAAGCTTCTTTAGAGTAAGGCAAGTAAGGCGCTCACGGATTCTTTCGTGGTCGCCCAGCTCGTGCAAAGACGGATGACCGTGTGAGTCTCGTCTTTCTTCTCCCAGACGCTGAACCAAACGTTTTTCGCCAATTTATCCATCGTTTTGTTGTCCAAGACGACGAAGAGTTGGTTGGTGGGCGAATCGATATGGAAGAGATAGCCTTTTTTCTTTAAGGCTTCTCGGATCGTCACGGCCATCTCCATCGCGGGCTTCCCAAGCTCTTTATAAAGATCGTTGGTGAACAAAGCATCGAACTGAACCCCGAGGAGCCGGCCTTTGGCCACGAGGGCACCATGTTGTTTGATGAAGGTGACGAAATGCTTCGGGGCCCCTTTTGTGTAGACCACCGCTTCGCCGCAGAGGCAACCATACTTGGTCCCGCCGAAATAGAAGACCTCGCAAAACTGGGCGAGTTCAGGAAGACTCACATCGTTTTCTTTTGCGCAGAGCGCGTAACCAAGCCGCGCCCCATCGATAAAGAGAGGGATATGATAGGCCTCCGTGACTTTATGGAGATCCTCAAGTTCCTTTTTGCTATAGAGGGTCCCGTATTCGGTGGATTGCGAAATATAGACCATGCCTGGCTGAACCATATGATCCGCGCTCGAGCCTTCATAGAAATCTTTGAGATAGGCTGAAAGATCCTGAGCGACGAGTTTGCCATTTTGGGCCGGGATTGTGAGAACCTTATGGCCCGTCTCTTCGATCGCGCCGGCTTCGTGAACGGCAATGTGGCCGCTTGAGCAGGCGATCACGCCTTCGTACGGCTCTAAGAGGCTTGCGATCACCACTTGGTTCGCCTGGGTTCCGCCGGTCAGAAAATAAACATCCGCTTCGGGATCCTCGCAGGCCTTCTTGATCTTCTCTTTGGCTGAAAGGGTGTACTTATCGCTGCCATAGCCCGGCAACTCTTCAAGATTGCTCTTGATGAGGGCTTCGAGAATCTTCGGATGGCAGCCTTCGGAATAATCGTTGCAGAATGCCAGCATAGGGAAACCTCTTTTTACTTCGGGGATAATATAGAACGCGCCCAAGAAAAAGTCTCGTTTAAACTCCAAAAGAAAAAAGGAATAAGTTGCCTTATTCCTTAACGATTTGAATCTTGAGAGTGAACGTCTTCTCTTGGCTAACGATGTTCTCGTCTTGACGCTCGCTGATCTCTTTCGGCATGCCTTCGTAAGCGCTAAAGCCCCACCAGGGCTCGACGCAAAGGTAATCGCCACCGACTTTCGCGCAGGACCAAATCGCAATCGAAGGGGCTTCGAAGCGATACTTAATCGTATAGCCAAGACCCGTCTTCACGTCGATCTGGTAATGTTGATCATTCGGCACGATCCAGGTGTCGTTGTCTTTCCAAAGGGCCTTGTCGAGCACTTCATCTTGATGGTAGATGCTCGCTTCGGGGGCTTTGATCCAACCCTCGCGCATCGGGTAATACTTTGTCGGCGCTTTATTGAAATGAATGGCGCCCGTCCCATCGTATTTGGCTTGGAACGCCTGATGGAGCCCTAAGGCAAACGGAAGAGGTTTTGCGGACTTATTGATGACTTTGACCGTTCGGATCAACGTATCACCCTTGAGAGTTAACGTCGCATCAAGAATAAAGGCAAAAGGATAAGCCGCCAAAGTCTCGGGATTCTCGGTGAGCTCTAAAGTCACCGAATCCTTTTTCTTCTCTTTGAGAGCGAATTTCTGGCTTCGGGCAAAACCATGCCGCGTCTTGCAGGCATAGCTCTTCCCTTCCACATCGTATTGGGGGAGGCCGATCACCGGGAAGATGATGACATCCTGATTCGGCCAGAACTCCGGGTTCTTCTGCCAGAGAAGTTCCTTCCCGTCTTTCTTACTGATGACGGAAGTGAGAAGCGCACCGACTTCATCAACCGAAACGCGGAAGAATTCATTCTCGATGGTTTGCATAGGCCACCTCTTTCTTATCTATTTTACCCTCTATCGTAAAGAAAAGCGCCACCGTAGTGGCGCTGCCCCTCGAATTTATTTCTTCTCGTCCGCTTTCCCTTGGTAGAGGAAGTAACGCTTGTCCGCTTTGATAACTTTGACTTCTTGGACGTTCGGATCGAGAGCGGTTTTCGTGCCCTTGCGCGTGTATTCGGTTCCCTCGTAGGTCGCTTTCACGTCAATCGGGAAGCTCTTACCGGCATAATAAGCCTTATTGTCTTTACGGTCAACCACAACCGCGTACTCTTTGATGGCGTCATTTCCCCAATAAAGAAGAGAGCCATCGACGATTTCGCCACTCACCGAGGACCCGTTGAAGATCCCGCCCTCGAAGTTATAAACATCGAAACTCCGATGAGCCGCGCTATAGGAATTCTGGATGTGGCTCTCAAGCATGTCGGCATCCATCTTCGCCTTGGTGCCTTTCCACCACTTGGAGAAACCCGACTCCTTCTTTTCGCCCGAGTTTTCGGCCTTGTTTTCGTCTTTCTTCGCGTCCGTTTTGTCGGTCTCGTTGCCTTTTCCGTCTTGATCCGAAACCACGTCTTTTTTATTTTCTTCTGCCATAAAAAAACACCTCTTTCGGGGGTCAGTATAGTCCAAAAAGAGGCGGGAACAAGGTTGAGAAAGAAAGTCTTATCTAAGCGGGCTAAAGAAAAAAGAACGATTGGTCCTATACGAAAAGAGGAAGCCCTTCTTTTTTCCTTGATTCACCCCCGGGAAATTCTAAAATCATTTCCGTTATGGAAAATTATAAACAGCCAGGTTGGATTGAGGTCATTACGGGGCCGATGTTCGCCGGAAAAAGCGAAGAGTTGATCCGCCGCCTCCGCCGTTTGGACTATGCCCATACGAAGTATTTGGTCTTCAAGCCGGCGATTGATAATCGCTATTCGGTCGATAACGTCGAGAGCCACCTGCACAACAAAGCCAAATGCATCCCGGTGAAGGATACTGCTGAGATCCGAGCCCATCTCACCGAGCCGTTTGATGTCTTGGCGATCGATGAAGTCTCCTTCCTCGACTTTGATGTCGTTGCCCTTTGCGATGAATTAGCCAATAAGGGCAAGCGCGTGATCGTCGCGGGACTCGATACCGATTTCCGGGGCGAGCCTTTCCCGATTACGGCCGCGCTTCTCTGCAAAGCCGAATTCGTGACAAAACTCACGGCCATCTGCGTCAAGTGCGGCGAACCCGCCACAATGACGCAAAGGATCGTGAATGGCGTTCCCGCCGCTTATGATTCCCCGATCGTCTTGATCGGCGCGAGCGAAGCATATGAGCCGAGATGTCGGCATTGCCACGTCTGCAAGAAGTAAAACGAAAACCAAAGAAAGTTAATCGAGGCCAACCTTGGCTTTTTTCATGAGCTGACGCTTGTGGTAATACATCATCCCTTCAAGCCCCACGTCTAATAACCCAAGGAAAATCGCCGCTGCCAAAGAAACCAAAACGATCCAGAAAATGGGCTGGACTATCACGTTCCTTCGGAAAGAAGGAATGGCATTAAGGAGCAAAGAATCGGAAACGATAAGAGCGAGGGCGACCCATTCCGAGCCTCGGAGTCGAATCGACTCCAAGAGGGGGTTTTGATAACTCTTGATGAGGGTTAAAGAAATCTCGATGGCCAAGGCAATAACCCCGCAAATCGCACTTAGATAGCCTGAAACGGTAAGGAGATAATGATGGGAAAGGCTCGCGAAAAGGACGGGAATGAAAATGAGGAGCAGGGCTTTGAAGAAGGCTTTGACGTTATCGAAAATCACCATTTTCATGTTCCTTACCTCCCTTGATACGCCGGATCATAAATCTGGCCATAGATGAGCGGAAGCCTTTCTGGCGTCTCACTCGTTCCGACATAGACATTAGGAGAATCGACCCGGAAGACATAAGGCCGATCCAAGGTTAAGCGGAAGATCTTCTCCGCGGGAGCCGATGCCCCGCCGCCAATGAAGAGAGTCCGGCTTGCAGAGTAAAGACCGTTATAGTCATAGTTGATGAAGGAGCTTTGGGTCGAACCGAAAGCATATTGAACGCTCTCTTCCTTCAAGAGCCGGCCAAAGAGGCCTGCCGTGGGCGTGAAAACGTTGTAGCCCGCGCTCTTGTAAGCGGGCAAAAGATCAATTCCAACATTGTTGATCGTGAAATAGGGCGCTTTGACGATCGTGTCGTAATCCGTCTTTTCGTCATAGCCTTGGCGGGTGTAGTTTTCTTTGAACACATCCGCGGCGATATCCTTAGGCGTATAGCCTTCGTCTGGAAGGAAATAGGCAAAGGAGCAACCCGCGATTGGGGCATCGGCGCCCAAGAAATGATCGTTGATATACGCTTTGCCCCAACCCCGGCTCTCAATGTAATTGACCTGTTTCGTCGTCCCGTTAAGATGGTAATCCAAAAGATGGGTTCCCGAACGATATTGCTTCTCATAATCGAGAATTTCGGCCGAGTCATATCTATCGATAAGGTAATAAGAAGAGACCGAAGCGCTATCCGTTCCTTCGGGAATCGCAGTCGAAGGAGTCGAGCTGAATTCTTCCGGAGTCTCGGCGTTATAGTATTTGTTCACTTCCGCCGTCGTTGGCCGATGATGGAATACCGAGCAATAGAAGGAATCTTCTAAGTCACTCTTAATCGTGCCTAAATCATCAGCCAACGCGAGATTCTCCGAGAGCCAAATCGATTGGAGCGAGAAACCGCCCGTTGTTCGACGATACATATTTTCCGGGGTGCCTAGGGCCGTGATAATTTCTTTGGCGGCCACCCGAAGATCATCGCGAGAGGAGGCGCCAAGGCCTTGGACAACCACTGAAGAGATGGCGTCGCTTGAAGCGTAGCCGACCAGGCAAAGATTCACAAAGGCATCGACGACGGAAAAACTCCGTGATTGTTCGTTATCCGCAAAAACATAAGGGGTCATTTGAACACAGAAGGATTTATAGATCTTCTTGCTCATCTCGGAAATCGTCGGATGGCTGATATAGGAATCCTCCACCGCTCTTGTTTTAGGCGTAACGACTTGATAGGAAGGATGAAAGGCAAAACGAACCGTTGAGGAAATGATGACGGCCGCGCAAACTCCGGCGGTCAAAAGCCCTCCGCCGAGCGAACCCCAAAGAACATATTTCCGCTTCTTTTTCTCGTTCGACCAATTAGGCGCGGTGCTTTTCTTTTCGTAAGCTTCGATATGAGGCGTATGGGCATCAAGGATGCTCTCCATTCGCTTCTTTTCCTGATGTTTATTGAACATTTTCCCGTCCTCCGATATGCGTTTTGATTTTGCTTAAGGCAACTTGGTAATAATGGGAGCAACTCGAACTCGGGATCCCCGTAAGTTCGGCGATATCCCGAAAGCCATAACCATAGACGATGTGATAAGTAACCATGATGTTCTCGAGGTCGCTTAAATAGTCATGCATCTCAAGCAAGAGGCTATTGTGGCTTTCTTCTTCGCCATAGAGATCGAGGAGCGATCCGATGTCGGTCAGATGGTTCTTCTCTTTGACGAAGTTGAGCGCTTTGTTGCGGGCGATCCGCGTCAGGTATTGCTCAAACCCATCGATGTTAGCGATGCTCCTCGCCTTCGCAATCGCGTCTACGAAGGTATCCTGATAAAGATCTTTCGCGTCTTCCTCATTTTTCACGATCGAAACGATGATGAAGAAAATGAGACTCCGATAGGAGAGATAAACTTCCTGGATAGCTTCTTCATCGCCGGCGATGAAGAGACGAATGGTCTGGCGCGAAACTTTCACGATTCTTTCTCCCCTACGCTAGTTAAGACAACGAGGACCGCGTTTTGTCCAAAGAAAGTTACAAAAGATTGAGATGCCGCTCTTTTAAGAAATGAATAAAGGAAGGAAGATCCGCCATTGAGGCCGAGGATCCTTTCTTCAAAGTGCTCATCGAGGCGTAGACGCTCGCGAGCTTTAATGATTCTTTTAGAGGCTTATCATTCGATAAGAAATAGCAAAGGGCGCCGCAGAAAGCGTCGCCCGCGCCCGTGGTATCAATTGCCTGGACGGAAATCGCCGGTTCGTGGTAGCTTCCTTCTTTATTTAAAACGAAGTAACCTTCTTTGCCTAACGTCACAACCACATTCGGAACCGGAAAGCTCTTCGCGGCTTCTTCGAAAGAAGACTTGCCGCTTAATAAGGAGGCCTCGGTCTCATTGGGAATCACCAGATCAACGTCTACGAAGGATTCCGCCATGGCTTTGTTCGCCGGCGCGGGATTTAAGAGGGTCCTCAATCCTAATTGATGGGCTTTTTGCAAAGATTTCGTTAGGGAATCCGCGTTATTTTCGCCTTGGGTAAGGAAGAGATCGCCTGGCTTGGCGTTCGCCAAGAAAGCATCAATCTCCTTTTCTTGGATCGTCTCGTTGGCCCCGAGGTCAAGCGCGATTTCGTTCTCGCCATGGCAGACTTCAATTAGGGCAACCCCACTCGCGATATCCTCGCGGACATGAACCGAGGAAACGTCGACCCCGACCGACTTTAATTGAGCGACCATCATTTCGCCGAACGCATCTTTTCCAACCGCGCCTAAGAAATGAACATGCCCACCGAGCTTCGCGGCAGCGAAAGCTTGGTTCAGCCCTTTGCCTCCCGCCCCCGTCCGAAAGGAATGGCCTTTGACCGTCTCGCCCTTTTCCGGATAATGGTCCAAATAAACGGTCAAGTCAGTATTGAGCGAGCCAAGGACGTAGATGTCTTTCATTGATAGAGCCTCAGCACGCTTTCGATCGTGTCCCAATATTTCTCGACGTCGATCGCCACCGCCACATAGGCGTTCGGCTGAAGATGGAGATAGCCAAACCGGTCGCAATTGGTCCGGCCATAGGACGGCCCTTTCGAAAGATCGATCCCGACATTCATATATTCATAAGTGACCACGCTCGGATCGATCAAACTTACGATGGTGACGGGATCATGAAGGGGCCCGCCTTTCGACCATTGGAAGGTCTTCTTCTGATTGATGTTGTATTGCTTCATGAGGGCGACGAAAAGATCGCTCGCCTTGTTATGGATCTTTGCCATCCGGGCGATGACCTCGTCCGTGACGAGAACCTGCCGTGTCACATCAAGTCCGTTCATATAAACAGGCAAGCCGGAACTGAAAACAATATCCGCGGCCTCGGGATCGACGACGATATTGAACTCCCCCGCCGGAGTCACGTTCCCTGAGCCGATCGAGCCACCCATGAGCATGATTTCTTTGATATGGGATTTGATCGAGGGATTCTTTTGAAGGGCTAAGGCGATGTTGGTCAATGGTCCTGTCGGAACAAGGATCACTTCTTTATTCGCCAAGCAGGTCTCGATGATGAAATCGCAGCCCGTCCTGGGATCCACTTTCTTCGTTAACGGAGGGAAGGTAAAACCATCGAGTCCGCTTTCACCATGGATCTGAGGGCAATACATCGGCTCTTTGAATAGAGGCCTTGGCGAGCCTTGGGCGACCGGAACATCAATCCCCAAGTATTGGCAAAGACTTAAGGCGTTGTGGGTTGTTTTCTCGATGCTTTGGTTTCCCGAGCAACTTGAGATGCCGAGAAGATCAAGTTTCGGGGACTTCCCCGCCAGCATAATCGCCACCGCATCATCGTGGCCCGGATCGGAATCCATGATCAGCTTCAGTTTTTCGTTCATGCATCCATTATGGAAACCCCCTAAGGGCTTTGCAAGGCAACCCCGAAACAAACCGCTTGACTTGGAGTCAACTCCAAGACCTATGATGGTGAGCGGAGGGAAGAAAAATGGATAAACAAACCGCGGGGCGAAAAGCCTTGGGCGATCTTGCTCCGAAATTCGCCGAACTCAATGATGACGTTCTTTTCGGAGAGGTCTGGGCGCGAGAGGACAAACTCAAGACCCGGGATCGTTGCCTTATCACCGTCACTGCTTTAATCAGCAAAGGGATCTTCGATAATTCCTTGAAATATCACATCGCCAATGCCAAAGCCCACGGGGTCAGCAAAACCGAAATGGTCGAGCTTGTCACCCATCTTGCTTTCTATGTAGGCTGGCCCAATGCTTGGGCGGCCTTCCCATTGGTGAGAGAGGTCTACGCCGAAGACAAGACCTCGCCTTCGGATTCGCTCTTCGGCTTAGGGGCCGAGAACAAAGACTACGAGAAGTATTTCATCGGCAAGAGCTATTTGAAGCCGCTCAATCTGAAAGATGGCTTAGGAATCTTCAACGTGACCTTTGAGCCTGGCTGCCGCAATAACTGGCATATCCACCATCAGGGCGGCCAGATCTTGCTCTGCACCGATGGCGAGGGCTGGTATCAGGAATGGGGAAAGCCCGCTCAGAAACTTCATCCGGGGGATGTGGTCTACATCGCGCCGGAAGTGAAACATTGGCATGGCGCGAGCAAGGATAGTTGGTTCACGCACATCGCCATCGGAATCCCTGCAAAAGACGCCTCAAATGAATGGTGCGAGCCGGTCGATGAGAAACAATACAACGCTTTAAGCGAAGGAGAAAAACAATGAAGAACGTTATTTTGTCGAATGGTGTTGAAATGCCGATCTTGGGGTATGGAGTTTATCAGATCCCCAATCTTGAAGAGTGCGAACGCTGCGTGAAAGACGCGTTCGAAGTCGGCTATCGTCATATCGACACCGCCCAAGCCTATCGAAACGAAAGCGCAGTCGGCGCGGCCGTCAAGAAGAGCGGTCTCCCCCGAGGCGATTTTTTCATCACCACAAAAATCTTTCCGAATAACTTCGGCTACGAAAAGGCCAAAGCGGCCATCGACGCTTCGCTCGAACGGCTTCAAACAACCTATATCGATCTCTTGCTTCTCCATCAGCCTTTTTGCGATTATTACGGCGCTTATCGGGCTCTCGAAGAAGCCTATAGGGCTGGCAAGGTCCGGGCGATTGGTGTTTCGAACTTCTCGCCCGATCGCTTGATCGATATCGGCTTGTTCAACGATGTCTTCCCGATGGTGAACCAGGTTGAGACCCACGTCTTCAATCAACAGATCAAAGCCAAAACCTACATGGACAAATACCATTGCCAGATCGAATCGTGGGGTCCCTTCGCCGAAGGCCGTCACGATTTCTTTAATAATCCCACGCTTGTCGAAGTGGGTGCCTATTACAACAAGTCCGCGGCTCAAGTTGCCCTACGTTATCTCATTCAACGGGGGATTGTTGTCATTCCGAAGAGCACCCATAAGGAGCGAATAAAACAAAACTTTGAGGTCTTTGATTTCGAACTGAGCGACACGGATATGACCAAAATCCTTGCCCTCGATGAAGGAACGAGTCAATTTTTCGACCACACCACCCCCGAAGCCGTTGAGATGTTTGCCAAATGGATCAAAGGGTAAGACGTCTTCTTTTAATCAACCTCCCTCTTCTTTTGGCATCGTGCGCAAAAACAGGCCCCACGCCAAGTTCGACATCGTTTTTGTCAAAATCAAGTCTGACAAGTTTCTCTTCAAGCGATAAGGAGGAAGTGAATTCTATGACCTTAACCATTGAAGGCAAAATCTACCAAGGCATTCTCGAGGCAAACGACAGCGCGGAAGCTTTTGCGTCTTTGCTTCCGACAACCTTGACGATGAAAGAATTAAACGAAAACGAAAAATACATCTATCTCGATCAAAACATCCGGAAGGATGAACCCACCATCCCCTCTTCGATTAAGGCAGGCGATCTCATGCTCTTCAGCGATAATTGCGTCGTATTTTTCTATCAGGATTTCACAACAAATTACTCTTACGTTCCGCTAGGCCATTTTGATATCGATGAGACGTTCTCTCAAAGAGTCAGCAAGGGCAATGTTTTGGCTGCATTTTCGCTATGAATTCAATCTTCAAAATACACTTATAAGGAATCTATTTTTCTTTACATTAAACAAAAAAACATAGGCATTGCCTATGTTATTTTTGATGGTGGAGTCGAGGGGAATCGAACCCCTGTCCGAAGAACTTTCAACTAAGACATCTACAGTTTAGGCCATATCATGTTTGGCCTTAAGGCAGGATACGGTCGAGCCCTCAAGGCGAGGTTGACGCGTTTTCGTCGATGACCTCCAACCAGCGGTCACCGCTTAGTGTCTTGAATGACGTCACATCCTTCCGTGAGACACGAAACAGAGGGCGGACGTGCTGCTCTCACACGAAGTGAGAAACCCGAAGGTTACTGATTAGGCGCGAGCAAACGAAAGGTGCTGCGAGGCAGTACGATTCGCATAGTGATAACTGTTATCAGTTATTGGTTTTTGGTGTTTAAGCTCACCACGCCACTGCGATCCTAGCCAAAGAATTCCCCGTCAAAACCGGAACGACCCCATGAATTAGAACAAGGCTTGGTTCGTGCCAAGCATACGTAATATACCCTCAAAAAGAGGAAAATGCCAATTCGGGGCTACTCGCCTTTGATCTTGAGACCGAAGTAGGTGATGAAATCGATGGCCTGGGCCGGTGAGATAATCGCGCCCCGCAGGGAATCGGGCTCACAATGCAATCCCGAGACTTTATCGCTTGATAAATCGATGTCCGCTAACGGGGTCTTAAAGAACTCGGCGCCCGACAAATCGGATTCCTCAAACCCCACGTCCTTGAGAAGGGTCTCGGCGAAGTAGGATTCGCCCATCCGGCAGGTGGAAAAGAGAACTGTCTTTATTTCGGCGGAAGAGAAATTTGCGAGAACGAGATTGCTGTCCACGAAGACGACATCAAGAAGAGCCGCTTCGATCCATTTTGAGCCCAAGAGATTGCAGGCCTCGAAACGAACCCGGCCGAAGTAGCGTTTTGAGAAATCGTGATTGGCGAAGGAGCAATGACGGAAGATCACGTTCTGGAAATCGACCTGCTCCAAAGAAAGAGAGGCAAAATCGACCCCATCAAAGATCACGGAATCCACCGTCACGTCCGCCAAGGAAAAGCCTTGGGGCGGGTTGCCTTTCACGAGGGCATGGGAATAACCCTCATTTTGGAACTCTTCCCAACGTCGTTCCGCGAGATTTTTGACTAAAGGTTCTTTCGGCGTTTTCACTCTCTAAGTATAGAGACGAACGCTCCGAAATACTCGCAAAACCCCCTTCTTTGTATTCCTCCAGCCAAAAAGGCAGGAAAAGGGGCAATGTTTTCTTTGTATAAAGAGCCGCTTTGTTGTAGAGTTTCTTTGCTTAAAAGCAAAAAGAGAATTTATGGCAAAAGATTACGTCGTGAAACAACAAAAGAACAATTCGGGCTCTCATGGCTCGGCTCAGTTCAAAGCGAATCTCAAATTCTTTGGGATGTCGCTCATCAGCAACGATACCTGCGTCGAAGCGCGCAAAAAGCCGTGGTACGCGGCCGTCATCATCGTGGTCGTCAGCACCATCTTGGCGATGGCTTCGGTCATGTATAGCGCCTTCAAAACCACCGGAGCTTCCTTCCTCGATGCCCCGCTCTATGGCATCGACACGGGCTTATCCGAGTTCGATAAGGCTTTGGCCGCGAACAATCTTTCAGCCAAAGTTCAAAATCACACCCTGACGATCGATGATTCCGCCTGGAAGGCCGCTTTCCCGGATACCAAGACCGGCGAAACCACGAAGTACAATCCGTGCAACGCCTACGTTCACCAATACCAAGAAGAGCAAATCTATCTTCCGACCAGCTATGACAGTTCGTCTTCGTCGGTGGTCTCGACGACTCCGACTAAACGGACCGTGACCGTTACCGACTTCGCCGTCTATTGGGCTGGCGCGACTTCGTTAGATACCTATTACAGTGAATCCGTCTGGGGCCTCGCCGTCGGTTTCCCGACCGCGGACTCGAAGACCAACATCCTTGTCTTAGGCGAAAAGGGATTCAAGTTCTACAAGCTTCCGACCACCAAGACCGCTCAGTCTTCGAAGCTCGAAGGCAAATGGGATTCGTCTTATATCGAAGGCTTTGATCTCAAGGATCTTGCCACCACTTCAACCCATGGCGCGACTTATGCCGCGGGCGATGTCGATAAGACTCTCGCGAGCTGGAAAGAAATCCTCGCCGATGGCTACAATTCGACCAAGATCACGAGCGCTTGGATCACGACGGGCATCTACTTCGGCGTCTACGCCGGACTTGCCCTCTTGCTCGGTCTCACCGTCTTCTTAATGACGCGCGGCAAGACCAATCCGTTCCGCATCTATACTTTCTGGGAGTGCCAGAAGATCGCCTACTGGGCTGCCTTCTCACCGTCGGTGTTGGCGCTCATTGGTTTCGCCTTCCCGGCCTACGCTCCGCTCGTCTACATCTTCCTCTATGGCATGCGGGTCATGTGGATGTCGATGCGCAGCCTCCGTCCGGTCTACAACGAACAGTAAAACAAAAGCTCGTCAACCGAGAGATTCGGAGACGAGCTTTTCTTATCGCTGGGCTTTGCTTTCGGCGCGGCCAACGGAAATGTAATCGAAGTAAGTGAAGTAATGAAGCGAGTAGAGATTCCGTCCGTCGAAGATGATGCGACCTTTCAGAAGAGGAAGCAAGGCGCGTTCATCCAATTGAGCGAAGGACTTCTCTTCCGTCACGATGATGAGTGCATCCGAATCCTTGAGCGCTTCTTCCTTGGTGGAGCAGATTTGAACCGAGGGGCAGGCCTTAGCGAAGGCTTCTCTCGCTTTCACTGAAGGATCATAACCGCTTACGAGAGCGCCCGCCTCTAAAAGAGGCTTTGCCAAAACGAGCGAAAGGGCATTCCTTAAGTCGGAGGTCCCCGCCTTATAAGCCAAACCCAAAAGGGCGATCTTCACCCCTTTAAGAGAGGGGAAGCGCGCGTAGATCTTCTTGAGGAAATAAAGCGGCTGGGTGTCATTGATCGCCGAGGTCGCTTCCGGAAGGAGTAGGCTTACCCCTTCTTTATTCGCGGTATTAAGAAGCACCTTCCCATCTTTTGGGAAGCACGAGCCACCATAGCCAAGGCCTGCCTTGAGCATGCTGTGTCCAATTCGGGGATCGGCCCCCATCGCCAAGGCGACATCTTCGATATCGGCGCCCACGCTTTCGGAGAGGCGCGCCACCTCGTTGATGTAAGAGATCTTCATCGAGAGGAACATATTAGAAGCATACTTCGTGAGTTCGGCGGATTCGTTCGACATGAAATAGAAGGGAACCCCATGATTCACATCGGATTTGCGGAGATTCCGGATCAAAGCGAAGTCTTCTGGCCTCCGAGCGCCGAGCACGATCCGATAGGGGTTGGACTCGTCTTCGTAGGAACGGCCTTCCGCTAAAAACTCCGGCATCGAGATGATGGAAAATTGAGGAAGTTGATCCTGAATCTTCTTCGCCGTGCCAATGGGAACGGTCGAGCGGATGATAATCGTCGATTTATCAGATGATTTTTGGATGAGCTCCACCGCGGAGTTGAGCGCGCTCAGATCGGCCGAGCCATCTTCTTCGGAAGGCGTGCCGACGCAAAGGAAATAGAGATCGGCATCCTTGATGTCTTCTTCTTTGGACGTATAAAGGATCTTACGGGCGTTTTGGCTTAATACCTTATTGAGAAGCGGTTCCTCATAAGGAAATTGCACGCCCTTTAAGGCGCTGATCTTGGCTTCATCCGTGTCGAAAGCGATGAGCGAAGTCCGGACGTGTTCGGCCAGGTAGGCGACATTGGCCAAGCCCACGTAACCCAGACCCAGAATGACGCTCTTCATTTAATCTCCGTAGTCGCTTCCGCGGCTCTTATCCTCAACAAAGATATCGAGCGGATCGGTGATGTCGGTGATCTCCCGGTAGACGAAGCCAGGTTTGTCGATAAAAGGCGTTTCGAAGTTCCCGGTGAAAACCACCTTCGGGTTCTCTTCGACGATTTTGTTGATCGCATCAAGAATCTTCGGAAAGTCATCCCGCCGTTTTTCTTTGAAGCCTTGGAGGGCGTAATAGAAGCCAGGTTCGACATAAAAGAGATGGCCCGATGCGGTCTTGTAGGCATTCACGAGACTGTTGGCGGGATCGACATACGATTTGTATTGCACAAATTCAGGGTAAAGCATAGAGTTAACGCAATTAAATATACCCTATGTGCCCCGAAATGTGAAAGGAGGGTTACTTTAATGGAAAACAAAAAAGACATCAAAATCGTTTTCACGGATATCGACGGAACCCTCTTCTCGCACGTGACGAACCACGTTCCCCAGAGCGCCATTAACGCGATTCGGGAGATGCAATCGAAGGGAATCAAAGTCTTCCTTTGCTCGGGCCGCAATTATTACCTGATTCGCAAAACCGGCATTTTGGATATCGTGAAACCCGATGGCCTCGTCATGATGAACGGCGCTTGCGCCGCGATTGGCGACGTCGTGATCTATAAGTATCCGATCCCGGGCGACGTCGTTGACGCGATGGTCAAGTTCTCCTATCGTCTCAAGTTCGGTTTGACCCTCATCGAAGAGAATGAAGGCCACATCAATATGATCGATGACCGGGTCATCGACGCCCACGCCAAATACGGGACTCGTTTCCCCCAGCCCCGCAAATTCCCGATCCCTTATGATCGGACCGTTTATCAGATGATCGCTTTCTGCGATGAGTTCGATGAATCCTTGTTCCTCCCCCACCTCAAAGACTGCAAAGCAGCCCGCTGGGACGAATACGCGGTCGACATCATGCCAAAAGATTCGGATAAGGCCAAAGGCATTTTGGCGGTGCTTGAATATTATGGCTGGACCCAAGATAACGCGATGAGCTTAGGCGATGGCAATAATGACATCGAAATGTTGCTCTTCACCGGCGCTTCGGTCGCGGTTGGCGGCGCGCTCGCGGATGTTAAAGCGGTCGCGGACTACGTCACGGATGACATCGATAATGACGGCTGGGCCAAAGCGATGGTCCATTATGGCTTAATCGACAAAGTCATTTGTGATACGGCTCATGATTAAGGATCTTGAACGACCGATAAATCTGTTCTAAGAGAATGATACGCGTCATCTGATGAGTGAAGGTGAGGCGCGATAACGAGAGCGAGGCATTCGCTCTTTTCTTTAATGCCTGGGATAGGCCAAGCGAGCCACCGATGATAAAGGTAATGAAACTCCCGCCCCGGGTGAACATCGTCATCATCTTGTTGGCGAGGGCGATCGAATCGGGCTCTTCTTTGCCGAGATCGAGGGTGCAGACAAAATCATTCGGCTTGAGTTTTGTGAGGATTTTATCCCCTTCTTTGGTTTTGACTTCTTCTTCCATCGCCAAGGAAGCGTTCTCCTTGCTCGGGAGATCGTCCACTTCGTCGATTGTCACGTTCGCATAGGGCGAAAGGCGCTTCAAATATTCTTCTTCGGCCGCTTTCCAATAGGCTTCTTTGAGGTGGCCAACGCAAAGAATTCGGACTCTCATAAATCGCCTCCAGAGATGCTCTCCCACTGTTTGGCGCAAATGATGTTGTCTTCGGGGAAATAGATCCCCGCTTTCTCAAAGGTCATTTGGTAGGTTTCTTTGGCAAGCTCAGGCGTATTGCACTCTTCGCTTAAATGGGCGAGGTAGATCGCCTTGGTCGAAGGGGTGACGAGATCGAGCATATAGTGGGCGGAATCCGAATTCGAAAGATGGCCGACGTCACTATGAATCCGATGTTTGAGCGAAGCGGGCCGATGGGAATGAAGCAGCATCTTGTAATCGTGATTGCTCTCAATCACGTAGTAGGTTGCCCCCTTCATAAGGGCAAGATCGTCATCCGGAAGGTAGCCCGTATCGGTCACATAGACGAGGCTCTCCTCATGTTCTTTGATCAAAAAGCCCATCGGGTTGGCCGCATCGTGGGAGACCGAAAATGGGGTGATCGAAAAATCGCCGAGGACAAAACTCTTGGTGGATTGGAGCAGTTTGTCCGGATGGGGCAAAGTTCCTTCTCCGGAATAAACGGGCACATTCCGTTCAACGCTCAAACCTGAAATATGATCGGTGTGCTCGTGGGTGATGAGAATCGCCTGGATGTCTTTCTTCGTTTTATGAATGGACTCCAGCCCTTCTTCCACCCGGCAAAAGGGCAGACCCATGTCGATCTGAAAAAGCGTCTTTTCGTCATAAACCAAGGTCGCGTTGCCTTTGGAGCCGCTCCCAAGGATCAGAAAGCGAATCATTGGCCGTCATCGTCATCCGCATCAAGGACGACGCCGTTCTTCTTGGCCTCTTCTTGCTCGAGCGTAAAGGAAGGCGTATCGAAACGCTGAAGGTTCTTATCGAAGAGCAACGTGATAACGCCCGTCCGGCCGTTGCGGTTTTTAGCAACGGATATCGAGACGACGGAAATGCCATTATCCTTGCCGGCGGCCTGCGTCTGCTGCTGGACATCTTGCTCAAGCTGCTGGGTGTATTTGTCTTTGCCGAAACCATGGGCATTCGCGGTAGCTTTGTTATCGCCGATGCCAAGGCTCTTGTAATAGTCGCTCCGATACATCAGAAGAACGATATCGGCATCCTGCTCAATTGAGCCGGATTCCTTAAGGTTCGACAGCATCGGGATTCGGCCTTCGTTTTGCTCGGTATCACGGTTGAGCTGAGCCAGGGCGATGACCGGGACTTTCATCTGACGGGCCAATTGCTTCAAGGTCTTGGTGATGAGGCTGACTTCGTTGGCGCGCGATTCGAAGGCGCCTTCGGTCGTGATGAGGTTGAGGTAGTCGATGACAATCATCGAAAGATCCGAATGCTCGGATTGGAGTTTGGCCTGAAGCTTCATGGCCTTGCTCACGACATCGCCGAGCTTGGGGTTCGGGGTGTCATCGATATAGAGTTTGGAGTTGCTGAGCGTATTGACCGCCGAGGAGACTTTGCTTAATTCTTTTTCATCGAGCGGACCGGCTTGGATCTTCTCGAGTTTGACCAAGGAGAAGTTCGCAATCAAACGCTTCATGACCTGATCGGAGGGCATTTCGCAAGAGAAAATGGCCACCGGCTTATCCTGATAACGGGCGGCGTTGACCGCGAGGTTAAGAGCGAAAGCGGTTTTGCCGACAGACGGGCGGGCGGCGATGATGATCAAATCGCTCTTCTGCCAGCCATGGGTGTACTTATTGAGCCGGCGATAGCCGGTGTCGATGCCCGTCAGACCTTTATTGTCCGATGAGGCTTCTTTTTGAATCTGATCTTCGACCGCTCGAGCGATTTCTTTGGCGCCTTTGAACTCGCCGACGGAACGCTTCGAGGCAATCTCTTGAAGGTCGGAAGTCGACTTCGCAAGGAAATCCCCGATGTCCGGGACATTGCCCTGGGCATAGGAATCCTGAATCGCCTGAAGCTGAATGAGATAGGCTCTCAAAACAGCTTGGTCTTTGATGATCTTGATGTAATGATCGATGTTGTCGGGCGAGATGGTCGACTGAAGCAGTTCCATCAGATAATCCGAACCGCCAGCATCGTCATACATCTTGAGGTTATTGAGCGTATCGGCGACGGTCTGAACATCGATGTTGCCATTATGCGAGGAAATCGCCTCCATCGCTTTGAAGACGAGGAGATTGCGCTTATCGACATCGGAAAAAACATCTTCCGTGAGGGATGAAAGCGCGGTTGAGGCCGCCGCGGAATCCATAAGCATGGATCCGAGGACGCACCGCTCCGCTTCTACATTGCTAGGAAGCGCGACTTTTGCCATTACTTTTCCTCGGTGATATGAACGTTAACGGTTCCGATGACTTGACCAGCCGAACCCTTGTAGAGTTCGATCCGGAGGCGGGTATAGCCGATCGCATTCGCCGGATACTTATCCAAGAACTTGCGCTTATCGATGATGATGCCCCACTGATCCTTCATGCCCGCTTCGATCTCTTTCGGCGAAATCGTGCCGAACATCCGGCCATCGCCGCCGACTTTGGCTTTGAATTCGACATTCAAATGCTCAAGACGTGCCGCCAAATCTTCGGCGTCTTTCTTGAGTTGTTGCTGATGAGCGTCCTCCTGGGCGTTGTCTTTCTGCAGTTTCGCTTGGTTCTCCGGCGTCGAAACAACCGCCAATTTGCGGCGGATCAAGAAATTGACGCCATAGCCGTCCGAAACGGTTGCGGTGTCGCCTTTCTTGCCAACGCCATCGACATCAGCCAACAAAATGACCTTCATATTTTTCCTCCTCCGCCAGTGGTGTCAACGCTGGCTCTTGCTGAATCAAGGTATTCGTCTAACGTCGTCGTCAGGGTGTTCACGACCCGGTCAACACTCTGGCCCGGGAAGATAGAAGCCGCCATCGTGAAGTGGCCGCCTCCGCCCATCTTTTCGCAAAGAAGCTGAACATTGATCGTCCCATCGCTCCGAGCGGAGAGACGGACGTTCTTCTCGTCGGTCTTGCCGATGACAAAACAGGCGTTGATATCCTTGAGCTGCATCACCTGATTAGCGACTTTGGCCAAGGTGCTCCGCTCAATGATGTCTTTATCATCGCAGGTGCAATAGACAATGCCATAGTGCGGCGTCTGCATCGTCGCGATGATCTTGGTAATCAAAGAATACTCTTCGAATTCGTCCTTGAGGTAATCATCGGCCACCGAGTTATCAGCGCCGTATTCCTTGAGGATTTCCGCGGCTTCGAACGTCCGCATGCCCGTCGACTTGCTCTTGAAGTACGAGCTATCAAGGAAGATGCCCGAAAGCATGAGAGTCGCAAAGGTCGGCTTGAGCTCAATCCGCGGGTTGGCAGTCGCATAGCGGATCATCTCGGCCACGAGTTCCGAAGCGCTCGAGGCGGACGGCTCGATGTAAGCCAAGACCGGATGATCAACGTATTTGTCGCTCCGTCTATGGTGATCGATCACGATGACCTTGGCCGCTTTTTCAAGGAGCTTCGGCGCCATGACCATATCCGGAACGGAAATATCAACGACGATAACCAAGGTCGAATCTTTGAGGGCGGCCACCGCATCATCCGGCAGGATGGTCATCTTATCAAAGACATCGCGCGAGAAGGCACTCTGGAAAGCCATCTTGGTCTTCTTTTCGGCCAACTTGGCGTTATAAACAATCTTCGAAGGCTTATTGCACCAATCGCAGATGGCCACGATGCCGAGGGCAGCGCCCAAGGAATCCATATCCATGTCTTGGTGGCCCATCACGAAGACGTTCGAGGAGCTCTTGATCAAAGAGACAATCGAATCGGCGACCGAACGAACCTTGACTTTCGAGGTCGTTTCAACCGCGGCAGTCTTGCCGCCGAAGAAACGAAGCTCAGCGCCATATTGGGAAACAACCGCTTGATCGCCGCCTCTTGAAAGGGCAACATCGAGGGCGTTTGTGGCCATTTCGTTCAGTTTGGAGACGTCAGGGAAATCATGGGCGAAGCCTAAGGACAAGGTCAAAGGGTTATCGAGCTTCGAGCCCGCCTGACGGACAGTCTCAAGAATCGAGAACTTATCGTCTTCCATCTTCTTGAGCGAGCCATAATCGCAAACGCTGAAATAGGTGTCGGTCCGGACCCAGCGGAGCAAAACGCCATTATCACGGCAATAATCCGCAATGAGAGAACGAATCTTGTTCACGACATCCGCCGATTCATCGGTTTCGGAAGCGATCTCTTTGAAGTTATCGATTTGGATGATGCCCAAAACGACCGCGTGCTCTTCGGAATAGTTCACGACGTTCTCGTATTCGGTCGTGTCCTTGAAGATGAATAAGCGCGGTTCCGAGATGTATTTCACATCGTACTGGCGGCCTTTGATTTCGACTTTGACGATCTTGTTGACCGGCGCGTTCACCAGATCCTTGAGGGCTGGAAGCCATTCGAAAACCTGGGTGTCGATCAAGTCGATCTGCCGATCTTTGAAGAGGGCATTCGCCCACATGATGACGTTCGACTCATCAACCACGACGAGACCGATTTGGCCGAAGTCATAGGCCTCTTGGACATCGGAACCCACAAGTCGGGCCGCCTCGACGTCGTTCTTTTGCCGGAGCTTGTTGATGTGAAGAAGGCTGAACCAAATGAACAAGGTATCCGTCACCGTGAAGACGATCAAGCCAACCAGGATGTAGAGAACGTTATCAATCGTTTGGAAACCACCGAAGTTAAAAAACCAAAGAACGCTGACGACGGCAATGCCAACGAGTTCAAAGAGAAAAAGGATGAACGCGGCAACTTTGAGTTTGGAAAGGGTTTTAGTCATAACCTTGTTATTATAGCCTAGGGGACGAAAACGAAAAACAAAGACTTTATAAGAGTCTTTGGGCTTCGAGAATAAAACGCCTGATATCGGAGGATTTGCTCCCCGGCAATTCTTGGAAAGATCCACCGACAAAGAAAAGGGGTCATCCAAGGGATTCCCTTTTAAAAATCCCCTGCAAAACCCCTTTATTTGATGAAATTGGGTCAAAGAGAGGCAAAAGGCCTACTTCTTTAAGAGTTCGCTTTTCTTGGCATTGAATTCCTCACTCGTGAGGACGCCATCGTCCAAGAGTTTTTTATATTTGCCCAGAAGCTCAATGACTTCCTCGTCTTTCGAATAAGAAGATTCTTCTTTCTTGGGTGCAACAGGTTCGCTCTCGGCTGGTTCCTCTACCGGGGAAGAAGAACTGGTCTGTGCGCTCACCGAGGGCGCTGGCGAGGGAGTAACGCTCGCAACCGGAGCGGAATAATGATAGCGACCCACAAAAACGTCTTCGAAGAAAAGGGAAAAGCAAACAAGGATGGCCGTGATCATGTCGAACACTCCACAGAGAATCGGCCCAGCCCCTAAACTGGAGACGCTTCGGAATTTATCCGCGCTATAACCTGTTTTGGCCGCCATATCGGAGGTGACGTTCACCTTGAAACAGAAAGAAACAATCCCCGTAGCCACGGCAAACACCGCCACCGCAACCCCAACGGCCGTGTAAGAGTTGATGGCATATTCGTCGGATTTTAAGATGGCAAACACCAATAACCCGATGATGAGAATGATACTGAGCCAGAAAATCCACAAGGCCGCGTCAAAATGGTTTCGGTTTGAACTGAAGCAATAGTCATAAATCGAACCCTGATCCCCCGCTCCGAGGATGCTTAAGCAAGATAGGGCCATCCAAATGAGGGAAGTAAGCCCCGTAACGAGAGCGGCCCAAGAAAAGTATTTGTTCTTCATAGATAACTCCTAATTGCTAAGGCTATCACCTCTGAAGATCAGAACGAGATACTCAAAAGAAAAAACTTATGCCATAACCAGTCTTGGATGCCGCTTTAAGGAAAACGCCTGGTTAAGCCCCAAGAATTTCTCGCTTTCTTCGCCTATCGCGAGAGCAAAAGAAAAGAGGCATTGCTGCCTCTCTTCGTTTTCAAATTTGTGACAGAACAAGTCCGTTTTTCCAAAAAGGGACGCCTGCTGTAAACCTCTCACGCCACGCCGAAAAGGCCGCCCCCGGAAATCCGACTGGCAGCATCCCGACTCAGAACCGACCGATCACTTTAACTCTGATCCATATTGATTGAGGGAGGACCCCACTCCGACGCCCCGCCCGAGCCCCGAAAGCCAGGCGATGCAAGGCCTTCCCGCTCCTTTCGAGGCCATTATGGGGCCGGACGCCGCTCGTCCCGTACGCCCAGGGAAGACAATAGACAAGGCCGCCGAGAACGCGCGGGACGGACGGCATCAAAAAAAGACCGGCCTTTCGACCGATCTTGATTTCGGGTGAGAACGGATTCCGTCGTCCTTGTTCGGAAGAACGACTTCGTCCTGTCACAAAATTGATTACTTTTGGCCCGGCTCAGGGAGTAAACCCATATACCGCGCGTTCTTGACGGCCTTGGCTAATTCGCGCTGATACTTCGCGCAAGTTCCAGTCTGGCTGCGGGGAGCGATCTTGCCATCAGGGTTAACGAATCTCTGAAGGGTTTCGATGTCCTTGTAGTCCACATATTTGATGTGGTTCTTGGTGAAGTAGCAGACCTTTTTCCTCGGTCTCATTTTCTTGAACATAACTCCAATTTCCTTTCTGTGTGTTTAGAATGGAAGATCATCGTCGACAACATCGATCGAATCGAGGTTGCCACCGTCTTGTTTCTTCTCCTGTTGCGGAGCGGCGGCATCCGGGGCTTTATCCGGAGTGTATCCGGAATTGTCCTGGGGCTGGCCCGATCCTTTCGGATCAAGGAACTCGACATCATCGGCAATCACTTCGACGACGCTGACTTGCTGGTTATCGGTTTTTCTAGTGTATTTACGCTGATTGAGCCGGCCTTGGACAGCGACAAGCGAACCTTTGCGGGTGAACTTAACGACGTTCTCCGCCCGGGCTCCGAAGAGCGAGCAGTTCATGAACAAGGTGTTCTTAGAACCATCCGGTTGTTTGTAGTTATCATCGACGGCGATCGCGAAGGAAGCGACAGCCATTCCGGAAGTCGTTTTGCGGAGTTCCGGGTCTCTCGTCAGACGTCCAATTAGAATGACACGATTAAGCATTTAAAGATTTGATCCTCCAATCATCAGTCTTAGTCTTGGTCAGCTGTGATCAAGTGGCGGATGACGTTAGTATCGAGCTTCGCTAATCTTGAGAACTCCTTAAGGGCAGCTGCTTCAGCGCTCACTTTGAGCACGACGTAGTAACCTTTGGTTTGTTTCTTGATCGGATAAGCGAAGTCCTTGACGCCCCACTCCTTGACATCGGTGACCTTGGCCTTATTAGACTCAAGGATACCTTGGAGCTTGGCGATCTCATTCTTCTTCGCGGCATCATCAAGCGTCGCAGAGAGAATGTACATGATCTCGTACTTCTTCATTCGATTTGCACCTCCTAGTTTTGGTCTCAGGATCACCTCGCTTTAGAGCGTGTGACCATAAGAGTATGTGCGCCTCTTTCCTTCATTGAGGCGGTCATAATTATATTATGACGAGGGGGTATTAGCAAACAAAGTTTCCGATTTCGTCATCGGGGCTTTGGAACTGGTAGAAAAGCCCGACGGAAGAGACTCTCGAGATATCCCCTCCACATATCCATAGACAAGAAAAAGACGTTTGTGCCCCACCAAATGAAAAACCCAGCACGAATGCTGGGTTATTTTTATGCAAAAAGTCGGGAACTACTTCTCATCCTTCATCGTCGGGAAGAGCAACACTTCGCGAATGTTGTCCTGCTCGGTGAAGAGCATGGTGAAGCGGTCGACGCCCAAGCCAATGCCGCCAGCTGGCGGCATGCCGTAGCTGAGGGCATCCAAGAAGCTCTGATCCATTTCGTTGGCTTCATCGTCGCCTCTTTGCTTGGCGGCAAGCTGAGCTTCGAAGCGTTCCTTCTGATCGAACGGGTTATTGAGTTCCGAGTAGGCGTTGCAGAATTCCGCGCCGGCGATGAAGAGCTCAAATCGGTCAACATAACGGGGATCTGCAGTCTTTTTCGTAAGCGGAGAAACCTCGATCGGATAGGTATGAATGAAGGTCGGCTGAATCAAAGTGTGCTCAACGAGCTCATCGAAGAAGGCTTGTTGAATGTAGCCCACGCTGTTCCAGGCTTTCTCAAGCGGAACGTTGAACTTCTTGGCCAAAGCAACCGCTTCTTCGTAGGTCATCGGCTTCTTGAAGTCGACACCACAGACCGCCTTGATGCTCTCGGCTTGATCGACCCAGCCAAACGGCTTCGAAAGATCGATCTCTTGTTCGTTGAACTTATAGACGTCTTTGCCGACGACATTCTTGGCGATGTAATGGAAGAGACCTTCCATCCAGGTCCGCATATCGCTCAAATCGCCATAAGCCTGGTAAAGCTCGATGGTCGTGAACTCGGGGTTATGCTTGGCATCAATGCCTTCATTACGGAAGATCCGGCCGATTTCATAAACGCGGTCAATCCCGCCGACCATGCACTTCTTGAGGTTGAGCTCGGTCGCGATACGGAGATAGAAATCCTTATCAAGCGCGTTGAAATGGGTGATGAACGGCTTAGCCGAAGCGCCGCCTAAAATCGGGTTGAAAATCGAGGTTTCGACTTCAACAAAGCCCTGATCATCGCAATATTTCTGAATGCCACGGACAATCCGGGGGCGCATTAAGGCGACCCGACGGGATTCGTCGTTCACGATCAAATCGAGATACCGTTTCCGATAACGGTCTTCGGTATCAGTCAGACCATGGAATTTCTCCGGGAGCGGCTTTAAGCATTTGGTGATGTGGGTGTATTTGCTGACCCGGATTGTGAGCTCGCCCGTACGGGTTTGCATCAAGGTTCCTTCAAGGCCGACGATATCGCCCAAATCCGCGAGTTTGAAAACGTTGTAGTCGTGCTCGCCGATGACGTTGATGCCGATCCAAGCCTGGATCGTGCCATATTCGTCTTTGAGGTTGACGAACGAGGCCTTGCCCATCCGGCGGATGGCGACCAAACGACCGGCGACGTTCACATCGATCGCTTTCACGGTCAATTCGTCGGCGGTTAATGAACCATAATTCTTGCGGATATCAATAATCCGGTCTTTCCAGGCATAGCGTTGGCCAAACGGGTCGACGCCCAGTTCGACGTACTTCGCCAATTTGGCTTGCCGAGCTTGTTCCTGATCGTTGAGGGACATCTCCTGAGCGGGGACCTGTCCTTGGGTTTTGACTTCTTTTTCGTCCATGTTTCTTACCTCACTATTACGTGCGCGTTGATAGTCTAGTCCTTAATTGGCTAAAAAACGAGAGAGGCCCTTAATGTTTGTGGGTGGTTTCTTTGTAGGCCCCCACAATGCCATCGAGAATCTCGGTATGGCCAAAGTCCTTCGGATAAACGAGATTGACTTCGCGGATCATCGCCAAGCCTTCGATCGGGAGCAAGACCAATTTGTGGTCTTTTTCTTCGTCCAAGCAGGCGGAACGGGCCAAAATCGAAACGCCGATGTTCTTGATGACGAGTTCCTTGATGGTTCCGATGTTATCGGCTTCAAGGATGATGTTGAGGTTATCCAAACTCAGGCCTTGGCTATGGAGCGACGCCTCGAAAAGCTGACGGGTAGCAGAGTTGGCGCCCCGAAGGATCATCTTCTCTTCCTCGAGCTCGGCAATGGTCACCATGCTCTTTTTGGAGAGCGGGTTCCCTTCGCCGACTGCCAGAACCAATGAATCGGTATCGAGCAAGAGCGAGGAATAGCGTTTATCGATGTTATGACCCTCAACAATGATCAAATCGACCTGATAATCCTCCAACTTTTCATAAAGGTTGCTTATGCTGTCAGAAATAATCGTTATGCGTAAACCTTTGGTCTTATAGGCGTAATTCGCGAGGGCTTCGCCGACGGTTGAGCTCTCGGCGGTGTGGGTTATGCCGACGATCAAAGAGAACATATTTTTCTTGGAGTCGAGAATCCGCTGCTCCTCCACTTGATAAAGAGCCTTGATTCGCTTGGCATAACGGATGGCAATAACGCCTTCCGGTGTCGGTTTTAAGCCTGCTTCCGTCTTGTTGAAGATCTTGATCCCCAGTTCCTGTTCCAGGGCTTTGATGTGCTGGGAAACCGCCGGCTGGGTCAGACTCAGACTCTGGGCGGCTTTGGTAAAGGAGCCCAATTCATTGACGGCAATCAGAGTCTCCAGTTTGTTATCAATCATCGTTTTCGCCTCCTTATAAGAAAAACTTATCAACCTTCGATTTTAAATAATAACGCTTTATGCATTTAAAGACCACAATGGGGTAACGCTCCGGAAGACGAAGCGAGCTTTAAAAAAGGAGGTGCTCCACCATGTTTTCATTCGCGCCAATTTCTCTCCCTATCCTTGATGGGGCTAACCTTAATCTCTATCAGTATTATTCGAAGTATGGTGAGGTTTCGAGCGTCCTCATTGGCCTCGCGGTCATCCTTTTTACCGGTTTCTTAGTCACCCGGCTTACCAAGCTCCTCAAGCTCCCAAACGTCACCGCCTACATCGTCGCCGGCATTCTCTTGGGCCCTTGGGTTTTGGGCGCGGTCGATCCCTCGATCACAAGCCATATGTCCTTTATTTCGGATATCGCCCTTTCGTTCATCGCCTTCGGCGTCGGCCGTTATTTCTCGATCGGCACCCTCAAGGCAACCGGTAAAAAGGTCTTCTTGATCACGATTCTCGAATCTGTTTTGGCCGGAATCCTCGTCACTTTGGTCATTGGCTTTGCCTTCCCGGCAAAGGGCTGGTCGTTTGCATTGCTTCTTGGCGCGATCGCCACCGCGACCGCTCCGGCGTCGACGATGATGACCATCCGCCAATATCAGGCGAAGGGCGAGTTTGTCAACATTCTTCTCGAAGTGGTCTCGCTCGACGATGCCGTTTGCTTAATCTGCTATACCCTTGCGATCACGATCATCAACTCGACTTCCTCGACGGGCGCCACGAATCCGATGGATATTGTGATGCCGATTGTCTGGAACCTCGTCTTCATCGCGGTTGGCTTACTCTTTGGCTGGATTCATTCAAAGCTCATGTCGCCAAAACGGAGCACTGATAACCGCCTCATTCTCACCTTGGCCATGCTTCTCACCATCGATGGGGCCTGCGCGATTGTCGGAATCTCACCCCTTATGGCCTGCATGGTCTTCGGCGCGACTTACATCAACATTAAGAAAGATCAGGTTCTTTATACTCAGATGGATGCCTTCGCCCCACCCGTCATGTGCATCTTCTTTGTCCTCTCGGGCATGAATATGGACTTCGGGGAGTTCGCGGTCGTCGGGCTCATTGGCGTCATCTATTTCTTCGTTCGTATCGTTGGCAAATACGCGGGGGCTTGGATCGGTTGCCGCGCTTATCGCGAAGAACCGAAAGTCCGGAATTACTTAGGCCTAGCCCTTGTTCCGCAGGCGGGTGTCGCCATTGGCCTTGCCGTTTTGGGCCAACGGATGCTCCCAACCGAAATCGGCCAAGAGTTCTACGCCATCATCATTTGCTCGTCGGTTCTTTATGAAATGATCGGGCCGGGCTTAGCCAAACTCGCTTTGGTCAAATCCGGTGCAATTTCGCCTGAAAATCTCAAAAATCCCCTGCAAACCCTTCCCGAAGAGCCCAAAGAGACGATTCCAGAGCATATGCAGGGCGAAGATCTGCCTCCGTTAATGGAGGCGCCGTCCCAAGGAGGTAAAAAGAAATGAATACAGCCACAACCATCCTCATTCCGTTCCAGCAGTACTATTTCTTCACTTCCGACTGCGGAAGCCTGCCGACTGATGATGACTCGACGATCGCCTCGCTCTTAGGCAAGGTGCTCTTGGTGATGGCAAAACGCCATCCCACGATCCTTCAAGACCTCTCCTTCTTTGAGAAGCAACGTCTCCGGGCCAATCAAAAGAACTGCGTTCCGATGGCGCTTGGAGAAGAGACGATCACGAGTCTCACGAGTCTCACGAAAAACAGCAAAAGCAAAATCTCACTTCTTTGCCGAGCACTTATTAAAGAGTACGCGGCGATGGATGTGCAAAGCCGGGCTGATCTTCTTCAGAAAATTTAATTCGCTTCGGCAATCGCATTGCCGGTATAAAGCTGATAGTACTTGCCTTTTTTGGCCATGAGTTCGTCATGGGAACCGCGTTCAATGATCCGACCTTCATCGATGACCATGATCACATCGGCGTTCTTAATCGTCGAAAGACGGTGGGCAATTACGAAGACCGTCCGGCCTTTCATGATGGCGTCCATGCCTTCCTGAACCAGTTTCTCGGTGCGGCTATCAATCGAAGAAGTCGCCTCATCGAGAATCATGACCGGCGGGTTGGCAATCGCCGCCCGGGCGATCGAAAGGAGCTGGCGTTGGCCTTGCGAAAGGTTGAGGCCCGCTTTGGTCAAGACGGTGTCATAGCCTTGAGGCAATTGCTGAATGAATCCATCCGCGTTGGCGAGTTTCGCCGCGGCGACGATCTCTTCGTCCGTCGCATCGAGCTTTCCGTAACGGATGTTTTCTTTGACCGTGCCCGTGAAGAGCTCGGTATCCTGAAGCACCATGCCCAAAGATCTCCGTAAATCGGCTTTTTTGATCTTATTGATGTTGATGTCGTCATAACGAATCTTGCCATCCGCGATATCGTAGAAACGGTTGATGAGGTTCGTGATGGTCGTTTTGCCTGCGCCAGTCGGTCCGACGAAAGCGACTTTCTGGCCCGGCTTCGCGTAAAGCGAAATGTCATGAAGGACCGTTTTGCCCTTCACGTAGGCGAAATCGACATCATAGAAATCGATCTTGCCTTTGAGCCAGACGTAGGTGGTTGGCGTCCCGTCTTTATGCGGATGCTTCCAAGCCCAATGATTGGTGTTCTCTTTGACTTCAATCGGCTCGCCATTCGGGCCTTCTTTGGCGTTGCAGAGTTCAACGTAGCCATCATCGACTTCCGAAGGCTGATCGATCAGATCGAAGATACGGGTCGCGCCGGCAAGAGCCATCGCGATCGAGTTGATCTGCTGGGCCACCTGGCCGATCGGCTGGGTGAACTGCTTTGACAGCGTTAAGAAGGAAACGACAACGCCGACGGAAAGGCCGATGTTCCAGCCGCCATGATCGGCGACCAAGATCATCGCATAACCGAACATTGCCAAAAGAACGTATTGGAGGTTACCAATCTGATTGACGATCGGCATCAAGATATTCGCGTAACGGTTGGCTTTGGTCGATTGCTCGAAAAGATCATCGTTCACGACATCGAAGCTCGTTTCGGCCCGGTTCTCGTAGTTGAAGACCTTGATGACTCTTTGGCCGTTGGTCATTTCTTCGACATAGCCGTTGGTTTTAGCCAAAGCAACCTGTTGAGAAACGAAGTACTTGCCACTCTTCTTGGTGATCCAAGAAGAATACATAGTCGTCGGAATTGTGATAACGATGACGAGGAGGGCCATGACCCAGTTATAGATGAACATCGCAACCGTCACGGCCAAGACGGTGACGCTGCCCGAAACAATCATCGGCCAGCTCCGGCTCATCGCCTCACGAAGAGTATCGACATCGTTGGTGTAAACCGACATGATGTCGCCGTGCGGCCGGGTATCGAAGTAAGAGAGCGGGAGATCTTGCATATGGTTGAAAAGATCGTCCCGAATCCGTTTTTGGACGCCTTGGGCAAGACGCGACATCAAGAAGTTGTAGAAATAGTTGGCGGCCAAACCGACCACCAAGATAATTGCGATAACGACGATCTGTGTGCTGATCAAAGACAAAGAAACGTTCGAAGCGCTGATGCCCAAAAATTGAAGGGCCGAAGAAACCTTCGCGCTCGGTGTGAGGATCAATGAGATTTCATCCACCACGATTCCGATGAAAACCATCGGCAAAACCCCCGTAAGTCCAGAGAGGATGATGCAGAAAATAGACATCCAGAATTCAAAAGGATAGTACTTCGTCGAATAATGCATTAACCGACGGACGGAACGCTTCGCCTCTTCGGGCGTGGCTTTTCTTCCATTGGATTTTCCCATTCTAGCGGCTGGCATCGAAATCACCTCCTCCAAGCTGGGATTGATAGAGCTCTTTATAGATTGGCGAGCTCTTCATCAGTTCGTCATTCGTCCCCTGGGCGACCACCTTGCCTTGGTCCATGACCAAGATGGTGTCGCACTCCTTCACGGAGAGAATTCGTTCCGCGACGATGAACGCCGTGGTGCCGGGGAGTCGTTTCTTTAGCCCCTCGCGGATTAGGGCATCCGTGTGGGTATCGACTGCCGAAGTCGAATCATCCAGAATCAAAATCTTCGGATTCTTGAGCAAGGCGCGAGCGATGCAAATGCGTTGTTTCTGGCCCCCGGAGACGTTGGTGCCGCCTTCGTCGAGCTTCGTGTTGTATTTATCCGGGAAGGATTCGATGAACTCGTCCGCCTGCGCGATTTGGCAGGCTTGCTTCATCTCGTCCTCAGTCGCATCCGCTTTGCCCCAGCGCAAATTCGAAGCGATCGTGCCAGAGAAGAGGGTGTTCTTTTGGAGAACCACCGCCACGCTTTCGCGGAGAGCGATGAGGTCGTAATCGCGAACATCAACGCCTCCGACTTTGACCGAGCCTTCGCTCACGTCATAAAGCCGGGCGATCAAGCTCATGAGGGTCGTCTTGCTCGATCCGGTCGAGCCGACGATGCCCACGCTTTCGCCAGGTTTGATTTGGAGGTTTACCCCCTCCAGGACATTGGGTCCTTTACCATAGTGGAAGGCCACATTCTCGAAAGTGACCGAGGAATCCTTAATCTCTTTGACCGCGTTTTCTTTACTCGAAAGATCCGGCTTCTCATCGATGATCTCATTAATGCGTTCCGCGGAGTTCCGGGAAATGATGATCATGACGTAAACCATTGAGGCCAGCATGACGGCGAGCATGATCTGCATGACGTAAGAGACGAGGGTCGTCAATCCGCCCGTCGTTAATTCCGTGGCTTTACTACCAATGATGATGTCGGCGCCGAAGTAGGCAATGAGAAGAATCGCTCCGTCAAGAAGGAGCGACATAAGCGGCGAGTTGAACGCCATGATCTGCTCGGCTTTGGTGAAGGTCTTATAAATAAAGCCCGAAATGCCGCCGAATTTCTTCTTTTCCTCTTCCTGGCGACCATAGGCTTTGACCACGCGGATGCCCGCGAGGTCCTCTTGGACTTCCTGGTTGAGTTCATCGTACTTATTGAAGACGGCCACGAATAAAGGATGGACGACCGTCGCCAAGATCGTGAGAACCGCAAGGATGACCGGCACGAGAACCACGAAGATCAAGGCCAACTTCCACGAGGTCACAAAGCTCATGATGATCGCGAAGATCATGATCATCGGGGCCCGTAAGACCGCCCGAATCGTCATCTGGAAAGCGAACTGAACGTTGCTTACATCCGTCGTGAGACGGGTGACGATCGAAGAAGTCGAAAATTTATCGATGTTATTAAAGGAATAGTCTTGGATGTGATAATACATATCCTTCCGGAGGTTATGGCCAAAGCCCGACGCTGCGCTGGCGGCCCAATAGCCCGCCCCGACGCCTGCCGCCGCCGCAATGAGGGCAATTCCCGCCATGATCGCGCCATAGACATAGACGTCATAGTTGCCCGCCGAGGTATGAATGCCTTGGACGATATTCTGCATGAGAGGCCCGTACTTCGTCTGGAAGGAGGCAAAGTAGGTCGCCCAATCGCTTGAAGGATCGGAGTTCAGTTTCATCGCATCGACCAAGAACTGCATAAAGAACGGAACCATGATTTCGCAGAAGGTTTCGATGATGACGTAAAACCAAGTCCAGATAACGTCTTTCTTATAACCGCGCAGACTCTTCATCAACGCTTTGAATGTTTTGATCATGTTCACTCCTTCTCCCCGCCCACATTGGCTCGAATTTTCGCTAAGACCTCACGCACCGTCTTTTCTTCTTCCGGGGTGATGCCCGCCTTGACGGTCGCGCTAACCTCTTTGAAGATCTCTTTGAATTCGGCTTCGACTTTCTCGCCTTTTGCCGTCAAGGTGATGATCTTCTTCCGCTTATCCTTGGGAGAAGGTGCCATCTTGATGTAGCCTTTTTTCTCAAGACCGCTCAGAGTTTGCGAGGTCGTCGCTTTCGAAACTTTGGAACGCGCCATCACGTCTTTGGCCACGATTTCCTGGTCTTGGTGATGGAAAATATAGCCTAAAGTCATCCCCTCGACGCCGGTCAACTCTTCTTCGAGATGGCTTTCGAGCGTCTGATCGATATAGGCTTTGACCAAATGGTCGGTTCGACGGATTTCCGCCCCTAAAGGTTTTTCTTCGTTCATAAAGGCACGAATTTAAATCGTTCGTGTACGAACATTCTAATCAAGAAAACAAAAGCCGCAAGTGTTTACGCTCTGAAAGCGTTCTCAAAGGTGATTGCGATTTTCGATGCCATCAAGGATTCGAATCAAATCGTCAAAAGTTTTGATGTTCATCGCAATCTCAGCCCGAATTTTCTTGTAGCCCGGGAAGCCCGAAAAGAAATGCGGAATCAATCCTCGTAATTGCATGAGAGCGACCTTCTCGCCTTTTTGCTCCACGAGACGTTTGGCGAAGTCCCTGGCCCATTCCGCTTGTTCGTAAACCGTGGGATCGGCTTCCTTCGTTTCGCCTTTATAAAGATGGTTAATGTTACTGATAAGACGCGGATTCCCCAACCCGCCGCGAGCGACCATGACGAACGAAGCCGAAGTCTCTTTCATCGCTTCCATCGCTTTCTCGGGGGTGAAGATGTCGCCCGAGACGCAAAGAGGGATTGAAAGACTCTTCCCAAAACCTTTAAGAAGCGAATAATCCGCTTCGCCCATATATTGTTGTTTGCTCGTGCGCGCGTGAATCGTTAATAAGGAAATGCCCGCCTTCTCCAAAAGGGAAGCCACTTCCTTGAAGTTGATGCTCTTCTCGTCCCAACCCAAACGAATCTTGGCACTCACAGGCTTATGAGAAGCCACGACAATCGAGCGCATATACGTATAGAGTTCTTCCGGATGCTTGAGCCAGGCGCTCCCGGCACCGGTCTTCGTGACCTTATAAACCGGGCAACCCAGGTTGACATCCAAAATATCATAATCGGCTTTCTCTTCGAGAATCGAGAGGGCTTTTACGGAGATTTCGGCATTGGAGCCGAAAAGCTGGAGTCCGACGGGATGGTCGATTTTCGAAGTGGCCAAATAGGTGTAGGTTTCAGCGTTCCCATAGAAAATTCCACAATCGGAAATCATCTCGCTAAAGGAAAGGGCAACCCCGAACGGCTTCATGAATTCGCGATAGGCCAGGGTAGTTACGCCCGCCATCGGCCCTAAGACAACGGGACCATTCACTTCCACATTTCCGATTTTCATAAGACAAAGAAAGAAGGCCTCACGGCCTTCCTTCGTTATTTTTTATCGTCGTCTGAAGGCTTCTTTTTCGGAGCGGCCTTCTTTTCCGGAGCGGGCGTCTCCTCGGCTTTCGGGGCTTCCGTCGCTTGGGGCGCTTCCGGAGCTTTGGGGGCTTCAGGAGTCACAGGCTTCTCTTCGTCTTTGAGCTGCTGCTCAGCCGAGAGTTTGCCATCGATGACGCCCTTCTCTTCCGGCGTTTCTTTCTCTTTGATGGTCGCGCTCGGTTTTTCCGGGAGCTTGCCCGTCTTGATCAAGGAATCGATCTCTTCGGCAGTGATGGTCTCTTTCTCGAGCAAGGTGTTCGCGATGAGCGTCACTTCGCCTTTATGCGCGGTCAAGATCTCAATTGCCTGTTTGTGGGCGGTGTCGATGATCTCCCGGACGGCCTTGTCGATTTCAAAGGCGACTTCCGAGGAGAAGTTCCGCTGAGTGTTGGTGTAGTCACGGCCAAGGAAGACCGAGCCGCTATTCTGCTCGTATTGGATCGGGCCCAACTCGGACATACCGAATTCGGTGACCATCATACGGGCAAGGCGCGTCGCTTCTTGAATGTCGTTTTCGGCACCGGTCGAGATATCGTCGAAGAAGAGTTCCTCGCTGGCCCGGCCGCCGAGGAGTCCGGTGATCTGAGCCAAGAGTTCTTTCTTCGTCAAAAGGAAACGATCGTCTTCTGGCGTCATGAGAACGTGACCACCCGTCCGACCCCGCGGGATGATGGTGATCTTCTGAACCTTCTCGGAATACGGAAGGACCAAGCCGATCACGGCGTGGCCCGCTTCGTGGAAGGCGACTTCTTTGCGTTCCTGATCGTTCATGCCTTTGCCGCTCTTGGCCGGTCCGGCGATTCGGCGATCGATGGCTTCATCGATTTCCGCCATGCCAACCGAGTCTTTGTGGAAGCGAACGGCAAGGATTGCGGCTTCGTTCAAGATGTTTTCGATATCGGCGCCCGAGAAACCCACAGTCCGTTTCGAAAGGGCGTGGAAATCAACGGACGGATCAATCTTCTTATTACGCGCGTGGACTTTGAAGATGGCTTCGCGACCCGCGGCATCCGGCAAACTGACGGTGATGATGCGGTCAAACCGACCCGGGCGAAGAAGGGCGGGATCAAGGACGTCGTCACGGTTGGTCGCAGCGATGACCAAGATGCCGGCATTGTATTCGAAACCATCCATCTCGACGAGGAGTTGGTTCAAGGTCTGCTCGCGTTCATCGTTGCCGCCGCCAAGGCCTGCGCCTCTTTGCCGACCAACGGCATCGATTTCATCAATGAAGACGATGCACGGTGCGGTCTGCTTGGCTTTCCGGAAGAGATCCCGGACACGGCCAGCGCCGACGCCGACGAACATTTCAACGAAGTCCGAACCGGAGATGCTGTAGAAAGGAACGCCCGCCTCGCCTGCGACCGCTTTCGCGAGCAAGGTTTTGCCGGTGCCCGGATTGCCAATCAGCAAGACGCCTTTCGGAAGGCGCGCGCCGTATTTGGAGTATTTCTTCGGCTCTTTGAGGTATTCGACCATTTCGACCATTTCGGCCTTCTCTTCATCGCAGCCAGCGACATCGGAGAAACGAACCTTCGAGGCGTCTTCGCGCCGAGCGGGGGATTTGTTGAAATCCATCGCCTGACGGTTGGCGCCGTTGACGGAGGAGTTGAGCATGCGGAAGAAGAAGAATCCGAGCAAAAGGATCAAAACGAGCTCAATGATGGTTGGGCCCCAGGTGTCCCACCAAGAAGCGGTATAAGGATCGCTGTTAGAGAAGGTGGCCACCGAGAAATCTTTGACGCTGCTGTTCTTGACCCAATCGATGCTCGCCCAATCCGAAATACGGGCGCGGAAGACTTCGTTCCAAGAAGCCTCTTGGCTCAAAACGTTCCCATCGGCTCCGACGATCGCCATCTTGGCGGTGTGAGAAGCTTTGACGTTCCATTGATCGGCCGGAAGGATAACTTTGTAAGTGATCTGAGTGTGATTCTTATCGTTCTTGTACGCTTCGCCGGTGATCGTGGTGTTCGCGATGTTGGTGCTCGCGTTGACCGTGCGGATGTAATACATCGTATCCGTGCCGGTATAGCTCGTTTGCTGAGCAACATCGACCCGAAGATAGGTGTCCAAGTCATTCTCGTTGAAGGTGGTTGGACCCGCCGAGAAGAGATAGCGGACGATAAAGGCCACTACCAAGACCACGAAAAGCACGGTGAAGAAATACGGTAAGATATAACTCCACACGCTGCGCTTATTGTTTTGATCGTTCATGTTTTGTACTCCGTTCGTTTTGGGACGCAAAGGATTAACTATAAGTTAATCGTTTTTATTGGCGACATAACGCAAGATACACCCGAAAACTGGGATGCACAACTAGATTACTCACTTCTCGTCGCTTTTCACGTGAATATTCAAGATGGACGAATGGTATTCGCTGAAGCCCTTCTTGTAGCGCGGAACATAGATGACCTTGCCATCCTTGTTGAGGAAAACCGGCCAAACATGGAGCAAACGCGGGGAAATACCCGCGGCCACAAGCATGCGGCGGACCGAGACCAAATAGCCACCATAGGCGTAAACATCCTGAGGCAAAACGCTGCGGACGGTAACGGGGTAATCTTCAGCGTGGATGTTCCGATCCTCAGCTCCCATCGTGAAATCGAGGTCGAAGGTCTCGCAAGCGAACTTCATCGGTTTATCGAGCACGTAAGTGTAAGGCATATCGAGACCATCGGTATCCAAAGTCAGGACATCGTATTCCTTGACCATGTAGACCGCGCCTTTGAGCTTCAAGGTATCATTGGGCTCTTTGTTGAGGCACATCGCCCGGATATCGGAAACCATCTTGGTGGTGATTGTCACATGGATCGGCGAATGGCGGTTCACGAAATCCATGATCGTTTTGGTGAACTCATCCGGGGTCAAGGCGATGATCGAACGAATGTTGAGCTCATCAACCGTCTTGATATTTTTATCGATGCTGTTGATGAAGTTGATCTTTTCGGAATTCTCTTTCATCATCGCTTCATAAAACTGATCGCGCTCCACCTCATTCATCTGATAGATTTTTTGGCGGATCGAAGTCGTGAAGACTTGCTTCAGCCCGGCGCCCGCCTCAAGGAAAGGCACCGAATTCTGGACGCAATAGCGCTTCAAATCGCTCCGGGTGAATTCAAGGAGCGGACGGACGACGATCATCCCTTGGTAAGTCGAGACTTTGCTATAGCCATACTTGGCTTTTTTGATGCCTTGGGATTTGGCGGTTAAATAGCCTTCAAGCACATCGTCTTGCATATGGGCGATGAAGATCGCCGCGGCATTGTGCTTCTTATACATTTCGGTGAAGAAGCCATAACGGACGGTTCTTTGCCAGGCCGGATAATCGATGTCTTTGCCCGTCTGATCGGCTTTCGAGGCATCGAGGGCCTCAAAGACCAAACCTTCTTTTTTGCAATACTCGGCCAGAAGAGCCTGCGCTTTGTCGGAATCTTCGTTCAGGTGATAGTTCACGTGGCAAACGACCGGTTTGACCCCCGCCTCAAGCATGAGACCCAACAGGCATTGGGAAGCCGGACCGAAGGTATCGGCGACCAAGTAGGTATTGCCTGGGCCGAAAGTGTAATCAAGCACCGCGCTGGTAAGCATAAGTTATTCTCCTCTCTCCCCGACTTCGTCGGAGATGATTTCATACATCGTAGACGCTTCGTCTTTCTTCGCAAATTCTCTAATCGAAGCGACTTTTGCAGTGATTTTATGGCGACCCATGACCAGAATCAGGGTATCGCCCACCGCGACTTCGCTCATGGCTTTGGCAATTTTGCCATTGATGAAGATGTCGCCATCATCGCAAAGTTCCTTGGCGGTCTCCCGTCGTTTCGTGAGCCGTGCAACCTTCAAAAACTTATCGATTCTCATCGGCTAAGTTTATCACATTGTTTCCTCGGTGTGATTTGAATAAAGCACATGAATCGCCCGCACGATGGCTTCGAGGCTCTTGAGCCAGTCTTTTTCTTTGCGGATCCGGAGGCGCAATTGCTTCTCAAGGAAGGTGACTTTGAGAATCGAAAGATAGGGCACCATCACATTGAAGAGTTCGCTTCCGATGCCGTTGATTCTCGAGAAAGCATCGCTCATCAAAATATCGACGTAGGTGTCATATTCCTCCACGCTTTGGAATTCCGCTTGCGAGGTGAAAAGATCGATCCGTTTCTTGGCAATGAGGAGGCTAACTTCCTCAGGCAAACGGCCATAGACATCCCGCATATGCTTTTGATAGGCGGCAAGCTCTTTTTCGTCTTTGACGTTCTCAAGCTCTTGGTAGAGTTCGATCTTGTCGCTACTGACGGCGTAATCCTTCGGAATGTAGGCATCAATATTGAAGAGTTTGTTGGGCTTCGGCTCGGGAGTAGGAACGCCGGTCTTCTTTTCTTCGATCGCCTCGTTGAGAAGTTTCATGTAAAGATCGAGGCCCACCGTATCGATGAAACCGGCTTGCTCGGCCCCGAGGATGTCCCCGGCGCCCCGAATCATGAGGTCGCGTTGGGCGATTTTGTAGCCGCTTCCGAGCTCGGTGAATTCCTGAATCGCCTGAAGGCGTTTTTGGGCATCTTCGTTCATGTTCTTCTGCGGCTTGTACATCAAGTAGGCGTAAGCGATCCGATCGCCCCGACCAACCCGACCCTTGATTTGATAGAGCTGGGACAAGCCGAAAGTGTCGGCGTCTTCGACGATCAGCATGTTCGCGTTCGGGATATCGATGCCGTTTTCGACGATCGATGTGCAAACCAAAACATTGAGTTCCGCATCATAGAATTTAGCCATGACATCTTCGATTTCGTCCTTCTCCATCTGGCCATGGACCACCCCGATCTTGGCATCGGGGATCGCCCGAGCGATCCTGGACGCGGTCGCGTAGATGCTCATGACTTTGTTGTGAACATAAAAGACTTGACCATTCCGGGAAAGTTCGCGCTGAATCAGCTCATAGACAACGTCTTCTTTATAAGGCGTCACGTAGGTTTGAATCGGCATCCGGGATTCCGGAGCGGTGTTGATCTCCGAAAGGGGCCGGATCCCGACGAGGGACATCTGCATCGTCCGGGGGATCGGGGTCGCCGTCAAGGTCAGAACGTCGACATTGGTTTTGAGTTCCTTGATCTTCTCTTTTTGCTCGACGCCAAAGCGCTGCTCCTCATCGACGATGAGTAAACCCAAATCCTTGAAAACAATCTCTTTGGATAAAAGACGATGGGTGCCAATCACCAAATCGACTTTGCCCTCCGCCACGGCTTTCATCGAGGACCGCTGAATCGATTCGGGGATAAGACGGGAGAAGATGGCGATGTGGATGCCAAAAGAAGAGAAACGCTCGAGTGCGACTTCGTAATGCTGCCTTGCCAAAAGGGTGGTCGGGCAAAGAAGAGCGACTTGCTTGCCGGCGGAAATCGCCTTGAAGGCAGCCCGGAAAGCAATCTCCGTTTTGCCGAATCCGACATCGCCGCAAAGGAGCCGATCCATGATCTCCGGCTTCTCCATATCCGCTTTGATCTCTTTGAGCGAACGATCCTGATCGGCGGTCAAAGGATAAGGGAATTCGTCTTCGAATTTTTGCTGAAGTTCATCATCAGGTGGGAAGGCAAATCCGGTTTGTTTGGCCCGTTGGCCATAAAGAGCAATCAAACGGTCAGCGAGTTCGTTGACCCGTTCCTTGATGTGGGCTTTCTTTTTGGCCCAATCGCCCCCGGTGAGATGGGAGAGTTTCGGCACCGAACCTTCGCGGCCAGAGTATTTGCGGACTAGTCGGAATTGTTCCAACGGCACATACAGGGTCTCGTTCCCGGCGTAAGCGATTCGGAGGTAATCGCGATGAACCCCTTCGACTTCGAGGGTTTTGATTTCGATGAATTGGCCAATGCCGTTATATTCGTGAACGACATAATCCCCTGGTCGGAGGTCCTCATAGCTCTTGAGAATCGTCGCGTCTTTGAAGCGAGAGGTGAAGCGGGTATTGGCGATCCGATGGCCAAATAACTCCGCAGAACTGAGGTAAACGACCCCTAAATCCGGGATTTCAAAGCCTTGGTTCAACGACAAAGAAGAGATGCCTAACGCCCCGGAAGGAAGAGCAAAACCTTGGACCATCTCATAAGGAATCTTGGCCTCGTCGAGGAAGCTCTTGGCGGTCTCGAGTTGGTGTGGTTCATTGAGGGCTAAGATGACCTTCTTGTCGTTCTTGAGATAACTCTCGACGGTCGGCACGAGGGCGGCAATGCCATTCCCGGACGTGACGACGCCCCGAACCGTGAAAAAGGTGTCGGCGGGGTCAGTTGCAAACTTCAATCCGTAGAAGACTTTCCGGTAGTCTTTGAGAGCTTCGGCAAGCTCCATGTATTCCTCAAGACGCGAGGGAATAAGCCGCTGAAGCTGCAATTCCGAAAGATAGGTATGAGCCTCATTTGTCAAAAGATCGGTTGCTGAAACGAAGCCTTCTTTGCCCGGGATGAAAATGATTTCCGGATCGAAATAATCGATGATCGAGAAAGGCTTGTTGAGGGCGAAGCCGAAGTATTTATAAAGGCTGGGCTTATAATTCCGGGACACGAAATCCTCGAGGTCCCGTTCGGTGTTTTCTTTGAGGATGTCGGCCGGATCCAGAGGGAGAGTCTTCGCATCTTCCTCAAGCCGTTCCTTGAGCCGATGGGCAAAAGAAGCCATTTCTTCATCGGTGAGATAAAGGTCACTGGCAGGAAGGATGTCGATCGAGTCCACTTCTTTGGTGGAGGATTGGGTTGCTATATCAAATTCTTTGATCGTTTCGATCTCGTCGTCGAAGAACTCAATCCGGACCGGAATCGTCTCGTTGACGGAGAAGATATCCAAGATATCGCCCCGCGAGGCGAATTCGAGCGACTGATCAATCTTATTGACCCGACGATAACCGAGTTCCACCAAACGACTCTTGAGATCTTCAAGGTCGTTTTTGCCCCCTTTTTTGAGGCTGAGGATGCCCGCTTTGAATTCCTGAGGGTCAGGAAGATAACGGAGTAGGGCGGCCGGGTGGGTCACCAAGATCTTCTTGCCTGGCTTCAGGAGCTGGCCCATCGCATAAAGCCGCTGAGCCATGAGTTCGCGCGAGGAAGAAAGGCTTTCGGCACGGAGAAGTTCGTCCGCCGGGAAGAAAACCACTTGGTCTTCGTTGAGGAAGTTCAAAAGGAATTCATAAGTCTTCTGGGCTGAATAAAGGTTATTGGAGATGATCGCGTAATTCTCGGGATCCTCATGGAAGAGCGAGGCGAAAAGTAAGCCCGTTCCGATCGTATCGTCCACGACCAAATGCCCCTTCTTGTTCCGAAGGGGGGAGGTCAGCGTGCTGTTTTTGAGAATTTCGTAGAGGTCCGTCTAGGCTCAACTCCTAACCGACTTTGCTGTTGTAGATCGACATCGCATAAGCAAAGTCTCGTAACTCGATGTCCCGTAACGCCTTGGCGGCATTGTCGGTCGCATTCTCAAGGTGAACGAGATCGTCGCCCGTCGGCTTTCCGAGGACATAATCGATCGGGTTGTCGTGAGGGGGCTCACCAATCCCGATCCGGATCCGGCGAATCTTGTCGCTCCCCATCTGCTCGATGATGCTCTGCATGCCTTTGTGGCCGCCCGAAGCACCGCTCTCGCGGAGGCGAATCGTCCCTTCCGGAAGCGCCATATCATCATAAACGACGACGATATCATCGATCGGGATCTTAAAGTAATTGGCTAACGGGCTCACGCAAGTTCCGGAGAGATTCATGAACGTCTGGGGTTTGCAAATGATGATCGGCTCTTTGAACGAGGGATTTTTCACAATGCCGAAAACGCCTTTGAAATCCTCGCGGTCAAAGTCGCCTTGGACCAGATCAGCGAATTTGCCCAAGGTTTTGAACCCCATGTTGTGACGGGTTCCTTCGTATTCGCGGCCTGGATTGCCAAGACCGACAAAGAGCTTCATTTCGCGCCTTCTTTGGCCAAAACCGTCTCGAGCGAAAGTTGGTTGATGATGGAAACGACTTTGTCGACCTTCTCGCGGTCATAAACGATAATCGGGTTATCTTTGATCCCCAATAGCGCCTTCTGATCCGCCGTCGCGGTGGCGTCATTTGCCATCATCTTGAGCGAATTCATGATGAGGAAGTTATACGGGAAATGGAGCTTCTTCATATCGAAGGACCCCCGGAACTGGTAATAACGGACGTGGTACATGTCCAAAAGATTCTGTTCGATCATGAGACTCCGGCCATCCGGGGTCGGGATCGACATCCCCACCGAGAAGACGATGACGTTCTTCTTTTCGATTTTCGGGTACTCGGCGAGGAACTTATCAAGGCCTTTGATCGTTCCGCCTTCGACCCAACCGCCGAAAACGATCGTGTCGTAGTCCGCCATCTTTTTCAGACGGAAACCTTTGAGCGGAGCAACATCAGCATTCACTTGCTTGGCGATGTCCTCGGCGTAGGTTTTGGTGTTGCCGGTTTTGGAGGTGTAAAGGATCAGTGTTTTCATAGCGGATTGAGTTTACCACCCTTTTATAGATAAAAGGAAAGGGAACGTTTAGAATGTGGGCATGAAATTTAAAGAATGGTGGAAAACGTTTGTCAAATCTTGCTCAATGGGCTTAGGAATGATCCCTGGCGTGAGCGCGGGTACGATGGCGGTTCTTGTCGGCATCTATGACGACCTTATCGACGCGATTGCTTCGATGCGAAAACACTTCAAGCAATCGTGGATCACGCTCTTCCCGATGCTGACGGGTCTTGTTCTCTCGTCCGTGGCGATTCTTTTAGCGGTCCATTATGGCTACAACTACGCACCGTTTGTGATCTCTTGCCTCTTCGCTGGATTGATCTTGGGTTCCTATCCTTTGATCACCAAAGAACTCAAAAATGAAAAAATCTCCGCAAAAGGCCTTTCTTTAATCGCGATTGGCTTTGTTGTAGCGACGGGCATCGGCATCCTTTCTTACATCAGCGTCCGGTATTGGAACTTCGATCTCAACGCCTATTTCCTTGCCGGGAATTATTGGTGGGTCTACCTCGTGGTCTTCGTTGCAGGCTTCATTGCTGCGGTCGCGTGTGTGATCCCGGGCATCTCGGGCGCGATGATCCTTTATATCTTTGGTCTTTATACCCCGATCGTCACCATCGTGATCTCGGAGCGTGACACCTCGGGCAACATCGTTACGCCTTCAATGTTCCATGACACCAGCCGCCTCGCCAGCGGGTTTGGCTACCTCGTTTGCTTAGGCATCGGAATTCTGATCGGCTTTGCCATTGTGGCTAAGGCGATGAAGAAACTCCTTGAGACCAAGCGGGTTCCGACGTTCCAAGTCGTTTTGGGCTTCATCATCGGCTCTGTCGTTTCAATGTTCATCAACCAGAATATTTATAATACGACCACCCAGGAAACCATTTACCAAACCACCCCGCTTTGGGGCTATATCGTCGGACCGATTCTCTTCGTGCTCGCCTTCATTGGCTTTTATTGGATCAGTCGCAATGTCGTGAAGAAACAGACTCCGGACGCCAAAACGGAAGAAGTCTCGGAAAAACCTCAGGAAACCGAAGAGAAAAAATAAGCCGACCAAACTGTTTTTCACTCATGAAGCGTTTAAGTTGATATTCGATGTCAATGCTTTATAGTAAAACCAACCTAGAGGGGGGTTTGCTATGCCGAGAAGTGAAGAACAAAACAAAGCGCTGCGCGATTATCGCCGGGGCAAAATTTTGGATCGGGCGTTGACGTTATTCGCCATCAAAGGATTCGATGACGTGACGGTGGACGATATCATGCTTTCCACCAACTGTGCTCATGGACTTTTCTACCACTACTTCCGCTCCAAAGAGGACGTCTTCAACGCTCTCGTAAAAATCAAAGAAGAGAAGTATAAGGATTATCTCATTCCTCAGGATGCCGCCAGCGCGGCCGGAGGAATCAAAGGGCTCAAGATGCTTGCCGACTATTGCGAAAAGATCATCTCAGGACCCGATGAGGTTGCCTACTTCTGCCGCATCAGCACCATCCGCCACTACACGGTGACGACCTATAACGAAGCCCTTTTGGGCGATGATCCCTTCCCGAAGCTCATCAAATTGGTCGAACAAGGTCAAAAAGAAGGAACGGTTCGCCAAGGAAATCCCTGCGAGATCGCCAACATGTTCGTCGATTTCTGCAACGGCGCCATGTATCGCCGGATCGTTGAGGGCAGCGAGAAGTATTGCCCGATCACGAGCGCATCGATCATGCGCATCTTCCAGAAATAGTTTATTTTCGGAACAATAAGGCCCGTTGAAATGGGCCTTTTTTGTTTCTAAATTGACGGGGAAGGTCCAACCTCTATAATTAACGAACATGGGAAAACTCCTTCATTATCTTCGTCCCATCTGGTGGCTCGTCCTGATCGACGTGATTCTTTTGGGCCTCCAGTCTTACTTTGCCCTTCTCATTCCCAATCTCATGAGCAACATCACGAAGATCATGGAATACCCGACTAACTACACCGAGGATATGAAGGCCTTGATCGACCTCTGGAATCTTCATTTCATCAGCCCGAGCGGCAACCCCTTAACCGATACCTGGATCATCGGCGGCTTCATGGTCGCCTTTGCTTTCGGCTTCTTGATCTGCGCCTTCGCGACCTCCATCATGACGAGCCGGATCGGCGCCTTCTATGCCAAAAGCGTCCGCCACAGCCTCTTCAAAAAAGTCACCAGTATGTCGGTCGGCGAATATTACGACTTCGGCACCGCGAGTTTGATCACCCGAACCACGAACGACATCGAACAGACCCAGCTTTCGATTCAGATGGGTTTGCGAATCATGATCATGTCACCGGTTTCGCTCGTGATCGCGATCGTTTTGATTTTCACGAACGATCCGAAACTTGCCTTAATCGTCTCTTGCATCATCCCAGTGTTGATTGTCGTGGCTACCGTCCTTTTGGTCTTGGCCACCCCGTTATTCAAGAAACTTCAAGAGTTAATGGACAAGCTTACTTCCGTTCTCCGGGAGTCGCTTAAAGGCGTCCGGGTCATTCGGGCTTTCAACCAGGAAGACAAGGAATTCAACCGCTTCGACAAAGCCAACAAGAATCTCGTGGATGTCGGCATCCGGGTTGACCGGATCATGAGCTTCGGCTCCCCAATCATCGGCATCTGCTTCGATGCGACCTATATCGGCATCTATGTCTATGGCTTTGCCAAATATGACGGCGCGCCGGCCACCGGGGCAGCGATCGATTTCGCGGGCATCGTCACAAGCGCTCAATATGCGATGCAGCTGATGCAGTCGTTCATGATGTTCATGTTCCTCCTTATTCTTATTCCGCGCGCGACCGCTTGCGCGAAACGCATCAACGCCGTCTTCGCGAGCGTCAACCCGATTGTCGAGCCGACTCATCCGAAAACCTCGGAAGAGAATAACGGCGTCGTCGAATTCAAAGAAGTCACTTTCTCCTTCCCGAAAGCCAGCGCCCCAACCTTGAGCGCAATCTCCTTTACCGCGACCCCAGGGAAGACTACCGCGATCATCGGTTCAACGGGATCAGGCAAGAGCACCATCATCAGCCTCATCCCCCGTTTCTATGATGTTTCGGCGGGTCAGGTTCTCATCGATAATGTCGATGTTCGTGACTATGATAAGCGGGTTTTGCGGGGAAAATTGGGGTTTGTCCCTCAAACCGCCCAGCTTTTCCGTGGCACCTTAAGAGAGAACATCGCCTTCGGCAAAGAAGACGCGACGGACGAAGAGATCCGCGAGGCTTTGCGGGTCGCCCAAGCGAGCGAATTCACCGATAGCCTTGAGGGTGGACTCGATTTCGAAGTGGAACAAGATGGCAAGAACTTCTCCGGCGGACAAAAACAGCGTTTGGCGATCGCCCGCGCCTTGGTGAGAAAACCAGAGATCTATATCTTCGACGATTCCTTCAGCGCCCTCGATTTCAAGACTGATATCCAACTCCGCAAAGCCCTTCGGGACTACACCAGCAATAGCACCATCATCATCGTCGCTCAGCGGGTCTCCACCATCATCGACGCCGAAACGATCATCGTCCTCGATGAGGGCAAGATCGTAGGCCAAGGCACCCATTCCGCCCTTCTGAAGAGCTGCCCGGTCTATCAGGAGATCGTCGAATCGCAATTAGATAAAGAGGAAATCGCCAAGACTATGGCGATGGCTTCTTCCGGAGGTGAGCGTTAATGCCAGGCCGTCAAAAAGAAATGCCCAAAGCCAAGAACGCCAAAGCGGCATTCAAGCGACTCGCCAAAGAGTTTATGCCTCAGCTTCCGCTCATCATTTTCATTTCGCTTCTTCTTATTGCCTCGAGCGTTCTCTACGTCCTTGAGCCGATGATCATGAAGACGATCGTGAATGGCCTCACCGACTACGTGAGCACGAGCCCGGAGAACACCTTCATCATCGATTGGGGCGGCCTTTCGAAGCTCTTCGCAATCCTCTTTATCATGGTTGCCTCGAGCAACGTCTGCAGCTGGCTCAGCGAATTCATCGGCATCAAGATCACTAAGACTTATGGGTACAAATTGGATAATGCCTTAAAGAGAAAACTCGATAAACTCCCGCTGTCGTTCTTCGATGGCAAGAGCTATGGCGATGTCCTCTCAACGGGGGTGAACGATGTCGATAACATCGGTCATAACACCTATGGCATCCTGTCACAGGTGATCCAGGCGGTGGTCATGCTTTTAGGTTGCATCATCGCGATGCTCGTCGTGAGCTGGCAGTTGGCTCTCATCGTGATCGCTTCGCTTCCCGTCACGGCCGCGGTCGTTATGCTGATCGGCAAGCGCAGCCAAATCCAATTCAAAAAATACCGGGCCAAGTACGGCGTGCTCGAAGGCCAGATCGAAGAAGCCTATAACGGCTACAAACTCCTCAAGGTCTTTAACCGGGAGGGAACCGCCCAAGCGAAGTTCGACGCCATTAACGAAGAAATGACCGAAGCCGATCGGAAATCGCAATGGATTTCTGGCTTCATCTATCCGACGATGCGCTTTATCTCGCAGGTGAGCTTCGTCGCGGTCTCCGTCGGATCTGGCTTGATCTACGCCGACGGGAAAAGCCTAGGCGTTCTCGTCGCCTTCCTGATGTTCCTTAATATCATCGGCCAGCCGTTCCAAATGCTGGGGCAGATCTCGACTACCTTCCAGTCCGTCATGGCTTCAACCGAACGGGTCTTTGCCATTCTGGATGCCCCGGAAGAGACGCCTGATCCTAAGGATTGCATCACAAGCGAGGAGAACATCAAAGGGGATATCGTCTTTGACCACGTTTATTTCTCCTATACTCCGGATAAGCCTCTCATTGAGGATATGAATCTTACGGTTCATCAAGGCGAAACGGTCGCCATCGTCGGCCCGACCGGTGCTGGAAAGACCACCTTGGTCAATTTGATCATGCGCTTCTATGAGATTGATAAAGGCACGATTCTTCTCGACGGCGTCGATACAAGGAATTACGCCCGCAAGACGCTTCGGGGCGCGATCGGCATGGTCCTTCAGGACACCTGGCTTTATAACGGCACGATCCGCGAGAACATCCGCTATGGCAATAACGAAGCCACCGATGAGGATGTTTATGCAGCAGCCAAAGCGGCCCGGGTCGACCACTTCATCGGCACTTTGCCCGGCGGCTATGATTTCGTTTTGAATGAGGATGGGAGCAACATCTCCCAAGGCCAGCGCCAGCTCATCACGATCGCCCGCGCGATTTGCTCGAAGCCGAAGATCATGATCCTCGACGAAGCCACCTCCAGCGTCGATACCCGCACCGAGAAGGCGATTCAGGATGCGATGGACGACATCATGGTCAATCGGACCTCTTTCGTCATCGCCCACCGCTTATCGACCATCAAAAACGCCAAAGCCATTCTGGTCATGAATCAAGGCAAGATCATCGAAATGGGCACCCATAATGAACTGATGGCAAAGAAAGGCTTCTACGCCGACCTCTACAATTCACAGTTCCTTGGCAAGCAAGAAGATTCGGCAAATCTAACAACTACGAAAATTTAGACGAAAAAGGCGAAAATTTTACAATTGTATTTTAGATAGCCCAAAATCACGTTTTTAATGTAACTGCTTTATTATTTTGTCAAAGCAAGAGTATCCGTTTTTGATCGCGAAAAATAGTGACTGCTTGCTCCCGGGTTTGCGTTATTACGAAAATATTGACCGCTATTTTCTGGAAAAATGAGCCCTCATCGATGTAAGGAGTATAGAAGCGCTTTCACTGAAAGGAAGAAAAGCCGAAAAAATAGCAGTTACTAGCGCCGAGAAAAGAGTTGGCACTTTTTTTAATTCATCAAGTGAGTGCTATTTAACAATGACGAAAAACCTGCCGATCCTTGTGGGTTTCGAAAAGTAAAGAAACGCCCCCTCTTGTCCGTTTGACGAACCCTTTTTCCTTAATAATAATAAGGGCGCTGGGAGGGATAAGGGATATGTTAAAGACCAAGATTCTGACGAACGTGTTCGTTGTCATCACATTTGTTGTGACATTCCTCGCGTTCTACCTTGCTGCTGCGTCGAATATCGCTTAATCCCCTTCATTCTGTTTTAGTAAGACCAAAACAAAAGGCCCCTATTCCTGTAAGGGCCTTTTTTCATACCTTATCGACGTTACTTCTTTAAGCGAGCTTCTTTTTCCTGGGCTTTGTTGAAATCCTTGATGTTCTCGTAGATCCCTTTGAGCGAAGGATACATCTGCTTGTAGGCTTTCTTATAAAGGTAGTCGTATTTCTTATGGACTTCCGGATTCGGCTTGAAGGTGTCTTTGACCCGGACCATATGCTCCACTGCTTCGGGAGCCGATTTGTAGGTTCCGATGGCTAAGAAACCTGAGATTGCGGCGCCGAGGCTCGAAGTCTCGAAAGTCTGAACCCGGCTCACCTCGCGGCCGAAGACGTCGGCGGTGATTTGGCAGATCTCGTCGGATTGCGAACCGCCGCCACTCACGCGGAGCGAAGGAATCGGATGATGGGTCTTATGCTCAAAATGTTCCAAGCCTTCGCGGAGGGCATAGGCGATGCCTTCGATGATCGCCCGATAGAAATGCTCACGGGTGATCGCATCGGAGAAGCCGATGATCGCGCCTTTGGCCAACGGACGGGAAAGGCCCGGGCCCCAATAAGGCTGGAGCACAAGTCCATCGCTTCCGGGTGGAACGAGTTTTAGCGCATCGTTATAGTCTTTGGCCGTCGTTTCGTTGAGCATCGTGCCATTAACCTCGCGACCGCCGAATTCTTTGAGGAACCAATTGATCGTCCAATAGCCGCGGTAGATTTGGATATCCATGTTGTAATAACCAGGGATACAGGACGGAAATCCCGGCAAAAATGGCTCGGATTCCGTATATTTGACTCTCGTCGTCTCAATGCTCGAAGCGGTCCCGTAGCTGAGGGCGGCCGTCCGATCATCGATGACACCCAAGCCTAAGGTATCGCAGGATTTATCGCTTCCGCAGGCATAAAGGACAAGTCCTTCGGGAAGTCCTGTCTTAGCGCTGGCTTCTTTTGTGATCTTGCCCAAAGACTGTCCTTCGGGAACGAGGGTGCAAAGCATGCTCTTCTTGAGGTTGAAAATCTGGCCAGTGATGTCTTTCTCCGGGTCTTTCATCCAAACCCGTTTGGCATAGTTGATCGGATAGTGGCCGGATTGGTTACTGGCGGAATCCTTGAGCTCGCCCGTCAGCAAGTAAGTGAAATAGGTAGAGACGTTGACGAATTTATCGACCTTGGCCCAATTCTCAGGTTCGTTTTCAGCAAGCCAATTGCCAACCGACCGTTTGCGGTTGAAATAGATGGTATCCGCCTTGCCGATCAAACGGAAAATCGCTCTTTGATAAGCCGGCAGTTTCTTTTTGCATTCGGCGGTTCTTTGGTCGAGCCAAAGAATCATCGGGCGAATGACCTTCTTATCTTTATCGAGGAGAACCGCGCTGTCGCGGAAGCAGGTTAAGGTAATGCCCGCCACCTTCTTCAAAAGCTCAGCTTGGGATTGAGCCAAACGATTCGTGCATTTGGAAAGGCATTCAAAGTAATAATTCGGATCTTGTTCGGCATAGTTCGGAAGCGTGGAAAAATACGCCGGTTCGTATTTTTCTTTCTCCATCGCCAAAAGATTGCCTTCTTGATCGAAGATACCGCACCGCACGCTTTGCGTGCCGAAATCAATCGTTAGAATAAATGGCGTTGCCTTTTCCATATTTCTCTCCCGGGGAAATTTTAGCACGAATGGCCTTATCTACGTGCTAAAATAGGCGCGCAAAGAAAGAGGAATAAAGAAATGATCATCTCCAGGGCGCCCTTCCGCGTGAGTTTCTGCGGCGGGGGCAGCGACATTCCGTCTTTCTACGAGAAATACGGCGGCTGCGTCCTTTCGACGAGCATCCGGAAATACGTCTATCTGGCGATCAACAAGGCCTTCAACAAGGACTCGATCACCCTCAAATACTCGAAGACCGAGGTCGTCACCGACCCCGCCAAGATCGAGCACCGCATCTTCCGCCAGGTTCTGACGGACTTCGGGACCAAGGGCATCGAGATCACCTCGATGGCCGACATCCCCTCGGGGACGGGCCTAGGCTCATCCTCCTCTTTCACCGTCGCCCTATTGAAGCTCCTCTACACCTGGAACGAGCGCTCCGCCTCCGCCTACAAGATCGCGAAGGAGGCCTGCGACGTCGAGATCGTCGAGCTCCGCAACCCGATCGGCAAGCAGGACCAGTTCGCGGCGGCCTTCGGCGGGCTCAAATTCTATGAGTTCTGCCCCGACGGCTTCGTCCGGATCGAGCCGGTCATCATGAGGCACGAATCCTACCAGAGGCTCCAGAACAGCCTTCTGATGTTCTACACGGGCGACGTGAGGGACGCCAACCAGATCCTCGGGATCGAGACGCGGAACCTCGCGGGCGACGCGGCCAAGATCGAGTCCACCAAGAGGCTCTGCCAGATGACGCGCGAGCTCAAAGACAGGCTGGAGGCCAACGACGTCGACGCCCTCGGGCCGGTATTGGCCGAGAGCTGGGGGATCAAGAAATCGCTGGCCCAGGGGATCTCGAACCCCGCGATCGACGCGGCCTACGAGAAGGGGATGAGGGCCGGCGCGACCGGCGGCAAGCTCCTCGGCGCGGGCGGCGGCGGGTTCCTCCTCTTCTACGTCCCGAGCGAAGAGGCAAAGAAGAGCGTCCGGGCGGCTTTGAAGGGCCTCACCGAGATGCCGTTCGAGCTCGACCAGGCGGGCTGCTCGATCATCTTCATGGAGTAAAACGATGATCGCACTCATTCAAGCCGGCGGCGCGGGAACGCGCCTAAAAGCCATCACGGGAGATTCGCTCCCGAAGCCGATGGTCGAAATCTGCGGGAAGCCTATTTTGCAGTGGCAAATCGAAAATCTCCGCAAATCGGGCATTTTTGAGATTATCATCGTTGTTTCTGCCAGCGGAAAAGACATCATCGAAAACACCTTTGGCGATGGAATGCGCTATGGGGTGAGGATCCATTACATCGAAGAGACCGAGCCTTTAGGAACCGGCGGCGCCCTCTATCTTTTAGGCAAACGCTACAAAGAGGATTTCGTCTTGCTCTTTGGCGATTTGATGCTCGATATCGATTGGCAGCGTTTCATCCGCTATCACAATAGCAAGAACGCGATGATCACCGCCTTCGTCCACCCGAATGGCCATCCCTTCGATAGCGACCTCATCATCGCTGATAAAGAGGGTAAAATCACCGGCATCGACAGCAAGAACAACATCCGGAACTATTTCTATGAGAACCTGACCAACGCGGGGCTCTATGTCGTGAACCAGAAAGTCATCAACTTCCTCACGAGCGCGGTCAAAGTCGATTTCGAGAAAATCATCCTCGACCACTTTGTGAAAGAAGGCTCCGCTTACGCCTATCGGAGCAGCGAATACGTGAAGGATTGCGGCACGCCCGAACGTTATTACGCGGTAACCTCCGATTGCGAAAAGGGCATCATCGCCCAGAAGAACCTTCTTCATAAGCAAAAATGCATCTTCCTCGACCGCGATGGCACGATTAATAAATTCGGTGATTTCGTGACGAAAGCCTCAATGCTCACCCTCCAAGACGATGCCGCGGAATCCATCAAACGAATCAACGCCTCCGACTATCTTGCGATCTGCGTGACCAACCAACCGGTCGTCGCCCGGGGCGAGACCACTTTCGAAGAACTTCAGAACATCCACAACAAGATGGCGGATCTTTTGGGCCAACAAGGCGCCTATCTCAACGATCTATTCTTCTGCCCCCACCATCCTGACGGGGGTTATCCCGGCGAAGTTAAAGAGCTCAAAATTGTTTGTGAGTGTCGCAAACCGAAGATCGGCCTTTTGAAGCAAGCGCAGGAACGTTACAACATCGATTTTGCTTCGTCCTGGATGATTGGCGACACCAAACAAGACGTCCAAACGGGCATCAACGCCGGCTGCCGAACCGTTTTGCTCACCTGCGGCGATCCGAATTATGACAAGAAATACTCCGAAGCCCAGCCGACTTTCACCGCGAAGAGTCTCCTCGAAGCGGTTTCCACGATTCTCGAAATGAAATAAGGTAGAATAGCAAAGGGGAATGAACACATGGAAGACTTCACCAAAGAAATAAAAGATTATTACGCCCGCGAGATCAAGACGATCGAGGATCTCGACGTGGAAGAGATCAATAAGGCGATGAACTGCCTCCTCGAGCATTACGAGAAAGAGGCGACGATCTACGTCTTCGGAAACGGCGGCTCTTCGGCCACGGCCTCCCACATGGTCTGCGACTTCAACAAGGGCACCTGCGCGAACGTGGAGAAGCGGTTCCGCTTCGTCTGCCTCAACGACAACATCCCGACCATGATGGCGGTCGCGAACGACATGGCCTTCGAGGATATTTTCTATTACCAGCTCGAGAACAAAATCAAAAAGGGCGACCTCGTCCTCGCGATCTCCGGGAGCGGCAACTCCCACAACGTCATCAAGGCGGTCGAGTACGCCAAGAAGGTCGGCTGCCAGGTGATCGGCATGACCGGCTACGACGGCGGAAAGCTCGCGAAGCTCTCCGACTTCCAGCTCCACGTCCCGGCGGATGACATGCAGATCACGGAGGACCTCCACATGGGCTTCGACCACATGATGATGCAGATCTTCTGGAAGTTCCTCGAGACCCGGGCGGGCCTCAAGCCGGAGTACAAGATCAATAAGTAAAGAAAGAAAACGCCTGGAGGAATCCAAGCGTTTTTTCTATTCTAAAGGCTTTTTGCAGTGGTTATTTAACTTTATGATACCAAATCACCGGATGCTTCTGCCAGTCGTTATCCGGATAGGCGAAGACGCCGCGCGAGACCTTGATGCCTTTGGCGCCGTTCACCAGCTCCTCACCCCGCGAGACCAACTCTTGAAGCACGTCTTTCGGAAGCGCTCCATTATCGTGGCCACCATAGAGGGTGTATTGATCGGCCAAAGAAAGGATCTTCTTGGCGTTCGGAAGCCATTTCTCGACGCTTAAAGAACCGGGAAGCTGAAGCCAAAGCCACGGCTCGACTTCGTCGCCGGTGAACATCAAGCTTTCTTTCTCGTCGAGATAGACCGTTGAGCCCGGGGTATGCCCCGGGGTGTTCATGACGCGAATCAATCGTCCGCCAAGATCAAAGACGCAGGTATCGTCGAAGAGCATTCGTTTCGCCGAATGCGGCTTTTTCGAAAGCTTATAGTCTTTGCCTTCCATCTTGAGGAGCCTGCGCCCCGCGAAATTGCTCGCTAAGAAATAGAGAATGCCTTTGTTGTCGTTTTTATGATAAGCGAACGAGCTGAACCAATTCCTTCCGCCGGCATGATCGCAATGAAGATGGGTCAAAGCCACTTCAACGGGGAGCTTCGTGAGGCTCTCCACCACTTCGCGGATGTTGCCAACCCCGAGTCCTGAATCGATGAGAAGCGCTTTTTTCTCGCCCAAAAGAAGATAGGCATTCACAATGCCGTCTTCGTTAATCCGATAGGTGTCGGAATTGATTTTAATAACTTGGTGATCGTGGTCTTCCATAAACTGATTTCTATTTTACCTTATTTAAAAAAGAGCGAAGTCCCCGATTTTTCCCTTTTTCGGTCGCTTTTGCGTTCTCTCAGGGGTTCTTCTTCTAAGAAGAAGCGCTCCGTGATATAGTTTTCGTGTCAGGGCATTTTCTAAATGTCCCAACGATTGTCATTAGGAGGACAATATGGCAGAAAAGAAGTACGTCTACTCCTTCAAAGAAGCCCATGCCGCTCATCTCGGCAAGGACATTCTTGGAGGCAAGGGCGCAGGTCTCTGCGAGATGACTGCCGCCGGCGTCAACATTCCGGCTGGTTTCACCATCACGACCGAAGCTTGCACTCTCTACTACGATTCCGGCAAGAAGATTCCGGATTTTGTCTGGGAAGACATCGTTAAACATCTTCACGAAGTCGAAAAAGTCGATGGCAAGACCTTCGGCGCCAAAGATGGCATGCCGCTTTTGGTCTCCGTTCGTTCCGGCGCTCGTCAATCGATGCCGGGCATGATGGACACCATCTTGAACCTCGGCTTGAATGATGACTCCGTCCTTGCCTTGGCCAAAGCCACGGGCAATGAGCGTTTCGCCTACGATTCTTATCGCCGTTTCATGTTGATGTTCACGAACATCGCCAAAGGCCATCCGAGAACTGAGATGGATAAGATGCTCGATGACATCAAAGAGAAGAATGGCTACAAGCTCGATACCCAGGTCACCGTTGATCAATTAAAGACCTTGGTCGCTGCTTACAAGAAATATTACAAGGGCGTCTTCGGTGAAGACTTCCCGACTGATCCGTATGTCCAACTCAAAGAAGCGGTCGCTGCCGTCTTCCGGAGCTGGGATAACCCGCGCGCCAACGTGTATCGTCAGATGAATGGTATCCCCTATGAGTGGGGCACTGCCGTCAACGTCCAGACGATGGTCTTCGGAAACATGGGCGAAGATAGCGGCACGGGTGTCGCCTTCTCCCGCAACCCGTCGACTGGCGAGAAGCAGATCTACGCTGAATTCCTTCCGAACGCCCAGGGCGAAGATGTTGTCGCCGGTGTTCGTACTCCGTTACACATTGACGAGCTCAAGGCTCGTATGCCGGACGTCTACAAGCAATTCATCGAGACCATCAAGCGCATGGAAAATTACTTCCATGATATGCAGGATATGGAGTACACCGTTGAAAAAGGCAAGCTCTATTTCTTACAGACCCGCAACGGCAAGAGAACCGCTCGTTCGGCTCTCAAGATTGCCTGCGATCTTGTTGATGAAGGTTTGATCGACGAGAAGGAAGCAACCCTTCGCGTCGAACCGAAGCAACTCAATGACCTTCTCCACCCGACCTTTGATCCGGCCGATTTGAAGAAGCATACTCCGGTCATCGTTGGCTTACCGGCATCTCCTGGTGCTGGAACTGGCCACCTCGTCTTCACCGCTGAAGAAGCGAAAGCCGAGAAGGATGCCGGACGCAAGGTCGTTCTTGCCCGTGCCGAAACCTCGCCTGAGGATATCATCGGCATGGTCAACGCCGAAGCCATCATCACCGCTCGCGGTGGTATGACCTCCCACGCCGCCGTCGTTGCCCGTTCGATGGGCAAATGCTGCGCGGCTGGCTGCACTGGCGCCATCATCGACGAAGAGAAGAAGACGATGACCATCAATGGCAAGGTCTACACCGAGAAGGATGTGGTCTCTGTCGATGGCAATACCGGCAGCGTCTATGAAGGCGCTATCGCGACGAAGGAAGCTGATCTTGGCGGAGACTTTGGCCGGATGATGGCCTGGGCCGACAAGTATCGGAGACTTAAGATCCGCGCGAACTGCAACACCCCGACGGATGCTGAGAACGCCGCTAAGTTCGGCGCCGAAGGCATCGGTCTCTGCCGCACTGAGCGTATGTTCTTCGCCGAAGATCGCATTCTCAATATGCGTTCGATGATTCTTTCGGATACCACCGAGCAGCGCGAAGCCGCCCTTGAGCGGTTACGGCCGTATCAGGTCGCTGACTTCTACGCGATGTATATGTCGTGCCCGAAGTACAACGTCAACATCCGCTTACTCGATCCGCCTCTCCACGAATTCCTTCCGGATATCCACGAGGATGCCAAGATCGCTGAAATCGCGAAGACCCTCGGTGTCGATGAGCAGAAGGTTCGCGATCGCATCAATCAGCTCCATCAGGCCAACCCGATGATGGGCTTCCGCGGAGTTCGTCTCTGCGTTGCCTATCCGGAAATCTACCGGATGCAGGCTACCGCCATCATCCAAGCTGCCCTCAAGGCCAGCAAGGATCTCGGCCATGATGTCGAGCCGGAAATCATGATTCCGCTCACTGGCGAAGAGAAAGAGCTTCGCTATGCCAAGCAGGTCGTGGTTGAGGCTGTCGAGAACGAAATGAAGAAAGATGGCCACACGCTCAAGTACCATGTGGGCACCATGATCGAAATTCCGAGAGGCGCGTTACAGGCTGACAAGCTTGCCAAAGATGCGGAGTTCTTCAGCTTCGGCACCAACGACCTCACTCAGTTGACTTTAGGCTTCAGCCGTGATGATGCGGGACAATTCCTCCCGTATTACTACGACAAGAAGATCTACGAGTTCGATCCGTTCCAAACCGTCGATGTCGATGGTGTTGGTGAACTTGTCAAGATCGCGGTTGAACGCGGCCGTAAGACCCGTCCGGACATCGTTATCGGTGTTTGTGGCGAGACTGGCGGCGATCCGGCTTCCATCCACTTCTATGATGATGCCGGCCTCGACTATGTTTCCTGCTCGCCGTTCCGTGTCCCGCTTGCGAGACTCGCTGCTGCCCAGGCGAACATTCTCCACGAGAGAGCCGTTGCTGGTAAAAAAGCCAGCAAGAAGAAGTAATCCGATTTGCTCCTAAAGAGGAGGCATTCCGAAAGGGGTGCCTCTTTTCTTATCGAAAAAACCCCGCCTCTGGAATGCTCCAGAAACGGGGTAAATTATAATTACGAGTCAATTAGCGTTCGCCGCCGGCTTGCGGAAGAACAGCGAGCGCAGGCTTGACCGCCGTCTCTTGTTTATCGAGCAAACGATATTCGAAAACGGTCAGTCCGAGGGTCAACAAGAAGGCAATTCCATCGGCGATCGGGGCGCTATAGAAGAAGCCATCCATCCCGAGATACATCGGAAGAATAATGGTGAGAGGAACCAGGAGCATGAGATCCCTGACGAGCGAAAAGATCGTCGCTTGAATCGGTTTCCCAAGGGCTTGGAAGAAGACCGAAGAGGTCCTCTGAAGTCCGGTGAGAATGAGAAGCGAGAGATAGATCCGGAAGCATTTGACCGCGAAGTCGTTGTACTCGTCGCTGCCGCCGCCAAAGAGGGCAATGATGAGCATCGGATCCGCTTCAAAGAGAACGGTGGCGAGGACGGTGACAACCAAGCTCGAAATCAAGACGAGGTTATAGGTCTTTTTGCAGCGGGCGTAATTCTTTGCGCCGTAGTTGTAACCGATGATCGGAAGCCCACCCAGAGCGATGCCGATGGGGATATTGACCACAATCGTGAACACCTTATAGGTAATGCCAAAGACCGCGACGGGGATGTCGGCGCCATAAATCGTTGAGGCACCTTCCTTGGCCAGGACCCAGTTCGAAACCACCGTCACAAAGACGAGCGACATTTGAATGAAGAAGCTCGAAATCCCAAGCCGAAGGGTTTTCCCTAGCAGGTTCCAACCCGTGAAAAGCGAGCGGAAATTGACATGAAATGTCTTGGATTTGCAGAGATATCCAACCGAGAGGGCTGTCGAAAGAGCCTGGCCGATGATCGTCGCATAGGCCGCGCCGGCAAGACCTGTATTGAAGACGAAGATGAACACCGGATCCAAGATGATGTTCGCCACCGCGCCCGCCCCTTGAGCGATCATTGCGAAGATCGGCGAACCATCGCTCCGGATAATCGGATTAAGGACGTTGGTGTAAAAGCTGAAGATGACGCCCGCCATGACGATGAGGCCATATTCCCGAGCCAAAGGGAGCGAAGAATCCGTCGCGCCCATCAAAACGAGAATCGGATCCATCCAAACGAGACAAATCACGGTGAAGACGACGCCGACCACAAAAGTCAGTCCGAGGGTGGCGCCGATGGCTTTCCCTGCCTTTTCGGTATTCTTCTCGCCTTGGCAAAGCGAAAGGAAAGCCGAGGCGCCATCGCCCATCAGGAGCGAGAGCGCGAGAGCCAAGATCGTTAACGGGAAGACAATCGTCGTGGCGACGTTGCCTTTGTAACCGATCGCGCTGTTGCCGATGAAGAGCTGATCCACCACGTTGTAGAGGGCACTGATCAGTAAGGATAAGACACAGGGCAAAGCATAACGGAAAAGAAGCTTTCCGATCTTCCCTTCACCCAAAACTTTTGAATCATTCATAAGAAAATACCTCCGGTAGTCAACCGGACTTACGTTCTTTCGAACAGCACGTTGCGGTAGTATGTTAGCCTTTTTAAGTTTTTTCGCAAGCAAAAAACCGCTTTCATTCTATAATGAGGCGAGGTAAAAACATGGATCTCGAAGAAGCCCTTCTCAAACGCCGTTCTGTTCGGAAGTTCACGAACGAACCGGTGAGCAAAGAAGACATCGATAAACTCTTGCACGCCGCCATGAGCGGACCTTCGGCCGTCAATAAGAAACCTTGGGAGTTCTATGTCGTTCAAGATCCAGAGAAGATCGCAGAACTCAATAAGGTCGGTTTCGCTAAATACCCGAGCCCCCTTATGATCGTGGTCGCGGGGAATCGGCTGAATTTCTTGCCGATGGGCGCTGCCGATTATTGGATTGAGGATGTTTCATCGGCAACCGAGAACATTCTTCTTGAGGCAACGAATCTAGGCTTAGGCGCTTGCTGGTGCGGCGTCTATCCAGGAAAAGATCGAAAGAAACAAGTCCACGAGATTCTCGGGATGCCTTTGAATCATCTCGCTTTTAATATCATTATCATCGGCCACCCGGATGGCCCGATCCCCGAAGCGCGGGATCAATATGAAGAAAAGAAGGTCCACTACCAATGAAACAAACCGAAAAGATGATCAAAGGCGAGCTTTATAACTCCGCCATCAGCGAACTCCACGACAAAAAGATGAAGGAACAAGAACTCCTTTATGAGTTCAATCACCTCCATCCTTCGGAAGAAAAGAAACGGGTCGAGCTCCTTTACCAGATCTTCCCCCATCTCGGGAAGAATGCCTGGCTTGAGCAAGGCTTGCGCGTCGAATATGGTTCGAACATCACGATCGGCGATAACTTTTACGCCAATTACGACTGCAAATTCCATGACATCTGCCCGATCACGATCGGCGATAACGTCATGCTGGGACCCGACGTGATCATCGCCACACCGATGCACCCACTATTAGCCGAAGAAAGAAACCCACAACAATTCCCGGATGGCTTCTATAACATTGAATACGGAAAACCCATCATGATCGGAAGCGGGGTTTGGCTTGCCGCGGGCGTTATCGTCTGCGGAGGCGTGAAGATCGGAGACGATGTGGTGATCGGCGCCGGAAGCGTCGTCACTCACGACATCCCCTCGCACTCGTTAGCGGCTGGGGTCCCCTGCAAAGTCATCCGTGAGCTTCGAGAAAGCGACAAAATGTTCGCCCCCGGCGAAAGAAACAAAACCCACACCGACTAATAATTAAAGAAGGTCGTCTATCGTTTTCTTAAGATCGCCCGTGAGAAAGATGATCTGCTCCTCTAACGAGAGCGGAACGTTTGTTTTGCGAAGATTCGCCTGAATATAAGTTGCCCTCGGGTTTTTACTCGCTAAACGCCAGAAAGGATATTGGATGATCGCCGGCGTATTTTCGCCGACCCCAAGCTCAAGATAAACGATGGCCTTATCCTCATAATTGTTGGCCAAGAAAAGCTCATAACGGTCGTCCGCGTCATGCCAGCCTTGGTCTTCAACGAAGGTGTCATCCGCCCGGAGATTTAGGCTCATCGGTTCCCCACAAACAGGGCACTTTGGAATCAATCCAGTGGGGATTTGCGTATCTTTTTGCTCTTTGAGCATCGCTTTGATAGCCTCTTCGTTGTCATAGGTCATGGAGTGGCAAGGCTTGCTGCATTGGAAGAGCCCATAATCGCCTTGGGTATAGAAAAGCCTCTCTTTGGCAAAGCCGGCCTTTTGGAAGCAATGATCCACGTTCGTCGTCAGGACGAAATAATCCTTCTTCTCAATGAGTCTCAGAAGTTTCTCATAGAGCGGGAGCGGCCCCGGGGCATAACGTTCAAGCCAAATGAATCGGCTCCAATAGGCCCATTGTTCTTCCGGGGATTCGAAAGGCCCAAAGCCCCCATAATAAAGATTCGGGAAATGGTATTTGGCGATGAAATCGACAAAGTTCTTCTTCCAATCTTCGCCATCGTAGACAAGGCCCGCGGCCGTTGAAAGCCCGGCGCCCGCCCCAACAAGGATGGCGTCCGCTTCGGCGATCTTCTTTTTAGCTAAGGAGAGACTATCCAAGTAATTCATTGTAGATGGCATAATCCTCATCTTTGAAGGCATCGAAGACAACCACCGGCGCGTTGGAATGCTCGACCATGAAGCCATCCACCGTCTCCACCGCAATCTTCGCGGCTTCTTTATGAGGATAGCCGAATTCGCCGGTCGAGATGCACGGGAAAACGAGGGAGCGAAGCTGAAGCGAAACGGCAAGGGTGAGACAAGAACGATAACAAGAGGCCAATTGTTCCTCTTCTTTTAACGTCGGGCGAATCTCAACGATCGGTCCAACCGTATGAATCACATAACGGCAGGGAAGGTTATACCCCTTGGTGAGTTGGGCCGTGCCGGTCGTTTCTTCGTGGCCTTGTTTCCTCATCAAAGTAGCGCATTCGTCTCGAAGTTGGAGACCCGCTGCGCTATGGATGGCGTTATCGATACATTTATGGCCAGGAACAAAGCAACCCAGCATTTGGCTATTGGCGGCATTCACGATCGCGTCGCACTTAAGCCTTGTGATGTCTCCTTGATAGAGGGCGATCTTCGGATAGGATGTTCCAGGCAGAGTCAAAACATCGATCACGCCTTTCTCAACAAGTTCCTCTTGGAGAAGCTGATCTTGCAAGGCAATGAATTCTGGATTGAGCGGCTTGGCGGGTCGAAGATTCATGAGGCCGCGCAAAAGCATCCTCTGGTAAGGATACTCTGAGGATACCTGAGCGGCATAGGAACGAAATTCCGGCATCTCCTTGAGGAGGATGCCAATCATTTTATGGACGGACTCCGCGCGGACGGGGTCCGAGGCGTTACTTGACGGAAACGAGTTCATAGCTCCGGGAACCTAAGCCGATTTCCTCGCCATGAAGAATGGCAGAATCCGGATCGGTCTCGGGTTCGTCGTCATGGAAGACGTGACCAGTGAGTTTCGCGCCTTTTTTCACGCGATCGCCCAACTGGGAGTTCTCAAAATAGTCTTTTTCTTCTTTGTCACAGAGGTCAACGCAGGCCTGATCGAGGGCAACCGGATCGAATGAGCAGAGCATGCCGACATCCGGAACGATCGGGGCATCATTGAAGCCGCCGCAATCGCACCAAGGCGAGACATCCATGATGAGTGAGATATGGAAGCACGGACGATCATACGTAACCGCCATGGCATACTCCGCCATCTTCTTGCCGAGTAAAGCGTTCGCGTTCCAGGAAATCGGCGAAATCGCATCGAAGGGGCACGCGGCAATGCAGCGACCGCATCCCTTGCATTTGGTTAAATCGATATGAGCTTTGCCATCCGGATAGAAGATCGCATCGCTTCCGCAAACTTTCGCACAACTACGGCATCCCCGGCAAAGACTCTCGTCGATTTGGGTTTTCCCTGAAGCGTGCTGATCGCACTTGCCTGCCCGAGAACCACAGCCCATGCCGATGTTTTTGATCGTTCCGCCAAAGCCGGCTTCTTCGTGGCCTTTGAAGTGAGTCAAAGAAATAAAGATATCCGCATCCATGATGGCGCGACCGATATAGGCTTCCTTGCAATAGACGCCATTATGAACCGGAACGGCAACGTCATCGGTGCCTTTGAGACCATCGCCGATGATCACGTGACAGCCCGTCGTGGTTTCGTTAAACCCGTTCAATTGGGCACAACTGAGATGCTCCAAGGCATTTTTCCGGGATCCCGGGTAAAGAGTGTTGCAATCGGTCAAGAAGGGCTTGCCACCTAATTCCTTGACCAAATCCGCAACGGCTTTCGCGTAGTTGGGGCGAAGATAAGAAAGGTTGCCCAATTCGCCAAAATGCATCTTAATGGCAACGAACTTCCCATCAAAATCGATAGTCTTAATTCCGGCAGCAATCATCAGCCGCCGAAGCTTGTTGGTTAAAGGATCGCCAGGACGAGAACGAAAATCGGTAAAGTAGACTTTGCTTTTTTCCATAATTTTCTCCGGAAGTTATTTTAAAACAAAAGCCCTATAAGGGGATAGTCTCAGAACTTATCAATCGCCTTTTTAATGGAGTCCTGATCAATGAGAGAATCCTCTTCCAAATCTGGTTCTTCTTCCTCGCTTTTAGCCCGGTAAGAAGGGGTCTTCTTTTTGCCTTCCAAAGTCACGGGGAACGGAATCCCTTTTTCCCGAACGATTGCCTTCAAATAAAGGGTGATTGCGGCGCTCATCGAGATTCCGAGTTCATCAATAACGTTTTCGGCTTTTTTCTTTAATTGGCTATCAAGGCGTAAATTCATTGTTGTCTTCGGCATATTTATGATTTTTCTCCTTGATACTTTTGTAATGCAATTATAACGCATTTTGCGTTACATAAATATCGAAAGAAAAAATCCAAAAGAGAATCAAAATTCTTCGCCTCTATATTCTTTGGATTTCATCGGACTTTTTTATCGTTTCAAGCCACGAAAAAAGCCATCGTTTTCTCTCTAACGATGGCTGATCGGACTCCTTTATAATTCTTGGCTCTTCAAGCGACCGTTTTTATCCTTCGTGATTCGCCAGCCACGCTTGTCTTCATATCCCCGGAAGAACTCCACGACCTTCTTCCCCTGAATGATAAGCGCCGTATCGTTCTCCAAGGAATAAGCCGTTTTGAAATGAAAAGATTTTAGGTCCTCTAAAAAGGCTGTCCTTGAGGGATCTTGGGCGTGCGGATTAAAGACATAAGGCAAATATCCCAAGCACGAAAGGAAGACCATCTTGTCCGAGATTCCATCCATGATGTCGCAATCGGCATAAGAAGCCTCGCACCAGCAGCTTGCGCCCGCTGATAAAGCCGCCAAAACGAAGTTCTCGCGCTCGTTTAAGGCCTTGAGAAGGAGTTGATCGAGGCCCGTCTCCTTAAGCCTCTTAATGAGCGTTTTGGTGTTACCGCCGCCGATATACATCATATCGGCCCACGCCAGGGCTTCTTTTAAGTCCTCAGGGCTCGGCGTTTCGTTTGCGATGCTCAAGGGCTCGACCTCGCAGCTAAGCTCTCCATAAACGCTTCGTACGGCCTCCGTATAGCTTTCCGGGTCGCCTGAAGCGGTCCCTAAGAAAAGAAGATGGGGGTTCTCTTTCGAAGAGTAAGAACGAACCTTTTCATCGACCGGACGGGTCTCCCCGTTACCGATTTCCCCACCGCCAATCAAGATCAATGTTGCTTTCATAACCCCCATAGTTTAGAGACTTTCGGGAAAAAGTTAAGCAAAGTGACCCCCTTTCGCCAAGAACCCTGTGCCATAATAAAGAGGTGAAATATCTTTTCTTTGATTGCGAATGCGCCAATTGCTATGACCACCAAGGGAAAATCTGCTCCTTTGGCTATACGATCACCGACACGGATTTTAAGGTCCTTGAGAAAAAGGACCTGATCATGAATCCGGATGCCCCATTCGACCCCCACGTTCTGGGGATCGGGGAAAACAGCATCGATCTTGCCTATACGCCGGTTCGTTTTCAATACGCCCCGAAATTCGACGCTTTCTATCCAGCGCTCGTGTCGCTCCTCACCGACAAAGACACCGTCGTCTTTGGCTATGCGGTCGAAAACGATATCGGCTTCCTCTATAGCGATTGCCATCGTTACCAGAAACCCATGCCGAATTTCACATTCTACGACATTCAGGAAATCTATCGGATCTACCGGGAATGGGACCGCTCGCCCTCTTTGGAGGACGCCCTTAAAGACCTCAACGTTCCGTTTGATAGCTATGCGGAGCACCGATCGAGCGATGATGCCGAAATGAGCATGCTGCTCCTCAAGGAAATGGCTCAAGAGATCGGACAAAGCGCCGAGGAATTGGTCAAAACCTACCCGACCTCTGGCGGATCAACCCCGACGTTCATGATTCAAGCCAAGCTTATGGAATTACCCCAAAGAGATTTAGGATTCCCTTACGACGCCGATTCGAGAGAAAATAGCCGGACGTTTAACCAGCTCATCCATTACGTCGACCCGGAAGTGACGAACAAGGACCTCGAAGGCCATCGCTTCCTTTTCTCAAGGCTGGCCAAACAAGATATCGGAACGGCCGTAGAACTCGCCAACGCCATCATCGACCGTTCGGGCGAGACGGTCCGCTACCTTAAAGAAGCAACGGATTATGTCACATATGACGAGGAAGAAAAGAACGAAATTAAAGATATCCTCGCTCCACTATCTCTCCGCCTTTTATCGATAAAAGAACTTCGTAATCTATTAAAATAATCCCATACCTCCTAATCTTTTAAGTATATAAATCGTTTGTGACGTTATTTTATTCGTTTTTCGTGTCATAAAAGATGAAAAAAGAGAAGAGAAATTATGTAAAAAGTCTGTAAGCGCTTTATTTACTAAAAATAAACATTAGTATTTATCGTATGTTTTTATTGTAAACGCTTTCTGAAAACGCTATCACAATCGCCTACCCTACAATTACCGATATTTCGTTGTATTGTGATGTGCTCCCAAGAGAGGGAGCCAATCCAAAAAGGAGAACAAACTTATGAACGACAACAAATTATTCAACAACTACAACTTCCTTGGAAGCGATGAAGATTATTCGAATGATGATGAGGAACAGGCCATTGAGTTGGACGTTGCTCAGAATTACCAAGAAGAAGATCCTTCGCAGCGTTAATTCTTCTTTTTAACCCGCATCACACGAAAGAGCGAGCGCCCTAAGGGGCTGTCTTGCTCTTTTTTCTTTTTCTTTGGAGGAAACCGATTATCCTAAAGAGGTGGCAAAAGAAATCAAAAAGGTCGTCGCGCTTGAAGGAAAAGAAGGTCCTCTTTCTGAATCCTTGTTACAAGAAGGCTGGATTTTAAAAAGCGAAGAGGGCGTAAGTTACGAAGAAGCCTCGGAAATGCTGGGCCGGGATAAGCGGATCCTCCAGAATATCGCCGGGGACGATCTTCCGAAAGACCAGCCCTTCACTCTTTGTCTTTATGAACGAGAAAAACCGGTTAAAGAGACCCTTAAACCTCAAAAGGCCAAGCCCGATCTCAGCGGGGTCTCGCTCGCGGAAAGAAAACGCGAAAAACGGGAGCCGGTCATCTGGCTTATCTTCTGCATCCTCCTTTTTGCCGGGAGTTTTGCCTTCGTCGTCTATTCTTTCATCATCCAAAACAAAGATTTCACCTTTTATATCGCTTTGGTGAATTCCGCCTTGATGTTTGGCGGCATCATCTATTCGATCATTCAAATCGTCCGAACACGAAGAGATTTTTAATCACTCATCATCGGAGTAATTGCCGATTTTGTCTTTGACTTCAATTTGGCGGAGCGTTTCAAAAGGAACGTCCGGAACTTTATTGGATTTCGCCAAATCATTCATGAAGTCGTGATCCATTTTGGCAACGATGGAGCGGTCTTTTTCGAGATCGGCCTTCAAAAGCCGCCACTTCTTATGATGCGAGACCACCAAAATCACATAGATCGTCAAACAGGTGATAAACGATAAGAGCGAGACCCAGAAATAATAACGGCTTCCTTCAACCGCCGGGGCAATCTGGAGTTCGACGAGAATCATCCAAAGAAACACGCCAAGACTCGCGAGCATCACCAGCCAAAACACGAGAGCGGCAACGCTTGGGAAGGCGGCCTTCCGATGGACGTAATTAATCTCTTTTTGAATGTCGTTTTGATCGTTGATGAAATGATAATGGAGTTTCTCTTCCCGGCGCCAGAGCGGATAGACTGGCGAAGTGATATCGCGCGAAAAGATCATTTTGACGCCGCTGATCGAGTAGGAGCAGCTGACAAGGTGATAGCCGAAGACTTGTTGATATTCCGCGACAGCATCTTCCGTTCCATTCCGAACGACGAAGCTGCGATATTCTTTTTTGATCATGGGTTGGGCGAAAGGGAATCCTTTGCCGATAAAATAATGATAGAGGAAGGGAAGCCATTTTCAAGTAACGCCGCCAAAAAAGACCCCTTGTCATAGTTTCTTGGGACAAAAGCGAATAGACTGAAGGCATGATCCATTACGAAATCCTTCAGCTGAAAACGCTGCCTGATCATGCAAATGCCCTCGCTCAGGATTATTCGGCGTTTGGCTGGCAAAGAATCAAACGCGAGGAGTTCAAAAGGCTTTCGGCGAACCCTGATGAGCCTGAGGAAACGCCGATCACTCCTTCCCCAGAAACGGTCAAAGGCAACCAAACCATTTATCCCGATTCGGCCGCTTTTCAGGATTTCGGGAGCTCCAACCCCTGGAGCGAACCCCCTTCGCCCAACGACTCTTCGACCTACGACGGCCTCCAAAATATTTATTTTAAACGCGATACCGCTTTGCCCAACCTGGCGAAGATCAATGCCATAAAAGAACGTTACGACGCCTTCAAAAAGGATCTCAATGCCCAAGCGGAAGCCCTGAATCACAAGAAAGAAATGGGGCATCTCTTCTTCACGCTGGCGATTTTGCCCTTTATGTTGGGCTTTTTCGGCTTCATGGGCGGGCTCGTTTGCACCATCCTTGCTTTTGCCGAATCGGATACTTATCCCGGACTTAAAGAACCGGGGATCGCTCTTTTTATCATCGGCGGATTTTTCTTTGTCCTTGCGATCATCTTTATGGCGCTCAGCCTGAAAAAAGGCATCACGAAAGCCAAAGAAAAAGAAGCGAGGGTGGCCTTGGATGCGAAGGTTAAAGAAAAGGAGGAGATCCTCGCTGAAGCGCGTGCGCTCCAGGTGTCAGGACCTTTCCCTCCGATTCAGGTTCACATCGTCCACTAAATCAGCTCTTCAATTTTTCGCCATAGAAACGAATATCATTCGTCGCATCGACTTCGCCCACGTAGCGGTTATGCAGATAGACATCGCCGCCGTCATCAATGTAGCCCACCGGCGTTCCGTTGATGGAAATCTGCCCTTGTTCGTCCATTTCGGCGAACTTGTGGCCTGAAATAAAGAGGATTGCTCCACCCTCCCCGTTAGAGGAGATATACCCGACGAGCGAGTCGTCGATGAAGATGTTGTGGCCATAGACGCCCATCCAATCCATGGTTATGTACCTCTGGCTTTAGAGTAGCACCTTTTTTCAGAGTGCTCACTATTTTCCACGAATCCTGAGGAATGAGAAGAGCGAAGGAAAGGCTTTTTGATAAAAAGAGACAGGTTTTGCTGATGTTTTTTATTGTAAAAATTTTAAAGATTCCTTTCTTTACTAAAGGAAAAACGCGGCTCGTCAAGGGCCGCGTTAATTCTTTTGAAAAGAGAGACTATTTCGCGTTTTTCTTCGCTAAGGCCTTCGCGTGAAGGACCTTTGCATAGCCCGCTTTATTTTCCTGACGAGCTCTCGCGATCGCCATGTCATCCGGCGCGATGTCTTTATTGATCGTGCTGCCGGCGGCGATGAAGCTTCCCGCCCCGACTTTAACCGGCGAGATGATGGTCGAACCCGAACCGACAAAGGCATTATCGCCGATGTCGCTATGGAACTTATTCACGCCGTCATAGTTGGCGATGATGGTGCCGCAGCCGATGTTCACGCCGCTTCCGATCTTGGCGTCACCAAGATAAGAAAGGTGAGCCGCTTTGCTGCCTTCGCCAAACTCCACATTCTTGAGCTCGTTGAAGTTGCCGATGTGGGCTTTGTCGTGGATGATCGCGTTCTTGCGGGTCCTGAGATAAGGCCCAAGGGTGGTCGCGTTGCCAACCACGGTGTCGACCAAGTGCGAATAGATAATCTCGTTGTTGTTGCCGACCGTCACGTTCTCGAAATAATCATTCGGACCAATGATGTTCCCCTCACCGATCATGGTGTTCCCCATAAGGAAGGTTCCCGGACGAATCACGGTATCCTGACCCACTTTAACGCCAGGAGCGATATAGGTTGAATTCGGATCTTCGATCGTCACGCCAGAAATCATGAGAGCTTTATTGATGCGAAGCTGGATGATATGGGCAGCGATGCTCAATTGATAACGATCATTCACGCCTAAGGTTTCTTCGACGTCTTTGACGGCAAAGGAGCCAACTTTAAGTCCCTTCTTGACGAAGAGGCCGATGACATCGGTCAGATAATACTCACCCGCGGCGTTATTGGTCGTGATGTGATGAAGGGCCTCGAAGAGCTCTTTGTTATCGAAGACATAAACGCCGGCGTTGACTTCGTTGATCTTCTTTTCCTCTTCGCTGGCATCTTTTTGTTCGACGATGCGCTGGACGTTGCCATCTTTCTTAACGATGCGGCCATAGCCAAACGGATCCTCGAGAATCGAGGTCATGATCGTGAGGGCATTATGGTCTTTTTCATGAGCATCGAAGAGGGCTTGGAGCGTCGCAGTGGTCAAAAGCGGAGTATCGCCACAGCAAACAATCGTCTCGCCTTCCTGTCCTTCCAGAAGCGGAGCCGCCATCATCACGGCATGACCGGATCCTTTTTGTTCTTTTTGCCAAACGACTTTGGCATCATTCTTCACGATCGCTTCGGAGGTGGCGCCGCCAAAACCGATGACGGCGATCAATTCCGCTAAGCCAATCGGCTTGAGCGCTTCGATCACGTATTTCACAAGCGGCTGTCCCAGAATCGGGAACGAAACTTTCGAGATATCCTCCCGCTTGCTCTTCATGCGGGTGCCTTTTCCGGCGGCAAGAATGATGGCGTACTTTTTCATGATCTATCCTTCTTTCTTTATCAAATCATGGTTCGGGTCAAACGAACAATATAGCCGAGTCCGAGATATTTTCGGGCGGCTTTTGCCAAGGATTTCGCATCATCGGAGAGAGCAAATACGGAGGATCCTGATCCGCTCATGCTGACAAGAGTGAAGCCATCGGCTTTGAGCGAAGCGACGATCTTTCCGACTTCCGGAAGTAGACTGTTCGCGGGCAAGAAAAGATCGTTCCCAATGCTCTTGGCTAAGAGGGCGTTATCGCCATTTGCCAACGCCTTAAGAACGTCTTGGGTTTCGATCGGGGTCCGCTCGAATCCTTCGGCGGCCGCAAAAACATCGGTAGTGCTGAGCCCTTTGACGGGTTTCACGATCAAGCAGTTATATTGCTTCTTCACCGGCACATTCTGAAGCTTCTCGCCAATCCCGGTGACTAAGGCGGGCTTATTCACCAAGAAGAACGGGACGTCGGCGCCGATCGATAAACCGATCCGATTTAATTGCTCGGCATTCGTTTTGAGATGGAGAAGATTCACGAGCGAGACCATGACGGCCGCGGCATTCGATGAGCCACCGCCCAAGCCTGCCGCGAAAGGAATCTCCTTATGGATCGTGATATTGAAGTTCTCTTTGAAGCCAAATTCATTCCGCATCGCCTCGACCGCTTTGGCGCAGAGGTTATGACGGGTATTCGACAAGCCGACATCATCGCAGGTGATGAACGTATCGGCGGCATTGGGCATCTTCTCAAGCTCAATCACATCGTGAAGCTCGAGCGGCAGATTGACCATCTCGAGTTCGTGGTAGCTGTCCGCCCGTTTGGAAAGAACACGAAGAGACACGTTGATTTTGGCGTACGATTTGACGGATAGGCTGCTTTTTTGGAATAACATAAGTGCTTATAGATTTTACTCGAATTGTTTCTCAATACAATTGAGAAAGGAGTCTTCGATAATCCTCCAAAGAAAGATCTTCCGGCCGCTCAGTGGAACGAATCGCCGCTTTTTCGAGAATCGCCTTGGCTTTTAAAGGATCATTCACCACTGTCTCGAGGTTGTTGAGGATCGTCTTGCGCCGATGAAGGAAGAGTTTGCTCGTTAATTCATAGAGCGCTTGGGCCTCTTTCATCGAAGTGTCTTTCCTAAAACGGAGAACGAACACCGAGGAATCGACGTGGGGCGCGGGCGAGAAAGAAGTCCGAGGGACAAGGAAGCCCTTCACGAATTCGGCCCGATAACGAAGTAAGATCGGAAGCGGCCCGTAATCCTCATCGCCAACGGGGGCGCTCAGCCGGGCGACGACTTCTTTTTGAACCATCAAAACCGCTAATGCGGCATTAGAGGCGGTGAGCAAAACCCGCTCGAGGATCCCCGACGTGATGTAATACGGAAGATTGCCAATGATCTTGTTATAAGGGGCAAGGTCAAATCGCATGATGTTCCCCATCTCTGGGTGGACGTTCTTTTGGCCGCTGAAATCGTTTTGGAGCTTCAAAACCAAGGCTTCGTCGATATCGATTAGATCGCTCTCCGCTTCGCTTTGGGCGATGAAATAGGAAAGCGAGCCAGCGCCAGAACCGATCTCAAGGGCTTTATCGCCAGGCTGAAGTTCGGCTAAAGCGACGATTTTCTTCGCGATGGAAGCATCGATCAGAAAGTTCTGGCCCACTTCATGCTTGGCCAAAAGTTTATATTCGCCGATCTTCTCGAAATAATGTTCCTCACCCATGGATGGCATCCTCCAAATCCTGACGGCTTAATCCCAAAGCCTGGCAACGCTTTAGAAGCGACTTCCCATTGGTGTGCCCCAAATGGAGTTTAAGCTCAACCTCATGTCGGAGAGTCGAGGAATCGTCTTGGCCCAATAAGCCCAGCTCATAAAGATCTTCGCTCGTGATGGTGGAGTCCGGACGGGCCTTGGAAGGAACTAAATTATGGAGCGCTTCCAAGATGACGTCTTTCGAGGACTCTGCCACACCGACTTTGTGATGTTTGATTGCCTTCTCCTTAGGAATGAAGGCATGAAGAAGCCCTGGGATGTGCTCATCGAGAAGATCCCGGATCCGTTTACCCGGCGCATCGGGATCCGTCAAAACAACGACGGTCCGCAATTCCGCCGCCTTTTTAATGAAATCAATGGTTTCACGTGAAACTTCTGATCCATTTGTCGTGACAACATCCGCATCCAAAAAACTCGCGATAAGGTCTTTATCAGTCTTGCCTTCAACCACAATTAAAGCGGGATATTTTTCCATGTTTATTGCTCCACGTGAAAGAGTTTTCTGAAGTTCAAAAGGACTTGGTTTTCCACGGTTTTTGAATCAACGCCCCGCAAAAACGCCATCATTTGGACGATTTCGGCAATATGCTTCGGGGAATTAGCCTCGCCCCGGAAAGGTACAGGAGCCAAATAAGGCGAATCCGTTTCGCTTAATAAGCGATCGAAAGGGCAAGATTGAACATTGGCTTTCGGGACTTGGGAATTCTTGTAGGTGATCGGGCCATCAAAGCCGAAATAGAATCCAAGTTTGGCAAAAAGAGGCATTATCTCCGTCGGCCCAGAATAGCAATGCATGTTCCCGGCCTTAAGAACGGGGTGGGCTTTCAAAATATCGAAGGTATCTTGGATGGCGTCCCGCGCGTGGATCGAAACCGGAAGACCTAAACGGTTGGCGAGATCAATCTCTTTGAGGAACCACTCTTTTTGGTTATTCCGATCTTTCTCTTCTTTGTACCAATGATAGTCGAGCCCGATCTCCCCAATCGCAACGACCTTCGGGTCCTGGGCAAGCGTTTCGATTTCTTTGAGTGAGTCTTCGCTAACCCCTTCAAGGTTCTCCGGATGAATGCCCACCGCGGCGTAGACTTCAGGGAATTCGTGCGCGATTTGCAGGGCTTTCTTAGAACTCTCGACATCCCAGCCCACGCAAAGGAAAAGCGTTACCCCGGCGGCTTTCGCTTCGGCGATCGCTTTCCCCCTTTCAGGGAAAAGCTTGTCGTCGTTTAAATGGCAATGGCTATCCAACATCGTTATTTCCCCACGCAGAAACGAGAGAAGATCTCGTCGGTGAGATCCAAGGTCGTGTCTTCTCCTAACATCTCGCGGGCGGCGTTATAGGCCGCCATCAAATTTACCGAGACAAGGTCGATCGGCTGATGGGCCTTGCAATCGTTTTGGGCATCCAAAAGGCAACTATCAATCTTCCGAAGCAAACCGAGCTGTCGGGCGTTATTGAGACTCGGGTTTTTGAAGGCGTCATCACTTAAACCGAGTTCGGTATAGATTCGATCCAAGAGAGGCTGGATGTCTTTCTTGAGGGCGGAGATATAAAGCTTGCCGCTCTCTTTGTTCTTGATGAGGTCCTCTTTGTTATAAACCGTGATCAGAATCTTGTCCTTGGCAAGGGACTGGATCCGCCGATCCTCATCGCTCAAACCTTTTTGGGCATCGGCAACCAGGATCACCACATCGGCATCCTGAATTGTCTTTTCGCTTCGTTTGATCCCCATTTCCTCGATCGATCCAGCATTCTCGCGAATACCGGCTGTGTCCAAAAGATGAAGGGCGATCCCTTTGAGCGAAATCTCGCCTTCGACCACGTCGCGGGTCGTGCCTGGGATATCGCTGACAATGGCTTTTTCTTCATTGAGCATCGCGTTGAGCAAGGAAGACTTCCCCACGTTTGGCTCGCCGACGATCGCGACTTTGAGACCCTCTTTGACGATCTTGCCTTCTTCGCCGCCCTCGATGAGCAAGGCGACTTCCTTCCGGAGGGTATCAATCGAAGAAGAAATCTTTTCTTCGTTGGCTTGCTCGATGTCGGTATATTCAGGGTAATCGATGTTCACTTCAACGAGTGAGAGAAGATCGGCGATGTCTTTCTTTAACGGGGCAACCAGTTTGCTGGTCGAACCCTCCAAAGAAAGGAGTGAAAGGTTCTTGGCCTCTTTGGTCGTCGCGTTAATGAGGTCATTCACGGCCTCGGCTTCGACGAGGTCCATTTTGCCATTGAAGAACGCCCGAGAAGAGAATTCGCCCCGGGTGGCATAAGTGGCGCCGCGCTTGAGGTAAGAGGCAATGATTTCGTTGGCGATAAGAAGGCTGCCATGGCACGAGATTTCGACCACGTCTTCGCCCGTCATGGTTTTGGGACCCGGATAAGCCAAAACCTCAACGAGGTCGATCATCTCCCCGTTATCCATCATTTTGCCCAAGAAAATCTGCTTTTCCTTGATGCCGGAAATCTTCTTGGAGAAGATCTCATCGGTCATCTCGAAAACGCCATCTCCCGAACAGCGGATGAGGGCTAACGCCGATTTTAAAGGAGCGGTCGCGAGGGCCACGATAACGTTGCTCATAGGGACATTATACTTGAAACAAAAACCAACGGCATTGACGAGGCCGTTGGTTCCAAAATCGAAACAATTCCGAAAGGGGTTATTCCTTCCGCGTCTTGCCTTTGAGCGAGTGGACGCGGATGCTGCCGCCTTGGCTCTTCACCAAGCCTTTGGCGTAGTTGATCGCTTCTTCTTGGGTGTCAAAGAGCTTGATGGCTTTCTGACCGGTGGCAAGACGAACCTGCCATTTGCCTGTCGTATCTTGTTTCGCAATATGATAAACCCGCGGACGATTCATATAACCCGTCGGGTTGGTCTTCTTTTCTTCCTCTTCCTCTTTGGCTTCTTCGGCTTCCTCGGCCTCTTCGGAGCCTTCTTCATCCTGAACGACAACAACATCATCCGCCGCAACTTCATGACTCGGAGTGGCTTGCGGACCACGATCTTCCTGAGCCGGAGCCGGCTCTTCTTTCTTTTCTTCTTTCCAGCTGTTATCTTCCTTTGGCGCTTCCGCTTCCGGCTTCACCAAGAGGTGAGCCACCGCCTGGCGTAACCAAAGGAGCAAGAAGCCAACGACGAATGTTCCAAAGAAAATCGCGCACCACTTCCAGGTGATCTCAAGCGCCGGCGCGGAGGTGACATCAAGTAGGTGAATCATGGCATAAGGATCGTCGATTTTGCCAAGCGAGGCCAACGGAGCAACGACCCCAGCATAGAGCACAAGCGGAATCAGGCAGAGCCAAGCCTGCTTCTTTTTAAGCTCCGGCGTGACTTCGATAAACGCAAAAGCAAGAAAGGCTAAAACCGGGTCAATCGCATGAAGGAACAAGAAGGTCGGCCAGGCGAGGATCGAAACGCCGGTTTGGGGAAGCAAAAGCGTCATGACCACAATAAAAGTGGTCAAAACGCTGACGGTGGCAATGAAATTGATCGCCGTAACCCAAAGAGGCGCTTCCTTCTTATTCTTATAGGCAACAACGCTGGCAACAAGGGTGATGATCGCAGCCACGAGAAGCAAAATATTACTTAGGTTGGTGTAATGATCGAAGTAATCGACCAACCCCATCTTCTGAGACCCCGCAGGATAGAAACCCAAATAAGCATCGAGAAGAGCAAAAATCTCCGTAACGATAACCAATCCGTTCAAAATCGCCGAAAGAATAAAAGTCTTCTTTTTCATGGTTATTGCCTTTTTTTCAAACATCCTATTAATGGTAGAAAGAAATGTCCCAATTGGCACCCTTTTCTTTTTGGATTACCCCTTTGATTTTCACGCTTGCTGAGAAGGGGGCAAATGAACGTAACTGGCGAGTTTGATAAGGCCGAAAAGAATCAAGGATCCGATGGAATTGCCCAGGATCACCAGCAAGACGTCGACCAAGAGACCGACGCTCCAAATACCCGAGAAAGCGAAATAGAACATGTTGGCGATGCAGTGCTCGGTCCCCGTCACGACGAAAGTCGTAACGCAGAGGATAAGACCGGTTGCCTTGATGAACCAGTTGTCCGATTTCTTCCAAACATAGACCGCGAGGAAGACGAGGATCCCACAGAAGATCCCCATGATCAACGCCTTATACCAGGCTTGAGAAGCATCCCCTAAACAACTGCGGTTTTGCGCAATCGACGTTGAAACTGCAAGGATTTTGCTGGAGGGATCCGCTTTGAAAGCAAGATTCAGAAGAGCGCCGCTCCCCGAACTTCCGACGAAGTTCCCGGCTAGCATCAAAAGCAAATCGAGAAGGTAGCCCCAGCCGTTTTCCTTAATGGCCTCCGGGGCGAAGCCGATCTTGCCGGTATAAAGATTCGTCTGGGTGAAGCAAACGAGGAAGAGCCCAACGCTGAAAAGCACCGATCCGAGGATCTTGCCCACCGAGGCATCCAGGGATACGCAAGCGCAAAAAGCGAAGCTCCCCAACCCGATGAAAAGACCAGCTAAAACGCCCGACGTGAACGTCTTGAGATATTTCATATGAGGCGATTATAAAACTGGCTTCTTAGAAAGGCACGAAGAATCATTTTACTTCCGATACAGCCGAATCTTTCCGTGTCGATTCAAGTGCCTTTAAGGCACAAGAATTTCGAAGGAGATGGACAGCGCAAATCCCTTCGACAATCGCAAACACCCCGACCAAAGACCAGAGATAAATCGCGTTGACCGCGCGAAAAAGGTCATCGAGGGCCATAATCGCGGTTCGGCAGGAGATCGAGGTGCCGGAGACGCTGAGGTTTTGAGCGATGTAATATTCAATATTGAGTTCCGGGGTTTCTGGGCTTGATAAAGTCCAATAATCTGAGGCGAAAGAGGAACCTTTCTCGCCATGGATCTTAATCACCATGATCTCGTTGCGCGAAACAAAGGAGGCTTTATGGGTAGCCACGTCTTTGTCGAGGCCGATCGCAAAGCGCTCTTCGCTCGCGTAAACCTTATACTCCAAAAAGACCAAATCCTCATCGTCTCGAAGAGCCATTCCCGCCGCCATCGAATACGCCGTTCCGTCGGGGAAAACGGGTTTCGGGGCAAATGAAAAGCCGAAGATTCCTACCAACGCCAGCACCCCGAAAACGCTGATTTTTGTGATTAGGACACCCTTCGAATTTTTCGTCTTCTCTTTCATGCGGCGCTCTTCACGATGTCCAAAGTGAACTTCCCCGAATAATTTCCGGTTTTAATTGTGTAACCCGTCGTGAACCCCGTTTCGGTCGGGATCAGATAAAGCGTAAAATTCAGTTTTGTCGTGTCTTGATAGAAGAAGGAGTCGAGCGAGACAAGACTCTTCGAAAGGCGCGTCATGGTCGCGTTATCTAAGAGTTCGTAAACCTTCTTGATTTCGCTTGAGAGGTCTGTGACGGCTTCTTTGGAAACGTTCTGCATCATAAACTTACCGTCGGAATCAACCGTCACCGAAAAACCATCGATGTACGCTCCAAGACGAGAGATTTGGATTTCGGAATCGGTAAGAAGGATGTTGTCTCCGACATATTGATAATTCGTCAGGGTGTAGGTTCCGATAAATTCACCCTTCGAAAGGTAAACCGTGTAATCGCTGATATCGATTTTCCCATCGCCGTTCCAATCTTTGGCGTTCGCGGATTTCTTCCACGTTTCAAATTGAAGATAGACTTCATAATCCTTGTAGTTGATGACCAAATCGCCATTGAAGTCATAGGCGCCTGCGCCACCTTTCCAGGACGAATAAGCAACCCAAATTACGTAATCGTCTTCCGTGATTTTCCGATCGCCGTTGAGATCTTGGGCATCATCGGAATCGCGCCACTTTTCATAAGCGCTCGCGGAAGACGCTTCGCTTGGCTCCGCCGACGAAGACGAAGAGGCGGCCTCATTCGGCCCGCATGAACTCAGCGACAACAGAAGAAGCGACGAAAGGATAAGCACCGATTTTTTAGACATGATTCCCTTTTTTCGACGGCGAAACTCTACTTCGCCATCGATTGTTCACCAAATTGGCTTTAAGGCTATCTTAATCCCGGTGAATATCCGGTTTTGATACTTGACTTTTCTTTTGAAAATTAGGGGTCCAAGAGCACGAAAAAACGGACGTTCATCGCGTCCGTTTAAGATCGACTTTACTCGCCGACTTTCTCAGCGGGAGCAGTTTCTTCAGCCGGCTTCTCTTCAGCTTTCGGCGCTTCAACAGTCGGAGCGATCGGAGCAGCGGCTTCTTGGGGTTTCGCATCAGCTGGGCCAGCGATATACTTCACGGTAACCGCGCGGTTCGTGCCTTCGCCCGAGCTTTCGGTCTTGATGTGCGCCATACCATTTAAGGTATTGTGGACGACTCTCCGCTCATCGGGGGTCATCGGATCCATCCGGACATCGACGTGGCTCTTGAGAACCTCGTTCGCGGTCCGTTTAGCAATATAGGCGATCCGGGAGTATTTGTCTTCCTTATAGCCGCCGACATCAAGGAGAATCCGATAGCGATGACGGAACTTATTCGAAACCGCTAAGCGATCGAGCTCATTGAGAGCCTGAAGGGTGCGGCCGTTCTTGCCAATCAAGACCGGATTGCGTTCGGAATTGATGGTGATGCGGATGATATCTTCTTCAACGGTGCCTTTGGTATCGATTTGGATGCCCATTCCGCCGATGGCGGTCTTGAGGTAATCCTGGGCGAAGCTCACGGCGTCCGAAACATCATAGACTTCGATGGTCGCTTTCTTGGAGAAGAGACCTTTCTTTTCCTCGGTGACTTTGTAGACGAGTTGGTCGGCCGGAATGTTTAATTCCTTGCTGGCGTCGTTGACTGCGTCTTCGATCGTCTTGCTGGTAAACTCCTTCATAATCTATATCCTCTTTTCTTTGTCTTGTTTCTTCGCCATCCAAAGCTGGGTGATCCAAGTCTGAATCATGGAGATCAACGCGCCGATGCCCCAGTAAATACCCATGGCGGCCGGGAGAGCGAAGCCCATGATGATCGTGAAGATCAACATACCATAAGAGACCCATTTCATGGTGCTGGTGTTCTTATCCGCAGCCGGATTCGCACTGGTCTTCGGCTGATTCTTAGTCCGATGTTTGGTCATCCATTGCGGCAACATCATGGCTAACCACTGGAAGACAGACATCAGCAAGAAGAGGATGAACGCGGTCCACCAGCCGTTGGTGTTGTAATACCAGGTGCCGGAGACGTTGGTCAAAACCGATTGAATCGTATCCGAAAGACGGAGATTGAGGACTTCGCCCGAGCTGAGGACCGCACTCCCTTGGAGAGCGCCCCAAACCGCGATGAAGACTGGGAACTGAACGATGAGGGCCAAAAGCATCGACATCGGGTTCACCTTATTCCTCTTATAGAGAGCCATTTGCTCTTGCGAAAGACGCTGAGCTTCGGCTTTATTGGTGTTGCTATTCGGATATTTCGCCTGCAACTTCGCAAGCTGCGGCTGGAGCGCTTGGGTCTTCTGCTGATCCATCGTGCTCTTGAACGTCAGCGCCAAAACCACAACACGGACGATGAGGGTAACAAGAATAATCGCCCAAATCTGACCCATGCCCGAAAGGGCGGGATCCATGCCATAAGAGAATTTATCAATCATCCAAACGACCGGATAAACGATGAGTCCCTCAAGGAAGCCTTTGTGCCAAGCATCGGCCCAAGTGGTCTGGCCAATGCTGACTTGCCAGTTGAGCGAATCGCCATAGTGGCCGTATTTCTGGCCCGCTTCGGTAGCGATGCAGGTACGCGCGGCGGAAATCTTGCTATTCATGTCGCTCTGATAGAGGGTAACGAAATCGGAAGACGGGCACTGTTCAGCGCCGATAAGCGCAGCGATTTCGGTGTTCCAGCTCTTCCAGTTGCCCCAAAGGGTATTGCTGTCGCCGTAGAACTTCAAATAGCCATAGTTCCGAAGAATCGATTTGTCGTTTTCGGTGACTCCAGTCTCGTTTCCGACGCAATCGGCAACCGAGAAGGGGTTGATGTCGATGGCCTTGAGTTGTTTCTTATCGGTCAGGGTGGTTCCGTCGGCCAAAGTGAACTTGTCGGTGATGGCGGAACTGACCGCGACGTTGAGAAGCTTTTGATCAAACGCGGCGAAATAGGCCTGCGACGGGACGAGATAATTGCTCTTCACCGCCGAGGAGATGATCGTGTTGGTCAAATAATTGGCTTTTTTGGCGGCGTAATAGCCGCTCGAATTCACCGGGACGTAGAAATAAACGTTGCTCTCGGTCGAGTCTTCCCATAATTTGCCATAGTAGCCTTGGCTTCGATACTCTGTCGGAATGGCGTCTTCGCCATCGACATAGACGGTGACGCCTTGCTCATACGGATAAGCCATGTTGGCTTTATCGATGTCTGAGCAGAAGTTCGAGGTGCAGCCGGAAAGGACGAGGGCTCCGACCAGGAGTCCCAGACCGCCCAGAAGCTTAATCTTTGTTTCGTGTTTCAATGCTTTTCTCCGATCTTTGACAAAGAAGAAAGTAATTCCTTCTCTTCTTCGTGGAATTGCTCCGGATGATAAGAGGAACGAACGATGATTATGATATCCAAACTTTGCTTAAGGTCGTAACCACCGGCGATCACGGCCCTTACCTGGCGCTTGATGCGGTTTCGCGTCACTGCATCTCCGTTCTTTTTGCTAACGGAGATCCCGATTCTTGCCTTGTTGGCAACGTTTTGTCGGTAATGGATGACGTAGTGTTGGCTTCTGACGAATGGGGTGGATTGAATAATGCAGTCGAATTCTTGGTGCTTGAGTACCCGATTTTCGCGCTTCATTCCTTCACCTTAAAAATCCCGGGAAGGGAAATTAGTCAGCAACTTTTGCTCTGCCCTTGGCTCTACGACGGGCCAAGACTTTGCGGCCGTTGTGGTCGGCCATTCTGGCACGGAAGCCAGCCATGTTGGCGTGCTTCACTTTCGACGGCTGATAGGTTTTCTTCATACGCATTTTCCTCCGAGGTTCTCTTGCGTGCGGATAGATTATAGGTTTTCGGCTTCTTCAAGACAATAAAGAAATAACGTGCGTGCGCGTAAGGAGACTTTTCCACAAAGGCTTTCCAAACTCGGGGATAACAAGTTGAAAAATCATCAAAAACACGCTTTTTTAATGCTTTTTAAGCAATGAAAGCGCTTTCCGCTATCGTTTTCCACATTCGCGAGAGGCAAATCCGGAGGAAAAAAGATTCTCCACTGGCGATTTTTCTCCCCACAGGGCGGTGCAAAGGTTTTCCTCTTTTTGTGAGCAAAAGTCGTTCGGTGTCCATTTTATCGGATTATTTTGATAATCGTTATTGTTCACAAAAGGCTTTTTTCGGCAATTTTCCACATTTTTAATTTTCCACAAATGTTATCCACAAGTTTTCCACATTTGTAATTTTGTGGAAAGGGGGTAATCCCCATTTTTTGTGGGGTTTCGGCCCCTGGAATTGTGGACAAATCAATTTTTGGCTCTTTTTTCGTGAGTTGGGGCTGTGGATATGTTACATTTTTATCGGTAATTTTTATGGAAAACTCCGTTAGTGAAATCGCGGCGCTCTGGGATCGCATCCTCCTGAAAATCAAAGCGAAGATGAACGACCAGCTCGTTTACGATTCCTTTTTTGAAGGTTCCTATATCGATTCGATTCAAGACAATCAGATGATCGTCGTCGCCAATTCCGGCCTCGCCGTTTCGATTCTCTCTACTAAGTATAAGGATATGGTGGATGGCATCGTCCACGAAGCGACGGAGAGCAACTTCCAGATTAAGTTCGTCGAGAAAGACGACATCAAAAAAACCGTCGAAATCAAACCGGTGAAGCCGGCTTTCTTCGCTGATAGTGAAATCAACCCGCAATACACCTTCAAAAATTATGTCGTCGGCCCCTCAAACAGAGAGGCTTATCAGGCCTCTTTGATGATTTCGCAAAACCCTGGTAAACTCTACAATCCTCTTTTGATTTTCGGGGGCTCCGGCTTGGGCAAAACCCATCTTTTGCACGCGATCGGCAATGCAGTCAAAGAAAAATTCCCGACCACCCGGGTTCTTTACGTCCACGCCCAGGAATTCCTCAACGAATTCATCAAATACGTCCAAGGCGATAATGAGGGGACGAATTTGGTCGAGTGGTTCAAGAATTCGGTCGATCTTCTTTTGGTCGATGACGTTCAGTTCCTTGCCAACAAGCCCCGGACCGAAGAAACCTTCTTTTCGATCTATAACAACTTCTATTCCGCCGGAAAACAGGTGGTTTTGACCTCCGATCAGAACCCAACCCTTCTCAATGGCCTTGATGAGCGTTTGAAAACCCGCTTCGTATCGGGGCTTCCGCTTGCGATCAAACCGATCGAAAAGGAAACCTGCGAATCAATTCTCCGTCTCAAGATCGAAGCGAACGGTCTAAATGTGAATGATTTCGATCCGGATGTCATCACGTATTTCGCGACGACATTCGGCAAAAACGTCCGAGTTTTGGAAGGGGCGCTTGACCGGCTTCTTTTCTACACGGTCAACATCCACCAAGCCAAGCACATCGACCTCAAGGTCGCGATGGATTCCGTCTCCTCTTTGGAAGGGGCGGAAGACGCGAAAACTCAACTGTCGGAGGACAAAATCATTAACGCTGTCGCGGATTATTACAGCTTGGCGCCCTACCAACTCACCGGCAAGATCCGCACGAGCCAAATCGCGATGGCTCGCCACATCGCCATGTATCTGATCCGCACGATGCTGGACGTCCCTTTCACCAAGATCGGAATGACCTTCGGCGGCAAGGATCACGCGACGGTGATGAACGGTGTAGAAAAGGTGGAAAATTCCGTCAAGACGGACAAGGCGCTCGCGAAAGCCGTGAGTGAACTTGAGACTCGGCTAAAAGGACGAGAGAAAACCGAAGAAAAATAGTGGTAGTACCCCCTTCAAAGATGCTACAATATTCGTTAGCAAAAGAGGGCTTATCCACAGTTCCCACAATCCCTTATTATTATTATTAAGACGTCATTATTAAAAAACCAAAGGAGTAAATCATGCGTTTCACCATTGATAAAGACCAATTCTTAAAAGGCCTATTAATCGCTGGACATTCCATCGGAAACAAGAATCCGAATCCGATGTATCTTTGCTTCAAACTCGAACTGACCTCCCGGGGTCTTGAGATCACCGGAAGTAACGGTGACATCACGATTTGGACTTTGGTTCCCAACGTCTTAAACGACAAAGAAATCATCCGCAACTCCTCCTTGGGCGCGACGCTTGTCAATGCCCACGTCATCACTGAAGTCGTTCGGAAACTCGAGGGCACAGAAGTCTCGATGGAGATCATCGACAACGTTATTGCCAAGATCGACGATGGCAAGGCCACCTTCAAGCTTAATTGCATCTCGGCAGAAGAATACCCACACATTGATTTTGAAAAGGCTGGCAATCCGTTTGTGCTCTCTTGCGCCGACGTCTCGACCCTCGTGAGCCAAACCGCCTTCGCCGCGCTCGATAAGGATACCCGTCCGATTTTGATGGCGATCAACCTTCGGGCCGAAGGCGGCAAGTTGACCGCCACGGCGACTGATTCCGCCCGTCTTTCGCGGAAATCCGTCTCGGTCGATCCTTCGCTTCGTTTCTCTGTTAACGTTCCGGCGAGAACTCTTGCCGATATCGTTTCCCTCTTCGAGGGCAGCGACAGCGTCGAGATCTCGGCCAATGCCGAAAAGATCATCTTCAGCTTCGGAACCACTTTGGTTTCCAGCCGTTTGATCTCGGGCGAATATCCGGTTTCGAGCAGCATCATTCCGCAGAATTTCTCGTTCTTCCTCGAAGTGAACGCCCAGCAGCTTCTCAACGCGATCGACCGCGTCTCCGTCTTGGCGACGGATCACGCTCCGGTTGTCAAACTGGCGATGGACGATGAGCAAGTCGAGGTTTCTTCGACCAGCGATCAGACCGGTTCAGGCGTCGAAAAGCTCACCACAATTCAATATACCGGCGAGCGGCTTGAGATTGCCTTCAACGCGATGTTCGTGACTCAAGCGGTTCGGGCCCTCGGAAGCGAGGACGTCGTTTTGTCGTTTATCGGCGAAATGAAGCCGTTTGTCATCCGGAACCCCAAAGATGACTCCGTTGTCGAATTAATCACGCCTATGAGGACGAGATAGGCCAAATTAAGCCTTTTAAAATCGGGTCTAAAATAAGGGAACGAAATACGTTCCCTTTTTTACTACGTAGTAGTAAACTATAAACGTGGGAAAAATCTCTGAAAGCGAAGCCAAAGAAGTTGCCATCGTCGGTGAGTACATCACCCTCGGGCAGTTTTTGAAATTCGCCCGGATCATCGCCGAGGGCGGGATGGCCAAAAGCTATCTTGCTTCCAAGAAGGTCCTGGTTAACCAAGTGGACGAAAACCGTCGGGGCAGAAAACTCCGTCCTGGCGATGTGGTCGTTCTCGAAGAAGGCACTTATAAGATTGTGAGCAAATGAAGCTGACTCACCTCACGCTCCGGAATTTCCGGAGTTATCCTTCGTGCTCCCTCGATTTCGAGTCGGGGGTGAACCTCATTGAGGGGGTTAACGGTTCCGGCAAGAGCAATCTGGTCGAAGCCATCGATTACCTCTCGTTAGGCAAAAGCTGGCGAACGTCCGATGATCGCGCCCTCATCCGTTATGGAGAGGCCGGCGCCTCGATTGAGGCGGACGTCAGCGAAAGCTCTTTGACCCGGCACATCGAAATCTTCCTGACGCCGAAAGGCCGCAAGATCTTGGTGAACGGGAAACCCATTCATCGCTTGAGCGAACTCTCTAGGTTGATCAATGTGGTTCTCTTCGCCCCAGAAGATACGGGAATTTTCCGGGGGTCGCCCTTCGACAGGCGGAACTTCCTCGACGTGAATCTCTCCAAGCAATCCTTGGACTACTTCGCGCTCATCGGAAAGCACAACCGGCTCCTCGAAGAACGAAACGCCGTTCTCAAATCCCCGAAGCCCGATCTCACTTACCTCGAGGTCGTGACCGAGGGCCTGATCGCCGTGAGCGAGCCTCTCGAGCGTTACAGGCGCCTCTATGTCGATTCGTTGAATAAAGTCCTGAGCTCCCTCGAAAGCGAGCTCTACGGGCATTCTAGGACGCTTCTTATCGCTTACCGGCCCTTCATTAAGGCCGAGGCGTTCCAAGAAGAGGCCAAGAAAGCCTACAAGCGGGCCCTGGATGGCGATTTGTATCACAAAGTCACCTCGATCGGGCTCCAGCGCGAAGACTTCACCCTCCTCTTGGATGGGAAGGATGTCGGTCTCTATGGTTCGCAAGGCGAGAATCGCCTCTCGGCCATCGCGCTCAAACTCTCCCCTTACTTCTTGATCGACGATCCCGAGAAAAAACCTCTCGCGATCCTCGATGACGTCTATTCCGAACTTGATGTCAAGCACGCTGCCCGTCTCACCGTGCTGATCCAAAAGCTCAATCAGAGCTTCGTGACGGGAACCCAATTAACGATCGACGGAGCCCACATCATCGATGTCGCCCCCGCGAAAGCCACTAGGAGGATATAACACCATGGCAGATGAAGAAAAAAAGCCAACCGAGGCCGCTGCCCCGGAAGATGAGGCCACCTTGGAAGCCGCGAAAGAAAGCGGTGTGAGCAGGGAATCCTTGGAAGAAGAGGATAAATTCCAGTACAAGAAAGAGGATGTCACCAACGAAAAGCTCGCCGAAAAAGCCGACGAGAAGTACACCGGCGATAACATCCAGGTTTTGGAAGGCCTTGAAGCGGTCCGGAAACGGCCGGGTATGTATATCGCGACCACGGCGGCCCCAGGGCTTCACCACCTTGTTTGGGAAATCGTGGACAACTCCATCGATGAAGCGCTCGCCGGCTATTGCGACGCCATCGAAGTGACGATCAACAAAGATAACTCGATCACCGTTCAGGATAACGGCCGCGGCGTCCCGGTGGACGTCGTGAAGAAGACCGGACTTTCCGGTGTTGAAACAGCCTTTACAATTCTCCACGCCGGCGGCAAGTTCGGCGATGGCGGAGGCTACAAGGTCTCCGGTGGTTTGCATGGCGTTGGCGCTTCGGTCGTCAATGCGCTTTCCACCTGGATGGAAGTCACCGTTCACAAGGATGGCGGCATCTATTACATCAAATTCACCAATGGCGGCAAGATCAACGAGCATTTGAAGAAGATCGGCGATTGCACGGACCACGGCACGACCGTGAGCTTCATGCCGGACCCGGAAATCTTCACCGAGACCACCGTTTACAATTACGAAACCATTAAGAACCACCTTCGTCAGATGGCGTTCCTCAATGGCGGCGTCAAGATCACGTTGACCGATCTCCGCGGCGAGCAACCGGTCACGGAAACTTTCCTTTACAATGGCGGAATTCGTGAATACGTTTCCTTCATCAATACCGGCAAGCTTCCGATCAACAACGAAGTCATCTATTGCCAGGGCGCCGAAGAGGTTACGCTTCTCGATGGCACTAAAGAACGCATTTATGGCGAAGTCGCCATGCAGTGGACCGACTACTATTCCTCGGATGGCGTTTATTCCTTCTGCAACAACATCAGCACCAAGGAAGGGGGCACCCACGTCGAGGGCTTTAACCTTGCCCTCAACCGGACGATCAACGATTACGCCCACCAATTCAAACTCCTCGAAGACAAAGAGCCGAACTTCACGACCGACGATTGCCGCGAAGGTTTGACCTGCGTCATCTCGGTGAAACACCCGAATCCGCAATATGAAGGCCAGACCAAGACCAAACTCGGCAACTCTGAAGTCCGCAAGATCGTCTCGACCATCGTTGGCGATCAACTCATGCAATATTTGATGGAACACCCTGATCAGGCGAAGCTCATCATCGCGAAGGTCCGTCTCGCGGGCAAGGCCCGGATGGCGGCTCAGGTCGCGCGTGAATCGATTCGTAAGACCGCTCTTGGCGTCACAACCCTTCCGGGCAAACTCGCCGATTGCTCCAGCAAAGACCCCGCCGAATGCGAGCTCTACATCGTCGAGGGCAACTCCGCTGGTGGCTCCGCGAAGAATGGCCGTGATCGGAAGACCCAGGCCATCTTGCCGCTCCGTGGCAAGATTTTGAACGTCGAAAAGGCGCGGGAAGACCGCATCTTCAAGAACGCCGAAATCGGCAATATGATCACCGCGATTGGCGCGGGAATCCGGGAAAACTTCGATATCACCAAGATTCGTTACCACAAGATCGTCATTATGACGGATGCTGATGTTGATGGTGACCACATTCGGATTCTGCTTTTGACTTTCTTCTACCGCTTTATGCGTCCTTTGATCGATAACGGCAACGTCTACATCGCTCAGCCGCCGCTTTATAAGATCGATCTGAAGGGCCAAGCCTATTACGCCTATAACGATCAGCAGCTCGAAGAACTCAAAAAATCCCTGCAACTCAAGTCCGGATATCCGTTCCAACGCTATAAGGGACTTGGTGAAATGGATGCCCAGCAGCTTTGGGAGACGACCATGGATCCGACGGCCCGCAAGATGATCCGCATCACGATCGATGACGCGATGAAAGCCGAAATGGCCTTCACTCAACTCATGGGTGATGATGTTGAACCGCGCAAGGAATTCATTTCGAAGAACGCAGTGTTCGTAAAGAACCTCGATATCTGATAGGAGGAAGAGAAAATGGATAACGAAGACAAGAAAAACGAAGCAGGTACGCCCGAAGATTCGAGCGCCACGCCTGAAGAAAAAGAGCAATCAACGGCCGTCGCTGGCATTGTGCCGGCGTTGATCGACCGTGAGGTTACTGACGAAGTCCAGACCGCCTTCCTTTCTTACTCGATGTCGGTCATCGTTTCGCGCGCCATCCCGGATGTCCGCGATGGTTTGAAGCCGGTTCAGCGCCGCATTATCTTCGGCATGAACGAAGAGGGCATCGAACCGGGCAAGCCGTATAAGAAATCCGCTCGTATCGTCGGCGATGTCATGGGCAAATACCACCCGCACGGCGACGCCGCTTTGTATTTGACGCTCGTCCGCTTGGCTCAGCCGTTCTCGCTCCGTTACACCTTGGTCGATGGGCACGGCAACTTCGGTTCGATCGATGGTGATGAACCGGCCGCCATGCGTTACACCGAAGCCCGAATGAATAAGCTTTCGGTCGAAATGGTCCGCGATCTGGATAAAGACACGGTCAATTTCGTCGACAACTACGATGGCACCGAAAAGGAACCGGAAGTTTTGCCTTCCCGTTTCCCGAACTTGCTCGTCAACGGCTCGGAAGGCATCGCTGTCGGTATGGCGACCAATATGCCGCCGCACAACCTCAGCGAAACAATCGACGCGGTCATCGCGATCGCGAAGAACCCCGCTCTTACTCCGCTCGAGATCATGCAGAACTATCTCCACGGTCCGGATTTCCCGACGGGCGGCGTGATTTTAGGCCGTCAAGGCATCCTTGATTACTTTACGACCGGCACTGGTTCGGTCACGATTCGGAGCAAATACCATATCGAAGAAGAAGAAAACGGCAAAGCCCGCATCATCGTCACCGAGATCCCTTATCAGGTGAACAAAGCCGCGATGATCGAGAATATGGCCCAACTCGTCCGTGACAAGATCATCGATGGCATCACGGATATCCGCGATGAATCGAACAAGGAAGGCATTCGCGTCGTCATCGAAATCAAACGCGATTCCGTCCCGGAAGTCGTGGCCAATAACCTTCTTAAGCACACCCAACTTCAGATTAATTTCGGCGTGATCAACCTCTGCCTTGTCGAAGGCGCCCCGAAGGTGCTTCCGATCACCGCGTTGCTCCAGGATTATGTGGATTTCCAGATTTCCGTTTTGACCCGGAGAACCCAATTCCTTCTCAAGCGGGATTCGCAGCGCGATCACATCGTGGTAGGCCTTATCACTTGCCACGACAACATCGACGAAGTCATTCATATCATCCGGGACTCCAAGACCGATGAGGAATCGGCCCGCCGTCTCAATGAACGCTTCGGCTTTACTGAGGATCAGACTGACGCCATCTTGGCGATGACCCTCCGCCGTCTCGAAGGTTTGGAGCAATCCAAGCTTCAGGATGAGCACAAACAACTTACCCTCAATATTGCGGAGTACAACCGCCTCCTTTCGAGCAAAGACAACATCGTGGAGCTTATGATCAAAGAGCTCAGCGAAATCAAAGACAAATTCGGCGATAAGCGCTTGACCGACATTTCGGATGAAGCCGCCAACATCGATAACGAAGACTTGATCCCGCAAGACGAGATCATCGTCGTTCTCACGAAGAACGGCTATCTCAAACGGATGTCCGATCAGACCTTCCGGGCTCAAAACCGGGGTGGGAGAGGCGTCAAAGGCATTTCGACGACCGCCGGCGATACCGTCAACATCATGCTTCACACCAAGACTCACACCGACCTCTTATTCTTTACTTCGCTCGGCAGTGTCTACACTTTACGCGGCTATATGATTCCGGATGGCGCTCGGGATGCCAAAGGCATGCCGGCCATCAACCTCCTCAATCTTGATCAGGACGAGAAAGTCATCTCGATCGTCCCGTGCGACGATTATCCGGAGAGCGATTTCCTCTTCTTCGCGACCGTCAACGGCGTCGTGAAGCGGACCAAGCTCACCGAATTCGCGTCGATCCACAAAAACGGCAAACGGGCTTTGGGTCTCCGCGAAGGCGACCAACTCCTCGATGTGAAGCGGACGAATGGCACGGCCATCATCTCCTTGGCGTCGAGCAATGGCAAAGTCTGCTCCTTCATGGAAGACACCGTCCGGGCGATGGGACGGAGTGCGGCCGGCGTGAGTGGCATGAACCTCAAAGATGGTTCGCACCTCGTCGACATCACGACTTCGATGGAAGGCGATAAGATCTTGGTTTTGACCTCGTTAGGCTATGGCAAGATCTCTTATGCGAAAGACACAACGACCGAAGATGGCCGTCATTACGATGGCTACCGTCTCACCAAACGGGGCGCCAAAGGCGTTATCTCGCTCAAGAGCTCCGATAAGAATGGCGAACTTACCGCGATGCGGGCAGTTCACGGCGACGAAGATCTCATGGTCATCACGACCGGAGGCATCGTTATCCGGACGCCGCTCGATCAGGTCAAGGTTGCCGGACGCAACACCCAAGGCGTGAAGATCATCACGCTTGAGCCGCGGCACAAAGTCGCTTCCTTGGCGATTGTTCCGCATGAAGATCCGAATGCTCCTGAAGAAGAGGAGGAGCCGGCGGACGATGATGTCAATCCGGCCCTCATGGCCGAAGATGACGTCGAAAAGAAACCGACTCATACTCCGACTCCCGATGACGTCGACGAAGATGCCTCGAGCGAAGATGGCGTGAGCGGCAAAAAAGGCGGAGACGACGATATCTGATCGTTTATGAAAGTGCTGGTCTACTTTAACCCCGGCGAGAAAAACGATTGTTTCTCCGCCGCCCGGTTAAGGAAAAATATCAAAGGGTCTTTGGAACTCGCGGACGTTCCTTGGGTCGAGAGCGTTTTCGCTCTGCCCGACATCGTCCACATCCTTTCACCCGATGATGAAGCCAAAGTCCATGACGCGAAGCTCGATGGCCTCAAAGTCGTCGTGAGTGCGCTTTATACCGAAACCGATCCCGCGGCCCGTTTCTTTCAGAAGGATCCCGATGGCTTTTACTCCCTTAAGAGCAAAGCCGAGCGGGTCTTGGAAGCGGCCGATTTGATCTTGGTGCCGAGCCTCGGGGCCAAAAAAGCCTTGATCCAAGCCGGGATCAAAAATCCCCATTTCGCCCTTCTCCCGAGCGGCGTCAACATGACCCGTTTCGAGAAAACCGACCCGGTGGAGACCGGCGTCGTCTATCGTTATTTGCGCTTCCCTCAAAACGAAAAATACGTCCTTTCAGTGGGGGATTACGAGGATAATGAGGTTTTGGAGAAGTTCACGAGCGTGGCCAAAGCCTTGCCGAAAATTCGTTTCTACTTCAGTGGCATCAAGCGGGGGATCGGGAGCGAAGCGCTCCTCAAGAAGCTCAACCGCGAGACGCCGGAGAACTGCCATTTCTTGGATTTGCTCGAAGACGATGTTTTCCGAAGTGCGATGATTAACGCCTCGGTTTATCTCTCCTTCCCCGCTCCTCGAAGCGATCAGCTCACCGTGCTCGAAGCGATGGCCGCCAAGACCGAAGTCGTGGCGTTTGGCCTCCCGCTCGAAGGGGATGTGATCGAAGACAAAAAGAACGCCTATTGCGCCTTAACGAAAGAGAAAGTGGCGAAAACCATCGAAAGTTACTGCGCGGGAAAACTTGCCCCGACTATAATTGAGGGGTATCGTAAAGCCAAAAGCTGCTCTTTGGACAGAGTCGGGCAGCGTTTGAAAGCCGATTATGAGTCCTTATTGAAGGACTCGGAGGAATAAGTATGTTGGATCTCAAATTGATCGAAGAGAAGCCAGATTTCGTCAAAGCTGCCTTGGCCAAGAAAGGCTGGGATTTCGATCCCGCGCCGGTCTTAAAGCTCATCAGCGAACGCCGCGACCTCCTCAAGGAAGTCGAAGCGAACAAAGCGGAGCAGAACAAGCTCTCCGCGAGCGTTCCTTCCGTGAAGAAAGCCGGCGGAAACGTCCAGGAGATCTTCGCTAAAGTCCGTGAATTAGCGGCTCAGAACAAAGACAAAGAAGTCAAACTCGCCCAAGTCGAGAAGGATATGCAAGCCTTGGTCGAAGTGCTTCCGAATATGCCAGACCCCGATTTGGTTGGCGGTGGCAAAGAGAACAACCATCCGATTTATCACTTTGGCAAAGAGCCGACCTTCGATGGCTTCAAGCCGAAGGATCACGTCGAACTCGAAGAGAGTTTGGGCCTCATCGATTACAAGCGGGGCGTGAAGATCTCGAGCTCCGGAACTTGGATGTACACCGGTCTCGGCGCCCAGATGGAGTGGGCTTTGCTCAATTACTTCATCGCTCAGCACCTTGCCGATGGCTATACCTTCATTCTTCCGCCGCATATGCTGAACGAAGAAAGCGGCTATACCGCCGGACAATTCCCGAAGTTCAAGAATGATGTGTTCTGGGTCGATGGCACCAACCCGAAGAAGTTCATGCTTCCGACCGCGGAGACTGCCCTCGTCAACATCTATCGGAACGAGATTCTCTCGATCGATGATCTTCCGAAGAAGTTCTTCGCCTATACGCCTTGCTACCGGAACGAGAGCTTAAGCTATCACGCCGATGAACGCGGCATGGTGCGCGGCTATCAGTTCAACAAAGTCGAAATGGTCCAATACACCACCGATGATGGCAGCGATGTCGCCTTCGAAGAGCTCGTCAAGAAAGCGCAGAAGTTGGTTGAAGGCTTAGGCCTTTGCTACCAAGTCGATAAACTCGCGGCCGGCGACTGCTCGCACTCAATGGCCCGCACTTACGATATCGAAGTCTGGATCCCGTCGATGCACATTTATAAGGAAGTCTCGAGCGTTTCGAACGCCCGTGATTACCAGGCCCGCCGGGGCATGATCCGTTATAAGGATCACGAAGGCAAGACGCATTATTGCCACACCCTCAATGGTTCGGGACTCGCCACTTCGCGTGTCTTCCCGGCCATCTTGGAGCAATTCCAACAGGCTGATGGCTCGGTCATCGTGCCGGAAGCGCTTCGTCCGTTTATGGGCGGCGTCAGTGTCTTAAAGCCTATTAAATAATTCGAAATCCGATATAATAGAAACGCCATCGCGAGGAGAACTCTTCGAACCAGGTCAGGGCCGGAAGGCAGCAGCCTTAAGATCAGATCCCCTGTGCGGTGGTTTTCTTTATCCCTTATAATGGTGCGGGTATGAATGATGAAGATTACATGCGCGAAGCATTGAAATCCGCGCAAAAAGCCCTTGAATGTGGCGAAGTTCCCGTTGGAGCGGTCATTGTTTTGGATGGGAAGATCATCGCCCGGGGCTATAACCAGCGCGAAAAGAAGAACGATGTCTCTTCGCACGCCGAGATCGAAGCGCTTCGTTCCGCCGGAGAGACTTTGGGGAATTGGAAGCTTAACGGGGCAACCCTTTATGTCACCCTCGAGCCGTGTCTCATGTGTGCGGCCGCGATTCTTCAAGCTCATGTGAGCCGGGTGGTTTATGGGGCAGACGATCCGAAAGAAGGGGCGATCACGGCTCATCACTTCATTTATGATGATCCCTCGTTAAAAGAGAGGCCGCTGGTTTCCCGCGGTGTTTTAAAGAAGGATTGCTCTATACTCTTACAAACCTTTTTCTTCAATAGAAGAAAGAAAAATTAATTTTCGGGACGAACTTCCGATAAGAACTAGGGTTTTTTACAGCGTACAAAAAAAGACTAAAAATGTAGGTAACAAGCCTTCTTTTTAGTGGTATATTTAAGCGCAAACATTTTGCAGTGCTTGCGGTTTTTTAAGATTGACGGACTTCCGAACAGCCCCCATCTGCATTATGAAATTCATCCATATCAAAAAAACACAGGATGCTCTTACGAAGGAAAACACTACTCCTTCGGAGCCCCTTTCCGCTGCCGATAAACCCTTAGAACCCCTGAAAGCCGAAGAAACTTCGCCGGTCGCTCCGCTCAACGCGAAGAGCGAAACGCCTTCAAACTTGAACGACGAATTCAAAGGGACGAGCCTCGTTCTTAGCCATATCAAAAAAGACTATTACATTGACGGGAAACCCTTTACGGCTCTCCAAGATATCTCGCTGGCCTTCCCTAAACGCGGCTTCGTCGCGATCTTGGGGCCTTCGGGCTGTGGCAAGACCACGATGCTCAACATCATCGGCGGACTCGATCACTACACCTCCGGCGATCTTCTGATCGATGGCAAGAGCACCAAGGATTTCAAAGATTCCGAATGGGATGGCTATCGGAACGAGCGGGTGGGCTTTGTTTTTCAAAGCTATAACCTCATTCCCCATGAGAACGTGCTTCAAAACGTCGAAGTTTCCTTGCTTTTGAATGGTGTTTCCAAGAAAGAGCGGAACGAAAGGGCCTTGGCCGCCCTCGATAAAGTCGGCCTCAAAGACAGCGCATCGAAACGTCCGAACCAACTCTCGGGCGGCCAGATGCAGCGGGTTGCTTTGGCCCGGGCTGTCGTGAACAATCCGAAGATCATTTTGGCCGATGAACCGACCGGCGCCCTTGATTCGGGAACCTCGATCCAAGTCATGGATCTCCTCAAAGAGATTGCGAGCGACCGGTTGGTCATCATGGTCACCCATAACCGGGATTTGGCCGATCAATACGCCGATCGCATCATCGAGATGAAAGACGGCGTTATTCTCTCCGACAGCGCTCCGCTCCCCTTAGAGGACGCGACGCCGACGGGCAAAGAGATCACCAAGAAGACGGCGATGAGTTTTCCGACCGCGCTTCATTCGTCCTTCCTTTCGATCGGCACCAAAAAGGGCCGGACGATTTTGACTGCGGTTGCCTCTTCGATCGGCATCATTGGCGTCGCACTTGTTTTGGCGGTTTCCAATGGCTTCCAAAATTATGTGAATAATGTTGAAGGCTCGGTAGCATCGAGCGTTCCAATCACCATTACCCCGGTCGATTACTCCTATATGCCTACCACGACAACCGAAGATACGGAATATCCGACCGACTCGAATCTTAACGTCTACGATACCTCGGTTTCTTCGTACGTCATTCACCGGAACAATTACAACCAAGATTATTTTAATTACGTGAGCAAGACGGTCGATAAGAAGCTGGCGCGTTCGGTGATGTTCAACCGCCAGGACTTTTCCTTTAATCTTTTGACCCAAGACGGCAGCGAAGTGGATTCCGCAGGGAAGCCTGTCATTCGCACCGTTGATCAATATAGCAGCGCCTCGATGTCCGCCAGCGTGGTCTCAAGCGTCACTTCCTTGCCCGCGACGATCTTCCACGAAATGTATGGCGAAGAAAACAGCATTTCTTCGATGTACGACGTGATTTATGGCTCTTATCCCAAGAACAAAGACGAAATCGTTTTGATCACCGACCGCTATAACCGCATTGAATTCTCCACGTTGAAGAAGTTAGGGATTTTGAAGTCGACTGCCGTGGCGGAAAGCGGACAGAAGATCCCGTTCTCGGATCTTGTTTATGATGGCGCTTCTGATAGCACCTATAAGACCTATAAAGCCTACAAAAACAGCTATTATTACCGAATGTACGACGATAGCGGAGCGATTCAGGCCCCGACCCAGGAGACTCGAAAGCAATACGAGATCACCGGCTTTGATCCCTCGACAGTATCTTTTACGGGCAAGGTCTCCGAGACCCCCAAAACCGTTTCTTTCTATAACAACCTCGACAACGCGAGCGGACGTTACGTCAACATCTATCAGGATGACGCTTATTATCATCCGATTTCACTCAAAATCGTCGGCGTGTTACGGCCTTCCAAAGAATCCTATGTTTCTTTAATGCCATCCTCTATCGGCTATCTTTCGGGTTTGAAAGACGAACTCTATAGCGATGTCGCGCCGGGCGGAAACGGCGAAAAACTCGCCCAAATCGCAGCGACGAACTATTACATCAACGCCGAATCGGACGATAAAAGAGATCGGGGAGACGGGACCGCGTGGCCCGATGGTCTTGCCACATTGAACGCAACGCTACAAACCTTCTTCACGGTGAGCGGCGGCAACATTACCTTAAAGTCGGGGATCTCGCTCTCTGAGAGCGTGCTCGATAAGATCTTTTCCAGCGCCTATCTTTTCCGGAATTTCTATAACAACACTACTCACTATTATCCGGGCTTTAGCACTTCGGCAGGCTCCTTCTTGGCTTGGAATAGAGTGGTTGGCGGCGACTTCAAAGAGAACAGCGTCTCCTTCCCGGCGATTCCAACGACGGCTTATAGTTCGGACGATCCTGACTGGGCCAAGTTCATGGCTTCCTGGACCAACCGGCTCTTTAATCCGGATTTCTATAACGGCACCGCCGAGGATTGGTCGGCGATTGATTTCGAGGCCTATTTCAATGGCTACTCCCTGGTATCAAGTATTTTGATTTTCCCAATGTCCCTGACGACGAAAGATCAACTTCACTCTTATTTGGACGAATACAACAAAGATAAAGTCGATGCTGATCAGATTGTTTATACCGATATCATGGCCACTTTCACAAGCTCGCTGTCGGTTCTCATTCAGATTATTTCCGTCGTCCTTCTTGTCTTTGCGGCCATCTCCTTGGTCGTGAGCTCAGTCATGACGGGAATCATCACTTATGTCTCCGTTGTTGAACGAACCAAAGAGATTGGCATCTTGCGGGCTTGCGGCGCTCGTAAGAAAGACGTCGGTCGACTCTTCGAAGCCGAATGCACGATTATCGGTGCCGCCGCCGGTCTTATTGGCGTGGCGTTTACCTATCTCGTTTGCATTCCAATCAACTTGATCATCGATCATCAATACCCCGGCAACAATCTTTCTTCGATTGCCTCGCTTAATCCACTTCACGCGCTCATCCTCTTAGCCCTCGGCGTCGTTTTGGCGCTGGTGTCAGGGCTGATTCCGTCGAGGATGGCGGCGAAGAAAGACCCCGTCGTGGCGTTGAGGACCGAATGAAATGACCCACCGAAAGAAAGAGGAATTCCTTAAGGCGATCGCGGCCGCTCCGGTCATCGAAGCGGATTTTGTCGTGGGCTTAACCCCCGAACAGGTCGCTGAGAGGCAAGAAGAGGGCTTCGTCAATAAGTCCCCGAAGAAAGTCACCAAGACGTATTGGCAGATTTTCTGCGATAACTTCTTCTCTTTCTTTAATATGGTGTTCTTTGGGATTGCCATCTTGATGGCGATTGCCCAGATTAGAATCACCTCGTATTTCTTCCTTCTCCCGATTTTTTCGAACATCATTCTGGGGCTCATTACGGATATCCGAGCCCGCCGTTTGGTCGACAAGCTTCGGCTCGTGACCGACCCGCGCGTCGTTGTCATCCGCGACAAGAAACAAACCGAGATTCCGGTCGATGAAGTAGTTTTAAGCGACATCGGCGTGCTCTCAAGCGGCGATCAAATCTGCGTTGATGCGATTGTCTTAAATGGCCGGGTCAATGTAGACGAATCGCTTCTCACGGGCGAATCCGAAGCCGTTTGCAAGATGCCGGGTGATCAGGTTCTCTCGGGTTCCTTTGTTCTCTCGGGCAAGGCTTACGTTCGGGTAAACCGCGTGGGAATTGCAAATTACGCTGAGGGTTTGCAGGATTCTGCCAAACGCTTTGAGCGGCCGAACAGCGAATTAAAATCTTCTTCGCTCAAGATCTTCTGGACCACCGGCATCATCGCCATCGTTTTGGGCTTGGCGATGACCGTCACGTGGTTGGCCACGACCTTGGCCCATAATGGCACGATTACTTTCACGGACTATCGGGACTTCATCGAGAAAACCTTGAGTGGTTCGATGGAGGCCATGATTCCGGCCGGGCTTTATCTTTTGACCTCGTTGACGCTTGGCGTTGGCGTCATTAACCTTGCGAAGAAACGGATGAATGTCCAGGAACTTTATTCTTTGGAGATGCTTGCCCGTGTTGATACGATTTGTTTCGATAAGACGGGGACTTTAACCGATGGCAATCTTGCGGTTAAAGAGTTTATCAACCTTTCGAAATCCTCGGATTCGGAACTTCAGGAATGCCTCGCTTCTTTGATTAAGGCCACCAGCGACGATAACTCGACAGCCAAAGCGATTAAAACCGCCTATAAAGTTGCTCCCTATACCGCTAAAGAGAACATGCCGTTTGATTCCGCTCACAAATTCAGCGCCGCCTATTTCGAAGGCAAGGGAACCTATATTTTAGGTGCGCCCGGTTTCGTGGATGCTCTCCCGAATCCGGAAGGCGAGAAAAAGATCGCTTCCCTCGCCGAGCAAGGTTATCGAGTCGTGGCTCTCTATTACAACAAGGGCGCCCTGAAGAAAGGCGAAATCCCGACCAAATCCGTTTTGATGGGCATTTTGTGCCTCTCTGATCATGTGAAAGGCGATGCCGCGAAAACGATTTCTTGGTTCCGCGATAATGGCGTGGCCATCAAGGTCATCAGCGGCGATAACCCGATCACCGTCAGCCAAATCGCCAAAGAAGTAGGTGTTCCGAACGCCGAGAAATATATCTCGATGGACAAGGTCAAAGATGAGGATATCCCGAATCTTGTGGATACTTATTCGGTCTTCGGCCGGGTCAAACCCGAGCAAAAATGTTTCTTAGTGTCTGCTTTGCAGGCCAAGGGTCATAAGGTCGCCATGACGGGCGATGGCGTGAATGATATCCTTGCGTTAAAAGGCGCCGATTGCTCGATCGCGATGGCTTCGGGCTCCTCAGCGGCCCGCAACGTGGCTCACATCGTCAGCTTGGATAATGATTTCAGCAAACTTCCGGATGTTGTCGCCGAAGGCCGCCGGGTCATCAACAACCTGCAGCGCACCGCGACCCTCTTCTTGACCAAGACCGTCTTCGCGATCTTGACGACCTTGATCTTCTTGCTCGTCAGCTGGGCCACCAATCAGGCTTTCGCTTATCCCTTTAACACCAAGAATATGTACGTTTGGGAGATTGTTACGATCGGCGGCGGCGGACTCTTCCTCTCGCTCCAGCCTTCGAAAGAACGGCTCAAGGGCAGCTACCTCCGCAACGTCTTGTCGAAGTCGGCGCCCGGCGGATTGGTTTGCATTCTCGCGGTTGGCGTCTATTTCCTCTCCTATGCGATTAATCCCAGTTTCATGGATTATCAAGCGGCCCGTTCCTTAGCCGTCATCACTTTTACTGCCTTAAGCTTCTGCGTCCTCTTCCGGGTCTCGCTTCCCTTCGACAATTACCGAACAATTGTCTTTGTGGCGATGCTTCTCTTCGGAATCTTGTTCTTCTTCCTCGACACCTATTTCACGGTGATCAATCCGATCCCGAATTGGAAAGAGCTCTTTGGCATCACCTATCAGGTCACGCCATCGCAGATGCTGCTCGCCGGCATCACGTTCGCGGTTCTCATCGCTGTTTACTTCCTCTTGGATTGGGGAAGTCGACATATCGCCCTCAAGGCGGCAAAACAATCAGGAGGTAATACCCTATGAAAATCAATCCCGAAGTCGCAAAGGCCTTAAAAGAAGGCCGGCCGGTTGTTGCTTTGGAAAGCACCATTATTTCGCATGGCATGCCGTATCCGAAGAATGTTGAGACCGCGTTATTGGTGGAGAAGACCGTTCGTGAGAATGGCGCCATCCCCGCGACCATGGGCATTATCGCCGGCGAGCCGATCGTCGGTATGACTCCTGATGAAATTGAACTCTTTGGCAAAACCAAAGGGATCGCCAAAGTCTCGAAACGGGACCTTCCGATCATTATTGCGACCAAAGCTTGGGGCGCAACGACTGTTTCCGCGACCATTTTGATGGCCAAAGCGGCCGGTATCGAAGTCTTCGTCACCGGTGGCATTGGCGGCGTTCACCGCGGTGCGAGCGAGACCTGGGATGTCTCCCGCGATCTTTATGAGCTCGGATCCGAGCCGGTTACCGTTGTCTGCGCGGGCTGCAAAGCCATTTTGGATATCGATAAGACCCTCGAGGTCTTGGAGACCCAAGGCGTTTCCGTCCTTTCCTACAAAGAAAAGGATTTCGCGAACTTCTATTGCCGGAAATCCGGGAAACCGGTTGACTATGCTTTCCAAACGCCGAAAGAGGCCGCGGAAATCATCAAAGCCAAACGGGATTTCGGTTTAAGCGGCGGGATTTTGATCGCCAACCCCGTTCCGGAAGAGGATGCCTTATCGCATGACTACATCGATGGGCTCATCAACCAAGCGGTCAAAGAAGCCGATGAGCAAGGAATCAAAGGGAAGGACGTCACGCCCTATCTTTTGAAACGGATCGTCGAACTCACGGGGGGCAAGAGTCTGGATACCAATATCCACCTCGTGGTCAACAACGCCAAACTTGGGGCGCAAATCGCCAAGGAGTATGCCTCGCTTCGCCAGGCAGAGAAGAGGGTATGACCACCGAGGCGAAATTTAAATACGCGCTCAAAGAGATGATGCTCTCCAAACCGCTTGAGGAGATCAACGTCACCGTTCTTTGCGATAAATGCGCCTGCCACAGGCAAACCTTTTACTATCACTACCAGGATATTTATGATCTTCTGGCGGCGATCTTCCTCAACGAGGATATCGAAGGGCTCGATAAAGCCAAAGACGCCAAAGAAACCCTCTTGGCTTTTTTAGCGTACGCCAAAGAGAACTTCGTCTTCCTTCGCTCGTCCTATAACTCAGCGGCCCGGGATCTTGTCGATGATTTCTTCTATAGCAAAATCACGGCAAAACTCCTTTCGATTCTCACTTCGAACAATAATTACGGGCTCCAAAAAGACTCCTATCGCAACATCGCTCGCCGCTACGCGAAGATCGTGAGCGACGAGTTTGGTTATTGCTTCAAAGACGTCGGGATCACCCCGATCAAATTCGAGAAGACGATGCACCGATTCATCGATGCTTCGCTCACCAGCGTTTTCCCGGCTCTCGTTGAGCTGGCCAAAGAGGAGAAGAAAAAATGATCGATTTTGATTTCGTTTCGCCAACCCGGATTATCTTCGGGCACAAGAGCGAAGAGAAAGTCGCCGACATTCTAAAGAGCTATGGCTTTAAGAGCGTGCTGATGGTCTATGGCGGCGGCTCGATTGTCCGTAGTGGCCTTTACGCGAAAGTCGTTCAGCTCCTTGATGGGGCCAAGATCGCCCACGTTGAACTCTCAGGCATTACTCCGAATCCGGACAAAAGCTTTGTTGTGAAAGGCAAAGCCTTAGCGGAAAAGAATCACTGTGACTGCCTTTTAGCCATTGGGGGCGGCTCCGTCATCGATGTGGCCAAGGCTATCGGCGTCTCGCTTTATTACGAAGGTGATCCTTTTGATTTCAACCTTCATAAGGCGAAGCCGGCGAAATGTTTGCCCGTTGGAGTGATCCTCACGATCGCGGCTGCGGGAAGCGAATCGAGCGACTCCTGCGTTATCTCCGACGATGCGACTGGCATCAAGCAGGGCTTCAACTCCGCCTTGATTCGTCCTTTGTTCGCCTTTGAAGATCCGGAATTAACCTATAGTGTCTCGCCTTATCAGACGGCGGCGGGAATCACCGATATCATGATGCACTCGATGGAGCGCTACTTTAATGAATCGGATGGCAACCAATTAGCGGATGAATGGGCGCTTGATCTTTGCCAAAATGTGATGATCGCGGGCAAAAAAGCCCTCCAAAATCCTTCGGATTACGACGCTAGAGCCGAACTGATGCTGGATTCCTCTCTCTCCCATGATGGTTTGACTGGAATCGGGAAGAAATTCTCCTTTGTGGTCCATCCGCTTGAGCACGCGGTGTCAGGCTATAAAAAGGATGTTACGCACGGCGCAGGCATTGCGGTTTGCTATTTGGGCTGGGCTCGTTATGTCTATGAAAAAGCCCCGGCGAAATTCGCAAAACTCGCGCGCAAGTTCTTTAACATAAAAGTAGAAGACGATAAAAAAGCCGCTATAATGGGTATCAATGCGATGAAAGAGTTCTATCTCTCGATTGGCATGCCTACCTCTTTGAAGGAAGTAGGGATCAACGAAATCGACCTCCCGAAATTAGCGGCGCTGGCGAGCGGCAACGGAACACGTGTGGTTGGCTGTTGCCCCCAATCACTAGGCGAGCAGGACATTCTAGCGGTTTACCGTTTATGTCTTTGAATTCAGGAGGATTTCTTTATGAAGAAAAATGACGCGATGGGCTATGTCGCTTATGCTTTGATGTTGGGTTTGGCGTGCGGCGTTGGCTTTGGTGTTCTCCGCCCTTATTTCTCCAATACGGACGTTTATGGGAACGCCCCATTCAACAACATTCTTTTCGTTCTCGTTGCCGTGGTGATTGGCATCGTCCTCAACGCCGTTTTTGTTGAGCTTGGCCACATCATCGGCTGCAAATTAGGCCATTATGAGATCACTTCCGTCAATATCTTGGGGCTGAACTTCAAGAAACAGGAGAACGGCAAATACAAATTTTCGTTCTCCGAATTCGATGGATTCACCGGCGAGACCAAATACGTCCCGAAGGACGTCGAAAAGAGCAACCCGCGCCACATCATCTACATGCCGCTCGTGTTCTTGCTCATCGAAGTCATCGCCTTAGCGGTTCTGATCGGTTTGGGCCGTTCGTTTGGCGCTAAAGGAACCTTAGCCATGTATTGGTGGGGTTCGGTCTGGGGCATCGTGATCCTCACGTTGGCCGCCATGATCTACCTCTATGACATCTTCCCGGCCGCACTTGATGCGCGCAACGATGGATATTTGCTCACCATTCTCACGAACAAAACCAACCAGGGAGCTTATAACCAGATTCTCTTAGCTGAGGATCGGATGGCGAAAGGCCTTCCGGCTCAGCCGACCCCGGTCTATGATTCGGTCACCGATTTCACCGCTCGGGTCAATGCGGTCACGCTTTATCAGAAGTTGGCTGCCCGCGATGCGGACGGCGCCTTAGCGATTCTGGAGAAGACAATCGCCTGCAAGAGCAAGGTTTCTACGGGTGTCTATCAGGAAGCCATCGCCCAGAAGACTGCGTTGATCGTGGCTTATAAGCCGCTTGCGGAAGCCAAAGAGTTCTACATTGGCCTCCCGCTCGACAGCAAGAAGTACATCGCCTCGTTAACGAGCGCCGCGAGCGTTCGCTCCTATGTCTTAATCAGCGGCTTGATCGAAGAGTCCCTGAACGAGACGCAAGAAGGCCTCAATCGCGCCGACAGCGCCCTCAAGGAGAGCGGCGATAAGAAGCCGATTGAAGAAGCCCTTCTCAAAGAAGCGGTCCTCAAAGTGCTTAATGCCCATCAGGATTGGGATCTCTCGGATTACGGCTACTCCCTAAAGGAGACACCGAAGGCCGAAGAGAAACCGGCTGAAGAAAAGAAGCCGGACGAGCCGAAAAAAGACGATCAACCTTCAGGCAAATAGGGAAAAAATCCCTTGCAAAAGCCCGATGCTTTCCCTCCATGGAGCGGAAAATCGGGCTTTTTTATTTGTCGCAATGATGCTCTAAAAGGAGAGGCGAACCCTGGGGGACGTCCGGTTCTTTGTCCTGATAGACGTAATGGACGAGGCCATAGATCAAGAAGAGGCAGGCGAAGGCCCAGGCCAACGGGTCAGCCAGCGATAAGCCATAAAAAGAAAGGTTGCTGGTCGGATCGGAAGGATTCATGAGATAGGGGAGATAAGTGCACGCTAACAAACGGGCGACGAGTTCACTAACGCCGGCTAAGAAAGGCAAGAGAGGCTTCTCTAAGCCCTGAACCACGTTCCGGCCGATGAAGAGGACGCCGAGGATGAAGCTGATGGGTAGAACCTCAAAGAAGTAACTAGTGGCAAAGAAGATCGTTTGAGGATAGATATGATCAGCGGAGATGAAGAGATAGACGAAAGCTCCGTTGATGCAGGCGCAAAGGCCGATCAAATTCACGAAAAGATATATGACACCCATGATAATAAAGGATTGCGAAGTCCCCTTCTTAATGCGAGAAGGAAGCCCAGCGCCTTTGTTTTGAGCCGTATACGAGAGCATCGCTGTTCCTAAGGCGTCATAAGCCATCATCAGGAATCCAAAGAGCTTGCCACCTGCTCCATAGCCATCCTGAGCATAGTGGGCCGCGGAACCGTCTGCGAGCGTCTTTCCGATATCGAAGGCATCGACCGAAGCCTGCATCATGATGAGACCGATGGCGAGAATCGAGAATTGGAAGGCCAGCGGAAGCCCTTGTTTCAAGTGCTCCTCGGTTGTTCGCCAATCCATCTTGAAGTCCGCTTTCTGAAGTCGGAGGTTCGGGTATTTGCGGAAGGTATAGATAAAGCAAAGGATAGCGGAGAGCCCCTGGGCGGCGATTGTCGCGATGGCAGCCCCAGCGACCTTTAAGTCCGTTGTCGGCATCAAAATGATAAAGGCAAAATCCAATCCAATATTTAAAATGCTCGATAAAATCAGGAAAAGTAGAGGCGTTAAGGAATCGCCGACGGAACGGAGGACGCTGCAGATCTGGTTATAGAAGACTTCGCAGATCAAACCCCCATAGATAACCATGATATAGACATACGCTGCCCTATAAGTGACGGGGTCTGTGGCTGGATCCAACTTGATCCAACGGAGCAGCGCGGGAACGCTGAGGAGGGCAACGATGGTCAAAACGATGGAGACAATGAAGGATAGGACAATGGAAGTCGCAAAGGATTTTCGAACTCCGGCTGAGTCTCTTTCGCCATAGAGTTTTGAGGTGATTACGCTAAACCCCGAAGTGCATCCAAAGGCAAATTGTAAAATAATAAAAATCAAGCTTCCGGTATCGCTGACACCCGCAAATTGAAGGGGTAAATATTGCCCGACAATGAGGGCATCCGTCAGGGAGTAAATCTGTTGGAAACAAAGACTCAAAAAGATCGGGAAAAGGAACTGAAGGATGACTTTCCAGGGTGATCCCTTGGTGAGATCCACGGTTCCAAAAATCCTCTTTAGGGTTCTCATAGCCCTAACGTTATACGCGGGAAAAGGCGTCAACACACCCCTCGCACGCATGAAACCGCTTTGATTAGTGCTTCCAAAGCGAACGGTAGAGATCGCTGGCTAGGAGCTTCGCAGAGGTCTTAGTGGGGAAGGCGGTGGCCATCTTCATGACATCGTTGGCGGAAAGTTGGTTTGAACGGATGTAATTCGCAAGCAAAGAGTAGTTCTGTTTTACCTCATCTAATGGGGCGGTTGAGAGGTAGGATAAAAACGAATTAATCGAAATATTGTTTTTATTAATTGTAAAGTATGGTTTTCGCAAAGAAATTCGCTTCGAAAAAACGTAGATTGTCTTCTTGCCGCTCGTCGCTTTATTGGTCATGATTTCAAGATGATCTTGTAGCGAGACTCGCCTTCCCATTAAGCTCCCCAGGAAATCGGATCCGGTAAAGAATCCATAGACCTCATTTCCGTCGGTCAGATAACGGAGCGTAATCGCCTCTAGGGCCGTTGGCGGAACGCTTCCTTTGGGGTCTGGCAGATAATAGATCCCATAGGCAAAGCGTTTAACCTCGCCTGTTTTCGTGAGGCGCAAGAGCTCTTCTTTCAAAGCGGCCTCTGTTAAGCCTTTTTCCTTAATTTCATTGAATAAAAACAATTTATTAGGTTGAAATTGCCTTTTGAGCTTATCAATAAATTGCATTGACATAGCCGTATTATAACATTACCAATAAAAAAGGTAAAAAGATAACATAGGCTAATTTCATTGTTTTGAGTCGTTTTTCCAATAACCAAGATAGTCAGGGCGCTTTTTCCTCTTCAAAACCCTCTCGATCCCCTTCTTAAAAACCATTCCTAAAAACCGAGAGTGGTTTTCTTTTTCTCTCAATTCGTTATTTGGATTTTCGAATACGCTCTACAAGAGGCCGATTCAATCCTTTGCGGCCTAGCGTTCTTCTCTTCGTATTCTTTGCCACTTTCTTCTTAACCTTTATTCGTTTCCTTGCGTCCCTCCATTTTTGTTTTTGGTTCGTTCTTTACAAAAAGAAAAACCAGCGAATTTGGCTTCGCTGGTTTCTTTCACGGTTATTACTTGCCGCCAATCGCCATCGACTTGATATAGACGTCTGCGCATTCAGTCGAATCGGTATTTAGCTTCATCTTATTATCGAACCCTTTAACGTCGGACAGCATTTTGAGGAGGTTGCCCGAAAGGGTGATGAGGTTGAGCGGCTCTGCTTTTTTGCCGTCCCGGATCATGAAGCCTTGGGCCTGGCAGGAGAAATTGCCCGATTGGGCGTTCATTCCCGTGCCTAAACCCTCAATCTCCGTGATAAAGACGCCTTCTTTGATCGGGGCGATCATCTCTTCAAAGGATTTCTTCGATCCTTTGATATAGATGTTGCCATAGCCGATGCCGATCTTGTCGCCTTCCCATTGGCCGTTGCCCGTTGAGGCAACGCCATCCTTCTTCGCGGTCTCTCGGTTATAGAGGTAAGTCTTGAGGACTCCCTTCTTTACGATGTCTTTATTCATCGTCGCAACGCCTTCATCGTCGAAGTAGCTGAAGAAGACATTCTTCGCCAGTGGTCTTTCTTGGATGTTTACCTTGCTCGAGGCGATCTTCGTGTTGAGCTTCCCGATCAGGAAACTCGACTGACGCTGAACCTCATCTGCCGAGGTTGAAGAAACGAAGTAATTCACCAAATCGGCGAAAACATCGTTCTCCAAAATGGTCGGATAGTTCCCCGAAACGCATTGAACCCCGCCAAATTTGGCCAAAAGCTTGTCGCCGATGCCTTTAATGAAGGCTTTCGGGTCGAAGGTGGAGAGGTCATTGCCCAAGGCGATGTCCCACGCTGTCTTCATTTCGTTTCCATCTTTGCCGTTTACTCCGGCGACGATCACGAAGTAGTTGCTCTTTTGTTTGAGCTTCAAGCCACGGGAATTGTAGAACTCGGAAACGGCTTCTCTTTCTTCGTAAGAAACCGACTCGACCTCACTGATTCTCTTGTCGTAGGCGAAGAGGCCATCTTCGACTTCGTGGATCAAAGCGATCTTCTTTTCGACCGGGATCCCTGCGAGTTCTTTATTGAAGACGTTCTTCTTGTGGTACTTCTCGCTTCCAGCGAAAAGTTCTGCTTTTTCGTCCTTTTCCGAAGCATTCGCACTTTCGATGATGCCCTTGATCAGATAATCGAAGGTCGTCGAATCGAGTTCTTCGGTGCGGCAGCTGCCAAACTTGCCATCTACGACGCCGCAAGCGATAACGCTTTGGCCATCGGCGATGTTGTAGTTATCCATCTCATGATGGAACAAACTCATCGAGAGGCTTTTGCTTTTTGTGATTTGAATTTGGCTTTCGGAAATTCCTTTTTCCTTAGCCAAAGCAAAGAATTGATCGAACTTCATTCCAATTTACCCCCCCGTCCACCGACGGTGATTTCTTTGATGCGAATCGTTGGCTGTCCCACGTTCACCGGGATCGATCCCGAAGCGGAACCGCACATTCCTTGGCCCAACGCCACATCGTCAGCGACTCGGTCAATATTCATCAAGACTTCCTTGCCGCTTCCGATCAGGGTGCAACCCCGAACCGGCTCGCAAACCTTGCCATCACGGATGATGTAGGCTTCGCTTGCAGAGAAGTTAAACTCGCCAGTGGTCGGATTGACCGATCCGCCGCCGAAGTTCGTCACAAAGATGCCGAGCTTGGTATCTTTGATGATATCCTCGGCTTTGTCCTTGCCTGGCGCAATATAGGTATTGCTCATGCGCGAGGTCGGTTCGTACTTATAGTTTTGACGACGGGAGACGCCGTTCGCCTCCATCTTTAAGCGTCGTCCATTGAACTTATCAACCAAAAATCCCATGCAAATCCCATCTTTAATGAGTTGGTTCTTCTGGGTTTGATGGCCTTCGGAATCGATGTTGTTCGAGCCCCATTCATTGGGCATCGTGCCATCATCGAACGCCGAAACGATCGGGTTGGCAATTTGCTGGCCGATCGAATCGCTAAAGACCGAAAGATGCTTAGCGGTAGCGGTGGCCTCGAGCGAATGCCCGCAGGCTTCGTGGAAGATGACGCCACCCCAACCATTGGTGATGACGACGGGGAATCGTCCCGAGGGGCATTCCTTCGCGTTCATCATCATGACGGCTTTTTCGCCGCACTCCTTGGCTAAGGATTTATAATCCAAGACGTCCTTGAACCAATGCCAGCCGCCAAAGCGACCCGGCCCTTCGAAATAGGTTTCGATCTTGTCGTTTTCCGCGGCAACCGCGATGAGGATAAGACGACCGCGTTCCTCGACGTTCTCAAATTGCTTCCCTTCGGAGGATTCCGCCGAGAAGATCTCGATTTTCTTCGCATTATTCGAGAAACCATTCTGAACTCGGACGATTCGTTTATCGACCGCCGAGGTGATGGAATAGCACTCTTTGAGAAGGGCGATCTTGTCCGCGAGGGGGACATCGGTGAGATGATCCTCGATCGGGTTATTGATCTGAACCTTTTGCTTTGTGATCTTTTCCACGGTGATTTGGCGGCTGCCGGTAAAGCTGGCCGAAAGGTTATGGGCAAGTTCAATCAAGCTTTTCGCCGTCAGGACGCTCGTATAACCATAGACGCTCTTAAGTTCTTTCAGGATTCGGATGCCAGCTCCATACGTTCGGCGGGAGCCATTCGTCTCAACTTTGCCGTTTTCCAGCATGACGGACTGCGAATCGTTTTGCTCCAAATAGATCTCGGCGTAGTCCCCGCCGGTGGCGAGAGCTTCGTTAAGAACCTTGAGAGCTAATGATTTCGAAATCATGTTATTCCTCCTTAATAGTGGCAAGGCGCATAATACCACACCCCCTAAGCATATTCACGGAGTGTTAACGAAGAAAGCAAATCGCTGTTGCGGAACCAAGACGAGCGCTTTTCCTCTTTTCTGATGAAGGGGGTATTATGAAGCCATGGATTATTCCGCTTTTCTTGAGAAGCTCAACGAGGATTGGCTTTTGAAGCGAGCCTCGCTTGATAAAGAAGAGATTGCTTTTATCGGAGGCAAAGACAGTTTCCGAGGCCGGCTCAGGGGCTTTATGACCCGGGCGTATTACCAGCGGAGCAAACTCATTCAAACAAGCGAAGTCTTTTATGCCTACGTTTTTCAAAGTTGGACGAACGACGTCGAAGAGAAGAACGACTCCTATCCGACCTGGCTTCTTTTCTCCCCTTCCAAAGAAGTGAATCAGAATCCGGCCGTTTTAAAAGAAATCTCGGCAAAACTCGCTTCTTTCAAAGAAGAAAACCCGAAAACCAAAGAGGACAAAGAGCTCCACGACTATCTCAAAGAATACTTGAGCGATGTCTCCTTTTACGCCCTTCCCGAGTCGCTCTCCTTAGGTCATTTTGTCTATCTCTCGATTGTGGACGTTCCGCTTCTTCGCGTGCCAAACTTCCACTTAGGGCTTAATCTTATCTTAGCCAGTCCTTCCGTCTCGAAAGAAGTTCTTTATCTTCCAGCGAAGGAATGGCCCGAAGACTACCGTCAGGCCTATGAGCGTGGCGGGCTCACGATTTAGGAGGATTTCTTATGCCAAAATTATTCTATCAAGGCCATTCGTCTTTTCGGATTACCACTGACGAGGGCAAAGTGATTTTCACCGATCCCTTCGCTGGGGTTGGTTACGAGACCCCGGCCGACCTCGTTTTGATTACCCATGAGCATTACGATCATAACGATATCGACAAGATCCATCTGAAGCCCTCGACCATCGTCATTCGTTCGAAGGATGCCTTGCAGGGTGGGGTCTATCGTCCTTTTGATGAATGTGGCGTTCACATTCAAGCCGCCCCGGCCTACAACGCCCATCACAAGAAGAGCGAGTGCGTCGGCTACGTTTTGGATTTCGATGGGATTCGCCTTTATCACGCCGGGGACACCGACTTCATCCCCGAGATGAAAGATCTCACCGCCCTCCATATCGATTACGCTTTGCTTCCGATCGACGGTTTCTACACGATGACGCCGGAAGACGCCACCAAAGCCGCGATTGAAATCGCCCCGAAGCACATGATTCCCATTCATATGAAGCCGGGCATGCTTTGGGATTATCACCAAGCAATGAAGGTGACCGCCCCGATGGCGATGCTCATGAAGCCCAACGACAATATCGACCTAGTTCACGAGGACTGAAGCATGGATAAAACCGCGTTAGTGAAGAAGTTTACCCTTTATACGCTCCTCTTCGTGTCGGGCACCCTTTTTGTCTATTTCGTTTTGACGACCGCGATGTATCCGTATTCGGGCAAACTGGATACGTCTTCGAACAGCGCTCCGACATCGCTTCTTATCGCGACCAACATTTTTCTTCCGCTTGTTTACGCCTTTTTGAGTTTGATCATTTTGGGTCTCGTCCAGTTCGTTCTGATCAAGCCGAACTCCGCCACCGAAAAGCGGATTGCCTCGATCGCGTTGATCTTTTTCTTTGGATTATCGCTTGGTTTATCTTTGGTGGTGTTTATTATGGCCTGCATGAATAACGGCATCGCCACGATCATTGGTTCGATTCCGGCTTTGGTGGTGAGCCTAGCTGAAGTGATCTATGGGATCCTTCGTCTTCTCGAAGCCTATAAAGCTTTGGCGGAAGGAGAGGAAAAAGAAACGGCCCCCAAGGCTTGAGCTATGAAAGAGACGCCAGTTTTGCATACAAAGAGGCTGGTTTTGCGGCCCTTTTCGATGGATGACGTCCCAGCGGTTTATGAGTGGTGTTCCTCTTTTGAGACGACCCGTTATCTTTTCTGGCACCCGCACCGGGACATCACGGTGACCAAGCGGCTCGTCGAGAATTGGCTAAAGAAGAAACGAAATTACTCCTGGGCGCTGGATGATGGTCAAGGAGCAATCGGCGAACTCCAGTTGATCAAAGATTTGCCCGAACATGGTTTTGAGATTGGCTATATCCTTCGGGAAGAAAGCTGGCATCAAGGCTATATGAAGGAGGCCCTTTTCGAGGTGCTTCGTTATCTTTTTGAGGAGGAAGGTTATCTTTATTCCTATGAAGAAACCGACGAGCGGAACCTCGCCTCGCGGAAACTCCTTGAAGCGGTTGGCTATCGCTATGTCGAAAGTAAGCCTGGCATCTATATCGCCAAGAAAGACGAGACGATCACCGAAGCAGTTTATCATCTGGATAAGGAATCGTTTTTGAAAGTCTGGGCCACTCTTCCGAAATAGCCTTAGGTTTCTCGAGGTGAAAAACGTTGCAACCCTAAAGGGTTCCGCGTATTATAACAGCCGTAACTCTCTTTGCAGCGGATTGCTGCAAGGCGAAAGGAGTAAAGGACATGAAGAAAGACATCCATCCGGAGTACCACAAGTGCACCGTGACCTGCGTCAGCTGCGGAGCCACCTTCGAGACTGGCTCGACCATGAAAGAAATCAAGGTCGATACCTGCTCGAATTGCCACCCGTTCTACACGGGCAAGCAACGCTTCGTTCAATCGGACGGCCGCATTGACAAGTTCAACAAGAAACTTGAAAAAGCCCAAGCTGTCAAAGCCGAAGCTAAGCCCGCCGAAACCAAGTAAGCGAACACGAATGATCAAGCCGCGAGAACATCGCGGCTTTTTTCGTCCTTCCCCCGTGGTGGAATAGGCGTATTGATGGTAAAATCTTTTCGCGCATTTTGCAGGAGGCTTCATTTAGCATGAGCAAAAAATTCTATATCACGACACCGATTTATTATCCGAGCGCTTCGCCCCACCTTGGCCACGCCTATTGCACGACGATGTGCGATATCATCGCCCGTGGCAAACGTTTACGGGGTTTTGATACCTATTTCCTCACTGGGCTTGATGAGCATGGCGAGAAAATCGAAGACAACGCCAAAGCCGCCGGGGTCACCCCGCAGGAATTCGTCGATAAGGTCGCGGTTAAATTCCTCGATCTTTGGAAGACACTTTGCATTTCGAATGACGATTTCATCCGGACAACCCAACCCCGCCACTACGAGACGGTCCAGAAGATTTTCTCGAGTTTCGCGAAGAACGATGATGTCTATCTTTCGTCTTACAAAGGTTGGTATTGCGTTCATGAAGAATCCTATTGGACCGATACCCAGGTCGTTGGCGACAACCACCTTTGCCCAGAATGCGGACGGCCTTGCGAAGAGAAAGCCGAGCCGGCGTATTTCTTCCGCTGCAACAAATACGTGAACGATTTGCTGGCGTTTTATGACGCTCATCCGAAGTTCATCACCCCCGAAGGCCGCAAAGCCGAAATGGTGAATAACTTCATTAAGCCGGGTCTCAATGACCTTTGCGTCTCTCGGACCACCTTTGATTGGGGCATCCCCGTCAAAGAAGCCCCGGGCCACGTCGTTTATGTCTGGCTCGACGCTTTGACCAACTACATCACCGCCTTGGGTTATCTCCAACCGGATGATAGCAAGTTCAAGAAGTATTGGCAGGATCCGGATTGCGAGATCGTCCACGTCATTGGCGCGGATATCACCCGCTTCCACACGATTTATTGGCCGATGTTTCTCGAAGCGATGGGCTTAAGAGAGCCATCGCGTGTCTTTGTCCATGGCCTCATGATGATGAAGGATGGCAAGATGTCGAAGTCGAAAGGCAACGTCATCCCGGTGCCGCCCCTTGTGGAGCGTTTCGGGGTCGATGCCGTCCGTTATTATCTTTGCCGCGAAATCGTCTTTGGGCTCGATGGACAATTTACCCCCGAGCAATTCGTCGATCGCCTGAATGGTGACTTGGCGAACAACCTTGGCAACTTGTTGAACCGGGTCATCCCGATGATCATCAAGTATTGCGGCGGAGTCGTTCCTGCCTTCAAAGGCGACCTCAACGAGAAGGATAAGGCCCTCCATGAGATGGCCACGAAGACTGTAGCGTCGTATGAAGTCCTTAATGATGATCTCAAAGTGACCGAAGCCTATGGCGCGGTCATGGATTTCGTCAGCGCTGCCAATAAGTACGTCGCCGACAGCGAGCCTTGGAATTTGGCCAAGGATCCCGCCAAGAAAGACGAACTCGATAGCTGCATGGCTCATTTGGCCAACGCGATTTTCCTCGCGGGTTGTTTGCTCAGTCCGATCCTTGTCACCAAGAGCGAGAAGCTCTATGACCAGCTCGGTGTTCCAGCGGCGATGCGGAACTATGAGAGCGCGACCAAGTTCGGTTCGCTCCAAGGCGTCAAAGTTGAGAAGCAGGATCCACTCTTCCCGCGACTTGACCCGACTACTGAAGTTCAGTTTATCAAAGACCTCATGGCCGCTCCGAAAGAGAAGGCGGCTGCCTGATGAAGCAAGATCTGCCCCAAGGGTTGATCCACGCCAAATGCTTGGACCTTACCTTTGAAGGGCTCGGCGTCTGCAGAGACAGCGGCAACGTTATTTTCGTCGATGGGATGTTCCCTGGCGATGAAGGCGATATCGAAGTCATCTACCGTCGGGCGGGCCAGCTTTATGGCGAGCTCAAAAAGCTGACGGTTCCTTCTGCGGATAGGATCGATCCGCTCTGCAAAGTCTGCCATGCCTGCGGAGGCTGCTCTTTTCAGCAGTATTCCTACTCCGCTCAGCTGAAGTTCAAGCAAAAGACCGTTCAAGAGCAATTCCGGAAATTAGGCCACGCCGAAGTTCAGCCTCTTCCGACCTTGGGGATGGAGAAACCTTACTTTTATCGGAACAAAGTCCAGATGCCTTTCACCTTAGGGGACAAAGGCAATATCTATTGTGGGTTCTACAAAGAGAACTCCCACGTGATCGTTCCGATTCAAAAGTGCTATATCGAAGACGAACGCTGCGAGCCGATTCTCGATGCCCTCAAGATTCTGATGAAGATTTATCAGGTCCTTCCGTATGACGAAATGAGTGGCACGGGCGTTCTGCGCCACGCGATCATCAAGACTTCTTATTACTATAAACAGATCATGCTGGTTCTCGTGATGACTACAAGCACCTTTCCTAACGAAGAGGGGTTTGTCCGCGATCTTTTGGGCAAGTGCCCCGAAATCACGACTTTGGTCCTTAATGTCAACAAGAGCACCGGCAGCAAGATCATGGGCGACGAGATTGAAACCCTCTATGGGAATGGCTATATCCAGGATGATCTCTGCGGTCTTCACTTCCAGCTTTCGGCGAAATCGTTCTATCAAACCAATCCGGTGATGACCGAAAAGCTCTACAGAACCGCCATGGATTTTGCAGAACTGAAGCCAACCGATGTGGTTTTCGATGCCTATTCAGGGATCGGAACGATTGGTCTTATCGCCGCCCGAAGCGTGGCGAAAGTCATCTCCGTTGAGATTGTTCCTGAAGCGGTGGAAGACGCGAAGAGGAACGCCACCCTCAACGGGTTCAAGAACTTCGAAGTCTACGCGGACGATGCCTCATCCTATATCTACAAACTTCTTCAATCGAAATCTTCGATCGATGTGCTCTTTATGGATCCGCCGAGAAAGGGATCCGATGAGCGTTTCCTTAAGGCGGTGAAGGCATTACGCCCCGCTCGGGTGGTTTATGTTTCCTGCAATCCGTCTACCTTGGCAAGAGATTGCGAGTTCCTTTCCGATGCCTACAAAGTGTCGAAGTTGCAGCCTATTGATTTATTCCCTCAAACCCCACACGTTGAGACTGTGGTTCGACTGACACTGCGAGACGATAAGTAAATAGTCGATAATACCTTAATTATTACAATAAATATTAAGAACACGAAAAATGGGTATTTTTACCTGTTTTCGCCCCTTCAGGCGGTTTGCGAGGGAGACGGGGGAGGGGGTAGTGTATGGGGGAATATAATGAAATGTTTCGATGAAATCTACCTTTTGTCATTTTGACTTCATTTGTAAAGAAAATGGGCTGTTTTTTGATTTTGCCAGTAGATACACTGGGGCGTGGATATAAGAGGTAAAATTATCTCAAATGCCACCCAGGAGCGACGAAATCTATATCGACGAAGACGATGACGACGAGGATGAGGAGAAAGACGAACGGGACGACGCCGGGAATCTCCTCATCGTTCAAGATCGTCTTTTTAGTGGTGCGGTTGATTGGGCCCACCTTCATTCGGGCTATGTCGTTCTCGTCTCCCAAGACGTCGATGGCGCGAAACACGTCGAACTACGTAAACCCACCAAAGCCGAACGCTTCCTGATCCTCAAGAACTACATCAAAGACCATCCGAGAGCCCAGATCCGGGTCTCTTTCTTCGCCAAAAAACTCAATGTCAGCGAGCGGACCATCCAAACCGCCCTGAGATTGCTGGAGAAATATCACATCATCGAATCGATCCCGACCTTCACCGAAACGGGAAGGCAAAGAGGGAACCGCTACAAGTACGTGGCCCGGGACAAAACCACCTTCACCCCGGCGAGAGCCACTTTAGAGGCGCTCTATGATCCGGCTAACCCTTATGGCTATCGTGATTGGCATTGGCAGGGGTACAAATTCGTCCCTGGCGTCTTTTCCGACCGCTACTCCTACAAGGAACAGCTCGACGCTTACCACGAACTCCAGTTCAAAAAGGTGCTGAACTACAAAAAGAAATTCGACATGATGACCGATGGCATGAAGAAGTATCCGGCCTTCCGGAAAAAGTTGGCGAAAAAGAAAGAGAAAGAATAATCGTTCTTCCGCATGTTAAAATAGCCTATGTAAACTGGCGCCTGACATATTTCAAAGCCTAGGTTGGTAGAGGCACCATCGGGCAAAACCTAAAATTTCTCTCGAAAGGAGGGAAATTAAAATGAAGCTCTCGGAAAAGATCAGAATCATTCGGAAAGCCAGGGGCCTTTCGCAAGAGGACCTCGGGGCGAACCTGTCCAAGACCAGCTACGGCATCAGTCGCCAGTCTGTCTCGGATTGGGAGAACGGGAACTCGGAGCCGAAGCTCGACAACATTAGGGACATCGCGCACGTGCTGAACGTGTCCTTCGATGCCTTGCTTGACGAGTCGGTGAACCTGAATGACGCGGACGTTCTGCAAAAGGTCCTCGACAACAACCAGGCTGCCACGGCGAACAAAACGCAGTCGCAGTTCGTGTATCGCTTTTACGGCTTCGACAAACGGAAGTTTATCGCGATGATTGTGGAAGCGATTTGCGCCGTACTTGGGATTGCGTCCCTTGTGACGGGGATACTGCTTCTAGTTCGCGGCATTGGCGGTTCTTTGCCCTTGTTTCCAATTATTTTCGGCGGAATTCTTGGCTTTGTCGCGGGATTGCTTTTGACGCTGAATCTGGTTGGGTTCAAAGCTGAAAAATTCCGTGGCTCGGTCGCGGGCGCCATCACCGACAAGCGCGTTGTCCTCTATTCGGGCAACGTTGCCGAAAACACGATCTTTTTGCCGCTTGAGAAGATCTCGGAAATCCGTCTCGCCCCGAAAGCCAAGAAGAGTCATGGCGATCTGGAAATAGTTGTCGCCGGAAGGCAAAGGCCGATAGTGACGTACAATATCGACCATCCGCAAGAAGTGGTCGACACTTTCGCAAAAGCCAAGAGCTTCATCGAAAATCCCGATGAAGTCAAAATTCTATAGAGTAACCTGCAAATGCGGCCACGTCGGCCGCGACCATTACGTTAGAATCGATTTTCCCGTCAATGCGGACTCCGCCAAGGAAGCGGCCGCCATCGCCCGGGGGATCGGAAGGGTCAAGCACCACCACAAGGATGCCATTTTGGCCTGCCGCGAAATTGACCTCGAGGAATACGAGATCCTCCAGAAGATGAACGCGAGGGATCCCTATCTCCAATGTAAGAACGTTCAGGAGCAGAGGGACATCGCCTCGCTTTCGCTGCGCCTCGAGAAGGAAAATAGCGAGCCAGTCAAGGAAGAATGCTCTCGAAAGGAGTACGTCAAGTACCTTCTCAAGAGGGAAAAGGAAAAACGCGAGGATCTGCTTGCCTACGAAATGGGGGCGGCGCTTATGGATTGACCCTCACGAGGAATAGCTGCCATCCAATTCGATTATGAACCCAGGAAACGCTGAACCGGCCTCTAGAGATGCCTCCCATCTCCGAGTATCATCTCCCCTTCGGCCAATGGAGCAACGTTTCCCGGAACTAATAAGGAGATGCTATGAGCATCAACAAAAAATTAATAACATTTTCAACCATCCTTTCGACTATCATTCTCACTGCCTGCGGAAGCGAAACTAACTCCAGCAGTCTGGATGCCACCATCACTGTCACTGACATGGTCGGGGACACCGCCACCTTCAAGAAGAACCCGAAGAAAGTGGCCTGCGTTTCAAGAACCACCTACGATCTTCTCATCGCCTATGGGCTTGGCGACAAGATCGACGGGGCCTACAAAGGCACGTTGAACAACCCGTGGGTCAACGTCATCTACCCGGCCGCGAAAGACCAGTATTCCTATGGCTACACCGAGAGCAGCGAGACCTTTCTAACGAGGGGGATCGATCTCGTCTTCGCCCCAGAGAAATACATCGCCGACAATCTCAAGAAGCGGGGTATCCCTGCCCTTTGCGTCTCCCTCTACGGCAAGCCGACCTTCGATAGTTACGTGACGTTTCTGTCCAATCTTGTCACCCAGATCTGGGACGATCCTGCGGTCAAGGAAAAGGCCGATGCGTGGAACAAAAAGGTCACGGACTCGATCGGTGAGATTCAGGCCGAGCTTGCTAAGCATGAGATCACGAAGAAAAAGCTCTTCTACGTCCGTGGTGACAAAGACAAAGGCGTCGGCTACACCGATTCAGCCCAGTCCTTCACCGAATATGCTTATCGCGCCCTCGGCTTCGACTATGTCGGGGCGTCGCTTTCGACGATCACCCCATCCGCCGAGGAGGTCTGCGCAGCCAACCCGGACATCTTCGTCTGCGGAGGCATTTATCAGAATAAGAACATCGCCCACCTGCACGAGGAGCCCTATTCCAACCTCGACGCGGTCAAGAACGGCAAGATCTACAACATCCCCATCGGGCTCACGGCCTTTGAGCAGCTTAGCGCGATGACTCCCGTCTTCTTCTACGACCAAGCCAAGAAGATCTACCCCGAATATTTCACCTATGACATCGCCGTGATGAGCAAAGAGACCATCAAAGGCTATTTCGGGACCGAACTGAGCGATGAGCAGATCGGCTACATGCTAAAGGGCCTCGGCCCGACGGGGGAATCACTCGTCTCATGAGACACAGAACCCTTTGGTTCTTCCTGTCGTCCTGCCTTCTGTTCGGCATCGCTTTCACCATTGCCCTCATGGTCGGTCGCTACCGGATCGACTTCGCCACGTTCTTCCCCGCCATATTCGGCAACGATCCCGCCTACGACATGGAGCAGAGCATCATCTTGAATCTCCGCCTTCCGCGGACGATCATGGCCGGTCTGACCGGCATGGCTTTGGCCTTGTCTGGCTTGCTCTATCAAGAGACCTTCCAGAACAAGCTGACGTCGCCCGATCTTCTCGGCGTGTCTGCCGGGTCGGCTGTAGGGGCGGCCTTGGCGATATTGCTTGGGCTTTCCGCCGTCTTCATCAGCATGTTCGCCTTCGCTTTTGGCGTGCTGACCGTCTTTCTCACCGTTCTCGTGGCCAAGATGTTCCGAAACGGGTCCTCGACGATCCTGCTCTTGGCGGGGATCATCGTGGGCGGGCTGATGTCCGCCGTTATGACCATCATCAAATACTCGGCCCCGGACGATTCCATCCTCGCCTCGATTGCCTACTGGCTTATGGGAAGTTTCTCTAACTCGACCATGGAGTCCGTCTGGATTTTCCTGCCCATCGTCGGGGCCTGCTCCATCTGCCTTCTCCTCATCCGCCAGAAGATCAATCTGGTTTCTTTGGGTCGAGAAGAAGCCCAAACCAAGGGCATGAACTACGCGCTCTATCGCTACATCATCATTGGGATCGCGACGCTGATGACCGCTACCTCCGTCGCCTTCTCGGGCACCATCTCGTGGATCGGCCTTGTCATCCCACACATCGTCCGGCTCCTTGTGGGGCGGGACGCCAAGAAGACGATCCCCCTCTGCATAAGCTTCGGCGGCCTCTTCATGATCGTGGTCGACATTCTGTCCCGGACGTTCACGCCGGCGGAGATTCCGCTGAGCGGTATCACCGGCCTTTTTGGGACGGTCATCTTCGTCGGCATCCTCTTCTACCGGAGGAGGGAATACGATGAGCATTGAAATCCAGGATCTTTCGTTCCGCTATGGAAAGCAATATCCCATCGTTTTGGATGGAATCTCCCTGCAAATCCCAACTCGATCGGTCACCGTGCTCTTGGGATTGAATGGTTGTGGGAAGACCACGCTCATCAAGTTGATGGCAGGTCTTTTGAAGCCGAATAGTGGTGCCATCCGCTACGATAGTTTGAATCTGGATCAAATTAGCTACCATGAGCGGAGTCGGCTCTTCGCATACGTTCCCCAAAGGAGCGCGGCCATCGATGACATCCTTGTCGAGGAATACCTCGTCTGCGGGATGAGCAACGAGATGCGCTTCTACCAATTGCCGAAGAAAGAGCATTACCAGAAAGCCCACGAATTGAGCCAACGACTTCATATCGAAGGCCTCCTCAAAAAGAAGCTTGGTGAGACCAGCGGAGGCGAGCGCCAAATCATTTCCCTTTGCTCGGCCTTGCTTCAAAACTCCAAGGCGATTTTGCTGGATGAACCTTTGAGCGCGTTGGACCTGCGAAACCAAGGACTCGTTTTGTCGACCCTCAAAGAAATCGCCGAAGAGGAGGGGAAAACGATGGTCTTGTCCACCCACAACCCGAATCACGCTCTTTTCTTGGATTGTGGTGTAGCTTTGATGGAGAATGGTCGGATTAAAGAATACGGACCAGCAAAGGAAGTCATCACCCTTGATCATCTGAAGCCAATCTATGGCGAGAAACTGGTTTTAAGCAAAGCGCTGCCTTATGACGAGGTAAGCATCGTTAAATAGTCCAAATAGTGAGTTAACCACGAATTTCATTATTTACAAAGTCTTCTAAGAAACCTTAGAAGGCTTCTTTTTGTTATTAATCGATTCGTATCTTTTATTTTGGTATGGGTGAAATTCAGTACTGGCTTATGTAGGCGTCTCAAGCGGGGGACGAGTCCGCTTTAAGAGGAAACCTACGGAAGGCAATCACGCTGAGACGTATCCGTAAAAGGAACCAACGACGCTTGGCAAGTAACCAACGCCCAGGACGTGCCCGCGTGGATTGCCGTGATTCTTGGGAAAGGAGGAATCATGAAAGAAGCGAATTTCAACTACATCACCATCAACTCGGTCGGGAAGGAACTGAACGACAAACTGGTCGCTGGCTTCGCCAAAAGCGGGCTCAAAAGCAAATCGTCGTACCTGACCCAGGTGCTGAGCCGGGGGCTGGAGGCCGAGGCCATCTGCGAGAGCGTGTCCGACCCGTCGAAGGCCGACGCGATCCTCGGCGAGATCAAAGGGCTCCGTGGCGATCTCTCGGCCCTGTCGGCCCAGCTCTGCGAGAGCGCCGCCGGAAGCGAGGCCTACAAGACGGCCCTCTGCGAGGTCTTCTGGATGCTCGTGTTCATCAAGAACGACCTGAAGATCGACATGGGCGGGTTCAAGGACGGGGCCTACGACGCCCTGCCGGAGCATCTGGAGAGGAAGAGAAAGGAGGCGATGGAAGCCTATGGCAACGCCAAACGTGCTGGTTAGGACGCATTACTACGAGACCGGGTCGAAGGGGCGCGGGTTCTACTCCTCGTCCGAAAGGAACGATTACCTGGACTACGTGGAGAAAGGCATCAAGGTCAACCGGGAGATCGACTACCTCGACTACGCCGGCGACGGGGAGAAATCGAGCGGCGTCTTCACCGCCAAAGGCATCATGCCCAAAGCGGAGATGAAAGAGCTAAGGAAGACGCTGCGCGAGACGAAGTCCTGCATCTGGGACTGCGTGGTCTCCTTCGAGGAAGGCTACGGGAAGCGGAACGTCTACGACTGGATCCAAGCAAAAGACCTGCTGAACAAAACCCTACCTGCCTTCTTCAGAAGCGTCGGCCTCGACCCGGACAACGTGGTCTGGTACGCCGGGCTGCACACCAACACCGACAACCGGCACATCCACCTCTCGTTCTTCGAGAGGGAGCCGAGGGTCTACGACAGGAAGGCGAAGGCGTACCGCTACCGGAAGGGGAAGCTGCCGATGGCGAGGGTGGCCGACCTCAAGATGGCCATCGAGAAATCTTATCTCTCGCCCATCGAAGGGGCCAAAAGGGTGAGGCGCCTGATGGAGGAGGGGGCGAGGAAAGCCGCGACAGGCGACATCTGCCGCGACTCGCATTCCGAGCGGGTTCTGCTGAGGAAATTGTATGAAGAAATACCCCTGAAAGGTGATCTTGGCTACGAGTCCGAGAATATGGATCCCTGCCGGGGGGACATCGACGCGCTGAGCGACCTCGTCCTCTCCAACAGCGGCCTCTCCGACGAGTGGGAAAGGCTCAAGAAGGAGATGGAGGAGCGGGACGCGAAGACCCGCCTCATCTGCCAGGCCCAGAAGATCCCGGATCCGGAGCCGTACCTCTACGCCCCGAAGTTCAAGAAAGACCTCAGACGAAGGATGGGTAACGCCATCATCAAGGAGATCGTGAGGCGGCGGGGCGAGGAGCGGAAGAGGGCTTTGATCCTCCGTCACCCGAAAGCCATCCAGAAGAACCACATCGACCATGTCCTGATGCTGATCGGGCAGGCGGTCCGGTTCGAGGAAGTGGCCTCCAACGAAGCCGCTGACGCCTTTGACGAATTCGAGGCGAAGCTCGCCGAGGCCGAGCGCGAAAGGAAGCTCGAGGAAGGCGAGGGCGAAATGGACTGACGAGGCCGAAACGGCCCCGGAATTCTAGACAGGATAAAGGTTTTAACTAGAAGTTAGTTAAACCCAGTTGTCGTGCGAACGGGATACCCGTTCCACATCAAGGAGTGAAAAACACAAAAACACTATGAAAAACAAGAAGACGAAACCGGCGGCCGAGCTTGAGCTTGAGTTCACCGATACCCAAACCGGGAAGAAGACGAGGAAAGTCTATCCGTTCTGCAAAGAGCTGATGTCGATGGTCATGGTCGTGCTGCTCGAGTATTACACCCCGGACGGCAAGATGAGCGACAAGGAGCGCGAGGAGCTGAGCGTGGGCGCCATTTTCAAAGACTACCTCCGCTGGCGCAACGAGAAAGCCAAGTATCCAGACGACATCGACGAGCCGTTGATGAACCGCTTGGCGGATGCCTTCTATGGCTATTACGACCACTTGATCAACAAGGAACGGAAGGAGGGCAAAAAGAGCGATGGCAAATCCAAGCACTAAGCGGAACGCCAATACGAATCCGCAAGACCTCGTCCGCTATGCCCGCCTTCTGGGGGTGCTGTCGAACATCCGCGAGTCGGGCTTTCTCACGAAGGAAGAGACGGACGCCATTAAGGCCCAGTTGATGAAGAACTACCAAGTCTCGTCCGATTGGATGGTCGGGCGCGAGTTCAAGGGAAAGAAATCCATTTCTGGAGGAAAAGGAAAATGAGCGAGAACAGAGTTGTCGTTATCAAGGGCGATCCGAACATCGCCAAGAAGAAAGCCGCCGAACAGGCTGGGCGGAAGATCCGGGTGGCGGCGTATTGCCGGGTCAGCACGATGGCGGATGAGCAGATCGACTCCTTCAAGAGCCAGGTCGCCTATTACACCAGCCTGATCAACAGCAACCCCGAATGGGAGAACGCCGGGATCTACGCCGACGAGGGCCTTTCGGGAACCCAAGCCGACAAGCGGCCCCAATTCCTGAAGATGGTGGCCGCCGCGATGAACGGCCAGATCGACATCATCCTCGTGAAGTCGCTCTCCCGGTTCGGGCGCAACACGGTGGACAACCTGAACTACATCCGGGCCTTCAAGGAGAAGAACGTCGCCATCCGCTTCCAGGAAGAGGGCATCGACACTTCGAAAGAGAGCGGCGAAATCATGATCACCATCCTCTCTTCCTGTGCCCAGCAGGAGGTCCAAAACACATCCGAGCACGTCAAGACCGGTCTTAAGATGATTATGTCTCGGGGCCAGCTTATCGGCTATAACGGTTGCCTCGGCTACGATTATGACAAGGCGACCAAATCCATCAAGGTCAACAAGGAAGAGGCCAAGATCGTCCGCTATATCTTCAGCCGCTACCTCCAAGGAGCAGGAACAACCGTTTTGGCTCGGGAATTGACCGAACTGGGATACAAAGGGAAAGACGGAAGCCTGCGTTGGTTCGATTCGACGATCCTCGGCATCATCAAAAATGAGAAGTACAAGGGCGACATCGTCCAAGGCAAAACCTTTACCGTCGATCCCATCAGCAAGCGTCGGCTTCGGAACTTCGGCGAATCGGATCAATACTGCATCAAGAATCATCATGAAGCCATCGTCAGCGAGGATGATTGGAACAAGGCGCAGGAAATCCTCAAACAACGGTCTTATTGCCGTAGGCTACCCTCGGACGGGACACGGGTCCATCTTTCACGTAAATACACCTTCAGCACCATCATGGAATGTGGCTTTTGCCAAGGCACGATGGTCCGAAGAAGATGGTGTGGTGGCAAGAATGGTCCTATTCCTATTTGGCAATGTGTTAACTACAGCAAGAAGGGGAAAGAAGTCTGCCCTTATTCGAAAGGGATCCCAGAGTTTGTTATCCAAGGCGCATTCGTGGACATCTACAACGCGGCTATTTCGGGCAAGGATGCCGTCCTTGATGAGATTCTTTCGGTCTCTGAAAGTACGATCGGGAAAAGCGATTTCGCCCTTCAAAAGAAAGCGAATCAACGTTTGCTGGATGAAAACAAAGTCAAGAGGGAAAAACTCGTCGGTCTCTATCTCAACCGAGCAGTCGATGAGCCGACTTATCAAAAGGAATATGGCAAACTTGAAAAGGACGAGAAGAACCTTCAAGCCGAGAAGGATCGGATTGAATATGCCGAAGCCCAACAATCAGAGTCGAGCGACCGCCTTGAGAGGTTCCGGAAGTTTATGTCCGCGAACGGTAAAGGCCCCATTAAAGAGTTCGACTCCGCTCTCTTTGACACCTGCATTGACAAGGTCATCATTGGCGGAAAAGACAAAGGAGGAGTCGAGGATCCTTACCAAATGACTTTTGTATTTAAGGCCAGTTTTGCAGGGGTTATTTCTTCAAATGTCAGCGAGGATAAGAACCAAAAGCACGGAGAATATACAACCATTGGTGAGGCCCACCATTATTGGCAACATGCCGTCTTCGTTCAAAGCGGTAGACGCGAACGGCAAAAAGAAATTAGAGATTTGGTCAACCTAATCGCTATTGTTAAGTCCTAGTTTTTCGTATTGCTTATTTCATTGAGAAAAGATTTGAATCTTGGTTTTGCCTTTCGAAAGCTGGAATTATCCATTTTTTAGCGTAAAGTCTATATTTACTTCCGGCGATAGAAGAATAAGAGTTTGGTATAGTGGGGTCTGTGGGTGGCGAAAAACGTAAGCCATCTCTGTCTCTTGCATCTGTAATCACCGCCTCATAAAAATCTTTATCTTTCGGGCCGAATATTTGCATGGTGTTTCTTGCTGCGATTATAAAAGCGTTGATTGAAAACACGGTTAGTAGTTTGCTCTTCGGTTTCCAATCATTCGGAAAGACGGATTTTATTGCTCCAAAATAGAGCGACAATAGGTTTACACAATAGTTGACATAAGAATTGATGTCTTCGTCCGAAGTTGAATCGTCAAATTCTTCTTGTATAAAATTGTTTTGGTCTGCCCAAAAACTGAAAAGTGTTTTTGTTTGGTTTCTTTTCGTGTTTGGCTTTTTGGAAGGACGAACAAAACTAGATAAACTATATTTAATAATTGATGGGATCGAAAGAAGCTCGTGGGATCCGACGTCGGAGAATCGGAGCCGTCCATCGAATGGTGTCGTTTCGTTTAGTTTACGGAGGGTTTTCATTGCTACAGAGTGATCCGTAAACGGTTTTCCTACTTCTTCGATCGCTAATAATGTTCCTTCGTCAACAGATTTGGCGTTTTGGTTGATTTCACAGAAGAGCCGGCTTTCAAAACGTCTTTTTTCGGAATCACTCCAAGTTGTTGGATCGAAATACAAGCCAGTTACGAGCAATGAAAGTTGTGATCTTAGTTTTGCGATTTCACATTCGTCTAAATATTTTTTCGATGAGGTGTCGTTTGGGTCAACATTGTCTTCGAAAAAGGAATAAACACGATGCTGCCCATCGATAATTGCTATTGAATTATATTGCTTTGGAATAGTGATTTTATAACTTTCTATGCCGTTGGCAGGGTCTCCATTTTGAGGGTCTTGAAACGGGTTAATAGAACTGCGAGAAAACGTTTTTTGTCCTTCGTGGCTAATTGACTCAAGTTTTTTGAATTCTACATCATCGGGAAGGCTGACAATGATGTTGTTTAAAAAAGTCTTTTTTGTCTCCAAAACGAATTTTCTGACCTTTTTGATTCTCGAACTAACGATCATCCTTTGATAATCTGACGTGGGTCCCACGTCAGAATCTCTTCGGAGGACATATGCGTTTTCGATTAGGTCTTTCGGCCTCATCATGAATGTGATGGATCGTATTTTTTGCCATGCCACTCGTTTCCAGCCTGCACTAAACCGTTAACTGATTCGTCTGTTACGATTGAGGCATCTACGCTACTTGTTTCGTCTCCTTGACCCGAATTTCCGACTTGGCCTTTTGAGATACCTAATCGTCGGAAAAGTTCAAATCGAAAGCTTTTCTTGATCGCGGAGGAAATCGCTAAAAAATAATCACGGACTTGGGGGTCTATAAAATAGATATTTGGGCATTTGCCTCTTTCCGTTTTTTCAATAGTACCATCTTCCCAAAAATAGAGATATTTTATGATTATTCTGCTGTAATTGAAACCATTTCCGGTGTACCCAAAAAACATTTTAGCTTGGTTTAAAAAGGCGGTTCGATCTGCAAGAATGGCTTCGACTTCAAGGTTCTTATTTTTTCTATGTTCAACCTCTTCTTTAACGGTAAGCTCGCAAATTATGAGAACGTTTTCGTATGAGAAAAGCTTGTCAATGTCGAAGCTGGTTTGATTTCCCACGGAAAGGTTAATATGTTTATCTTTGCCGTTTTCCGTTTTAAAGGTCTTATATTCTTGAAATCCAGAGTTTAAAAATATCTTATCGACAGTGTCTGAAAGCGTTTTTTCCTTCCCTTTTATTTCGCTGTAAACTGGATTTTCCGGTGCCATCGCTTTAAATATAAACCCCAAAATGGGTACTTTCTACTTTGTCGGTTCGGGGGGTCTTGCTACTTTCGACTTCGGATCTGGGTCCATAACAGGGACATCAGGCCTAATCTGTATGGTTCCATCAAATGCTTCGCCCACTCGCTTGGCCGAGATATTAAAGTACCGTTTCTTCAATTCAGAACCAATAAATTTTCTTTTGTTTAATGCGCAAGCCACGGCGGTTGTCCCCGAGCCCAGAAACGGGTCTAGGACTAGATCGCCAGGTTTAGTCAATGTTTTTATTAATCTCGCTGGTATCGCTTCCGGAAATTGGCACGGATGTTTCGTTTTTTCGATGTGATTCGCCTTAACGTTTGGAATGTCCCAGACATCAGAAGGAACCATGCCTTTTGGATTGCAACTCGGTTTGCCTTTTTTGGCGCCCTTTGAATAAGTTTTTCCTGGGTAACGAGGAGAGATCCTAATGGTATTTGGATCGAAAAGGTATTCGTCCCCCTTCGTATACCAAAGAATGGTTTCGTGGCGACCGGCAAAACGCTGCTTTGGTATTAGGCCATGCCGAAAAGTCCAAACTATTCGCCCTCTCAGCTTTAGTTTTTCGTCTTCAGGAAGCGTTTTATTGATCTCATCGATTAACTCAAAAACAACGAAATCCAGAGGCGTGACTTCATTTTCGTCTACGTGAAAACCGACTTCCCAACAAAGACTACCGCCTCGTTTCAGCACTCTTATGGCTTCTCTTAGCGTTTTGCTTTGAGTCTCTCTAAAAGTATTTAGATCATCGGTTGCCTTTTCATATGATTTCCCCATGCAGTACGGAGGGGAAGTTAAAACTAGATTAACGCTCTGATCGGCCAACGTTTTGAATAAATCAAAACAATTGCAGCAATAAAAATCGACACCGGAGCGATGATACGCGCCTTTTTTGGACAAATTTGGCAATTTCTTTTTCTTTGTCATATTTCGTTGCACCTAATCATAGATCTTTTTTAAATGAGCCTAAAGGCTTTTTGAATGTCAGGCCAAACTTCTACTGTTGATTGCTCGATCAATTACATTCCGTGACGCAGATATACGGTTTTAACAATTTTCAAGATATCTTCGCCATAGTTTTTGATTTGTGCTCTGTCAAGGCACTTCAATTCTTTTAAATCATCAATGGTAGTGGCGCCATAAGCAGCGATTTTGTCACGAGCGTTGTTTTTAAAAATGACATACGCTTTTATGTGATGTTCCTTGAATGTTTTTGTTCGATATTTGGTCAATTCTTCTTTGAGTTCGTCGGTGACTTCTTGCGGGAGCCTGGAGCGACTTGCAAGTTCGGTTGTCAAAGAATTGACAAACGATTCTTTGATTTCGTTATCGATCGCTTCGTCGCTTGAGGTTCTTGCATAAAGCACCCTTTGCCAAATCTCCGGAAGGTTCGCCGGCAAGGGGCTCTGGAGTTTATACAATAGGTTTCTTACTACATAGGAGCAATAGTTCGAGTCGAGTTTAACAAAATTTGCAACGCTCGTGTCGTTCGGCTTCATTTCTAGGTGGTATAGAAAGGCATCAATAATGACGTTGCAACAATAGTCAAAAATAGCAAAGATGTCATCTTCTTTTAAGGCGGGGTTTAGGAGGTGGTGGTCTATGTCGAACTGAGAAAGAATCTCCATTTTTTCTTCGGGAAGGTCTGCAGTTAAAAAGCGCTGGATATAGTCTGGATAATATGTCGTCTTTGCCAGGATGCCAACGGTAGCGATGGTGTAAAACATCCCGTATTTGGTGACGCTTAAGCGGTACGATCCCTTTGCTCCGTCTTCCTTGGTTATTTTTTTGGCAACTTGGTGGCCCCACTTTTTGAAATGCTGTTTTATTAGAAGCAAGTCTTTTAAAAATGCGGAATCGTAGCTTTTTCCAAAAATTAAAGAGTATTTATCAGGATTGCTACAAAGAGAACTCTTACCCCCTTTTGCGGAACCTGGTTTTTGGTACATAAAGGAATAGATGAATTGAGCCAGTTCTTCGTTAGAGGTGTTTTGCCATGGCTCTGGATAGAGTTTTTTATTGACCTTTTGACCCCGTTTGATTGAGCAGAAGATTTTTTCGTTGGCAAGCTGTTTTTTCAACATTCTTTGCTCTCTTTGGTTTGCCACCAGATCTTTGCTCTTGATTGGCTTTTGAGTATTGGTCGCTTCGGCTACGGTCGATATGAAATCCAGCTTGCCATCTGCATCGGCATATTTATTTTTAATGATTTTGCATTGAACATAGAAATCACGTGAAAAATCCGTGTCGCCAATAAGGAATGTCGTTTGGCCGCCGTTGATGATTGAAAAGTCCTTCAGGTTAATATGATTCTCCACGACCTCATAATCATCACAAATGATGATAATTCCATTGTTGTAGTACCAAAAATTGTCTGGTCTAGACGTTATTGAATCAACGATGTTTGCATCGATTTTTGGATTAGCGATGTAATAACGAAGATTCTGAGCAAAAAGACCACGATACGAATAGTTTTCAAATAGGTTCTTAATTGAAAGCGCTGAGGCGTTTACGATGAGCGATCCTTCTTGGCCAAATCGTAAGACATTTTTTCCAGAATCGATTTCAATGCTTCCTGAGTCTACGAATTCTTTTGGATCTTCAATTTCCAATATATCATTTTCAACATTAGGAGCAAAAACGTAGTCAAAGGTAACAAAGCTCTTGGCAGGTTTGGTGATGGCTAGGCAATTTCGCAATGATTTTTTGAATGCTGCAGAACCGGCGGAAATATCGGTCAAAACCTTAACTACCATCGGCCTGACTTGCGAAGGCTCGTGATCCGGATCGCTGAAAAATGCGTTTAATGGGCCTCTGGACTTTCCTTTCGTGGCCTTTATTAGCTCTTCTTCGGCCGCACGGAAGGCGGCTAAAGAAGCCGAAACGTTGAAAGGTTCTCCATTGGTTAGCATGACTATTAAGGCGTTTATCGTTTCTACGTCTGCCTCGGAGTCGACATACAAACCGCAAATGCAGTTCGCTGCGTCTTTCGAATAGCAAAGTCCAGATAAAACCTCATCTATCTTGCTGCTATCAGCCGAAAAATAGTGGTAATAAGCATAAAGGGAACAATATTTTTCTTCAGGGGATAAATCTTGGAATTGGTCATAGCCATTTTTAGCAAACTCTTGCTCTAAATTATCCAGATATTTTTCTAGCATCTTATTCCTCCCTTATCCATTCCCGGTTTGTCGAAAGCTTGCTGACTTTTACTTCAACGGTGGTCCAGGAACCCCCGCCTTTGTTTTCTGGTATATGATCGGACATTTCGTGCGGAGTAACAATCAAAAGGTTTCTTTTTTGGCCGATAACATTCCAAATGTAAAAAAGGTAATTCTTTGCTGTTGATGCAACCTCCCATTCGTTGGATGATACAAAGAAACGGGCATCATTAACGTTTTTGGTGGTTGTTTTGCTTTCGATAAACAAGCGTTCGTCGCCTTCCCCGCCGACATAAGAAAGGACATCGTAACCCAAGAGATTGCTATCGATAGAGACCTGCACGGGTTCCTTTTTCGTCCTTTTGCGCTCGTATTCCACCGTCAGTTCTTCTCCTACGCGCCCCTCATCAAGAAGACGCATTCCATTTTCCGCCCTAATTACATCGGCGACTCCGTCCCACCAAGCGATCGTTTCTTTGTCATATTCGGAAAACAGCCCAGCTTGTATAAAACATCTTTTTTCTTCTTCTGAAAGGAAGAGGAAAACCTCCCGCCGGCCATAGATAATTCGTCCAGACCATGATGGCCGAAGTGCTATGACGTAATTTTTGATAAATAACCTGGACGAAGGGCCAAGCCATTTGATCGTGTCCTCGTGAGACAATACAAAATCATCGATTGGTTGTGGTAATTTGTAATAACCGTCTTCGACGTGGATCATGTTTATTGATATCAAAGTATCAATAATTTCGCGGGGATCCAAAGAAACGAAATTGTTGAGGAATCCGATTCGGTCATCTTTATATATCGGGTTTCTGTTTATCCAATTTAAAATACGGAAAGAATCAAAAATTAATGTAGAAGAAAGGGTTAGCATGGCATCCCGAAGAAATACTTCAGAAGAGCTTTTGCATCCTCTCCGTTCATGTAATCCTCGTCCTCTAACTCCGCATCGTCTGAATCATCCTCTTCTGAGTTGGTTTCGAAATCCGAAATTACGATAGAGGGGTCACTTAATGCCTGAGACATATTGGCAATTTTTTCTTTTAAACGCTTGTCAACGACCTGGTCTACAGAGTCCTCGCATTCAACAATGTAGATAACTGGGTTAGCGGTTAACCCCAATCGGTGAATCCGATCTTCTGACTGCATGAAATGAGCAGCGTTAAAAGACCGATCTAGATAAATGGCGTTGTGACAGGCGGTATGCAAACTGATTGACTCAGAGCAAGCGGCCGGATTCGCAACGAGAATTTTGCTGGAGGGATCCGTGAGAAATTTGTTGATGCGGTACTCTCTGGTTGCCGGATCATTAGAGTCTCCGGTCGGGACCGAACCATCGATATAATTGGCACCTAAATCGCCCAAACGGTAAGAAATTAATTCGACATTTTTAATGAACGAAGACCAAATTACAACTTTTTCTCCAGGTGTTTTTGTAATGTCTCTGGCGAGTTTCAAAGTCTTTGTTAATTTCGGCCCATCGCTTTCTGCCAAGACCCGTGATAAATCGGCATTGAAAGCATAGCCGAGATCCATCGACAAAAGCGATGGGTTTGATACGAATTGAAGTACCTTCATTACGGACTTGCCTATTTTTTGAAGCGTATCTCGAGAAAAATCGGATAAATTAAAGGTCTCTAATTCCCTTTTCACCGCCGACTTCAGCGAATCATAGACTTTGCGTTGGAGGGGGGACATGTCTACGGTTACAGACTGATAAATGATTTTCGGGATCCCCAACTGATTTGCTGTTGTCCGGACGAAAATCGGTCCAAACAAGTCGATTACCGTGTCATCCGAAACGTAGTGTTCCGGATATAAAAAAGAAAATTGAGGAGTTAAATCCGATTTGCTTTGTGGCATTGGGGTGCCGCTTAATATCATTTTTCTTATCGGCAAGGGGCTGATGTCTAAAATGGATTTCGCCGACGTGCCGGAGACGCCTGCTTTGATTCTGTGGCTTTCGTCGAGAAAAACGAATACGTTGTTATTGGTCAGGTACCGAGCTAGCACGTCCTTTACTCTTGGGAATTGCTGATAGGTGATTATCATGAACCGCGGGTTGGCTGCCAGAATTGTTTTTATCCTCTCTTCTCCATCCTGAAGTCTAACGAAAGAGTCCTTGCAATCCTTAACGCATTCTTTCAACTCTTTATCCCAGGAAATCAAAGCGTTTTTCGGGGCAACAACCAAAAGACGATCGGTTTGCTTTGCGTTGTAATAAAAGAACGCTAACGCCTCTGTTGTTTTGCCAGCCCCAGGTACGGAAAACGTTGCGGCGTTTGGCATTTTTGCTATTTTTTCTACGTTGCTTAGCTGGTTGTTTGTCAATTTTCTAGTGAATCCAACGGCGGCAAGTTTTGAAATGAGATCTTCTTGTGTTATTGGTTGGATCGCCTTCGCATGTTCATAATCGTCTTGCTCGGCCTTTTCAATCGCCTCTTTCGCCTTTTCTGAATATTGAGGGATAACGTCAAACCCGTAATAGAATCCCCTCAAGGATTTTTGTGTTCTTAGAAAAAGCCTCCAAGGCATAACGATGTCGGCTCCACTGCGAACAGCTTCGGTCGTTGAAAAGGCCGTACTAATGTTTCTGAAAAGGGTCTCCCATACATCGATTCGGACATCGATGTTGTGAAATACCGCGGTATTGTCTTCAGGAATGTAGTCAATGAGTATCTTCATCGTTCCCTAGCCATTCTCTTAAAGATTTAACATCGCTCTCGATCTCTTTAAGGAGATCTTCAACCTTTTCTTTGCTTTGGCCGGCCTTGTCGCCTTTAACGGCGGCTTCTAAATCGCTTTTCGCCTTTAGAACGAACCCATATATCGCCTGTTTCCCCTTCAGCTCTTTGTCGATCGCGTTAAGAGTGGTGGTGGTCCTTAAGGCAACGTTGGCGATTGTTTTTGGGTCTGCCCTCTTTAAAACTTTTAATACGATTGCGCTTTCTGGCAAGTCTGAATTTCCAGTCTCATCGGCTCTTTTTTTCTCAATTTCAAATTCCGTCTTTAACGTATCCGTTTTAAACTTTTCAACAATTTGGTCGGTGTATTTTGCCAAATCTGGTATTTTATCCCACAAGCGTCCAGTCCCTTCGTCAAGGGAACTGGTGTGGTTTTCTGAAATAACGGCAAAGGCGACAGATTCAAAAACATCGCCGTTAACAATGTCTTGTTCAGTTGTCTTTTTGTTTTTGCTTTGGGCTATTCTCTTAAAGGCGAATTCGTCTTTGTCAACGAGCGACCACTCATTGGGCCTTCCTATGTTGATCAAGTATTTTTCTGCAAGATAATACTCATCAATTGCAGATTGTACTTCGCCTGATTTTAAGTTGTATTTTTTGTCCAAATCATCCGACGAACAATGTATTCTGGCCATTTCCGAAATATATGAATAAGCTTTAGAATGCCAAACGTAGTCAGCTTTAATATCGTGTTTAATTTGTAACTGAGTTTCAAGTTCTATCACTGCATCTTTGTCGTGATCTGGCAGCACAGCAACGGTGATCATTTGAAACGAGCGGAATTTGGTTTGGTTTTCCTTGAGGAGTTTTCTCCAAGCACAAAGACGTCTGTTTCCATTAACAACGACCCCTTCATCGGTAACTATTAAAGGCTCGGTCTGTCCTTTTTCTCTTTCTTTCTCGAAACTAGAAAGGAGGTCTTTATCATCTATCAGTTTTTGGAGCAAGGAATCTTGTGCTTTTTGGACTTCTATTGATTCGGGATTAAGACGGAAAAAATCTGGATTTATCAAGCTTTTTCTTGTTGCGCAATATTCTTTTTGCAAGCTTGCGGTTCTAAAATTCTCTACTCTGTAGACCAAACACCCAATGGGCAGTTGAATGAGTGGAAGGTCCATCATTCTTCCCTCGTATTCAAGTGCGTAAGTTTTTTTATTTGACGATTGTTCGGCTTCTCTAATTCTTTCAATACGTTCGGCTTTTGAAAAACCGAATTCCCTGTTTTCGACAAATCCGTTATCTGCCATTTTCCTTGCCTCCTGAAATGCCAAATCCGATGACCAACAAAGGCATCGTAATAACCTTGGAAAAAATGGGAAGCTCATTAACCAATCTTTCGTATGAAGCGATGTTCACGCCCAAAATGTGAGATGTTTCTAGAAGCGGAACGATAATAATGCCCGAAGTTATTTTTTCTGAGACCCAAAGCGTTTGAAGTTTTAAAAGATCGGCGTAAATTCTGCTAACATTGCCTGTTTGGAAGCAAAGACCCGTGCCGTCTTTAAAAGCAGTAATCGTTATTTTAGAAGTATAAGAAAGACCCGGTTTTTCTACCCAGCCAGAATTCAACAAGTTCTGAAGGACGGCTTTTCTAAAAGCTCGGGTTTCATTTTTCAAAAGCCCGATCGGAGAAGTTGAGAGACTGCTTACAATAGAAGTTATCGTTGATTCTGAAATCAAAAGCCCGGAATCATGATAATCAAATTGCTCAATGGTCATGGTTATCCCCCTTGTTCAAACTTGTATCGGCGCCTTCTATTGGAGTTATCCCATTTCTTTTGCAGAGATCAAGGATCTTTCGTTTTGATTTGTAAGATGGTTCGTTGACCCCATTTTCCCACCGATTTATAGAAACAAAAGTGACGCCAAGTTGGTTGGCCAAATCAGTTTGCGTCCAAAGCATTTTTCTTCGTAAATTTTTTAACGTTTCTCGAACGTTCATTTTAAAAATGATATAACAAATTTATATATTTTACAAACGTGGTTTTCATTGCAATCGTTTGGCATTTGAAGCATTTTTGCCTCTCCTTATGTTGAAGACCCGATGTGATTGGAAAAGTATAAAATAATCAATATCAAAGCTATGGATAGTAAGCGGTTTGAGATTGAACATAAAAATCGTCCCCACGTTGTCATTTTGGGCGCCGGTGCAAGTGTGGCGGTTCTTTCTTCCGATAAACGGGGGATTCGGATCCCGGCGATGAACGGATTCCTCCAAGCTTCCGGTCTTTCTCATCTTCTTGAAGACTTTCGTGTTGAAACGAAATCAAATAATCTTGAAGACATTTATTCAGAACTTTTCGCGAGGGCTAAAACAGACCCCGCCGCCGAAAGTGTCCTCAAGAGTTTAGAAGAAGGGATTCTGGAATATATGCGCACCTTCTCTTTGCCCGATGACGTCCCGACAATTTACGATTTCCTTGTCGCTTCGCTGACCAAGAAGGATGTTATAGCCACTTTCAATTGGGATCCCATGATCCTGCACGCATATTCAAGAGCGAAACGATATGGCATTAAGGAAGAGGACGAAATGCCCCATCTCGTTTTCTTGCACGGCAATTCAAGGGTCGGGTATTGCGATAAATGCAAAATCGCGACGATTCTTAATAACGATGGAACCCAAACTTGTCCGGAATGTGGAAGGCCAATTCTCCCGTCGCGGTTACTATATCCGATCAGGGAAAAGAATTATCGGAACGACCTCCACATCAAGAATGCCTGGGACAATCTGTCCTTTTATCTTAAACGGGCGTATCAAATCACCATATTTGGATACGGGGCTCCAAAATCAGATGCCGCCGCGATGGGCCTAATCAAAAGAGCCTACGGCGATGCTAATAAGCGGGAGTTAGATGAAATCAACATCATCGATATTAAGGATGAAGGAGATTTGATCGACTCGTTCAGCGATTTGATCTTTGAAGGCCATTACCGATGCTTTAAATCTTTTTTCGATTCGCCCTTGGCCACTTGTCCCAGGAGGACTAACGAATATTTGTTTGATGTCACAATGAACTGTTTTTGGGGGAATATTGACAAGGGCTTTCGCGAAGGCATGTCATTCGAGGATATAGAAAAAGTAATAGCTCCTCGTCTTGCGGAAGAAAGGTCGTCAAAACCTGGCGAAATTTTGTTTGATCCGTACTTGGCGTGTCATAGTTGAAGCACGTCGGCGATTCTTATGGAAATTCCTAATAAATTTCAGCTCATCGCAAATTGATTCTTCGCGGTAGACTTTGAGTAGACTTTGAGTAGACTTTGAAGTAGACTTTGATTATCCGGAGGGCAGAAAACATGAATCTTGGCCAAGAATCGGAGACGGTTGAGTTTAAGGATTCCTTAGCGCAGTTGGACAAAGGGCTGAAATCTTTGACCGCGATGCTCAACAAAAACGGCTACGGCGAAGTGTATTTCGGGGTCGAGGACGATGGGAACGTGATCGGCTTCATGGTCGGGAAGAGGACCCTCGATGACATCAAGGAAAGGGCCAAGCTGATCATCGCCCCGAAGGTGATGCCCACGATCGAAGAGACGAAACTCGGAAATGGTCTTTCCTATGTCAAAGTGTCTGCCTCGGGCACGGACGTGCCTTATTCCTGCGACGGGAGATACTTCATCCGCAACTACAAAGGGGACGACCAGGTCCCCAACGATTTGCTCAGGAAGATTTTGGCCTCGGGCAAGCACGACCTCCTCATCGGGACGACGTCCCCGCTCCAAACGCTCACTTTCAAGGAGCTGGGGGTGATCCTTCTGGCCAAAGGCGTCCACGTCCGCGAGGAGAGCGGCTTTTACAAGAGCAAGAATTTCTACAACGAGAAGGGCGAGTTCAACCTCATGGCCTTCATCCTGTCCGACCAGAGCACGGTATCCCTCAAGGTTGTCTCCTTTTCGGGCAAGGACAAGGCGTCCATGTCCACCTTCACCGAATACGGCAAAGGCTGCCTCCTTTCCGGCCTCGAGCGGGTCAAAAGTTACTTTAAGTCGATCGACGTCGTGAATGTCGATCTCTCCTCGGGGGACAGAATAGAGAAGCCGCTCTTCGATTTCGAATCTTTCGAGCAGGGCTGGGTCAACGCCTGTCTGCATAACGAGTGGATCAACATGGTGCCGCCGGCCGTCTACGTCTATGATGACCGGCTGGAGATCGTTTCGTATGGGAGCCTGCCTTTCGATTTGAGCCTGGACGAATTCTACACGGGGACGAGCAAGCCCGTGAACCCCGCCCTCATGGTGATCTTCCAGGACGCCGGCCTCGTCGAGCAAAGCGGGCATGGCATCCCTCATGTGGTAAAGCATTACGGGAAGGGCGCCTTTTCCCTAGGCGGCGACATGGTCAAAGTCACCATTCCCTTCGCCTATATCCCGGACGCCGTTATCGCCCGGGGCGTAAGAGAAAAGGCCTCTGCCGACTTGACCGAAAAGCAAATCGCGCTTCTGAAATATCTTTCGGAGCACGGCGACTCGACTCTTGAAGAGGCGGCGGCAACCACGGGTATTTCGGTTCAGGGCGCCAAAAAGGCCGTTAAGGTCTTGAAAGATAAAGGGCTTTTGGCTCGGGAAGGCTCGAAGCAGAGGGGCCGTTGGATTGCAAAGTAGACTTTGAATGAACTTTGAGTAGACTTTGGGTAGACTTTCCGCTTTACCGTGAGAGCTTCTTTGCCTTACGAAAAAGAAAATGTATCTGTTCCTTTATAAGTGTAGTTAAATTTTACGATTTTCGATTGTTTTCACCAGAAAAAACGCTGTTTTATGACCCCTTTTTACCTATACATCCATAAGTGCCATTACCTTTTCGCCTTTTACACAAATAAGTACCCACACATGTTGAGACTGTATGCGAATTGTCGTTAAGAAACGCTGATAAACACTAAAAACTAGAATATTGTTAAGAAAATGAGAAACCCCATTTTGGCCTATTTTCGGCCATTTCCGGAAGACCCGAAAAAGGATATAGAGTCCGGGAACATATGAAAAGTTCCGATGGAATGGGCATTCTCGACAGGAGGTCGAAAATCGCCAAAAAAGCGTTTTTCGGCTTTTTTGCCTGTAGACACACTATGAATTAACTATGAAAAACTACCAGAAACGTCAGAGCGTTTGATTTTGTTTTTTCGTTTTGGTGTTTTGCTATTTTATTGGCGAGACGAAGTCCTCGATTGTCCCTACATCAATTTTGTTTTCGAGATCACCTTTTAAATTTAAAGTTATTCCATGTTTTTCTGCGAAATCTTGGATTTTCGATTTAGAAATAGCCTCAATTTCGTTTTCTAAGAGGGAATAATAGCTATTTAAAGCGTCATCGTTTAATGACGGGGAAGGAACAAAGAAAACGTAATGTAGGACATATTGGTTGTTCAAACCATCTTCCTTGTCTTTCATAATTTCGTTCGCGATACCTAAAAGATGGCAAATCAGTTGTTTAACGTTGAAGTGCATATCGTAAAGGGAGTCCCCTTGCTCGGACGGAACATTTATATTCATCTCTTTTTGTGAAAGTTTAAGGTAATAGCGTTGTTTCCCACTCTTTGATTTGATCAAATGGCCGCTTTTGGTTATGCAGGGAAGCATTTGAATGCTGTCTAATTCAAACAAATCCTTGATTATTTTTTGGTAAGAGTCAACGAAGACTTCACCCTCGCCTTCAACGAATTCGTGACATTTGCATTCGTAATAAGTTTTCGTGCCGTTCTTTTCTGAAAACGCGTCAAGATTCGCTTTGGCGCGCTCAATTCCAAGGCAGTTTGCTTGATGCTCATATTGAATTTTGGAATCGGCAAATTTTGGGTCATGAAAATATAAGTAACAAAGCCTTGCACTAGAAGCCACAGAACCCATTTTCTCTGGTCTTCCATCTTTTTTGCAGACCTCTTTATCAAAAATTTCAAAAAGGTTTTCTCTTTTTAAGTGTTGGAAGAGACTTTCTAAATAATCTTTATCAAAATAAAGTTCATTTTCAGTTGAAAAGCGCCCTTTATAGAATAAAGATTTTTTGATTAGAATGTCGTATTCGTGTTTTGAAATCAGTTCATTCATTTTAATCTATCCTCGACGTATTTATCGCCCAGTAGCGTCATTTTGGCTAAGCTGAGTTCCAAGAGCTTTTTGGCATCCGTTTCTGGGATGGCGTATTTCGTCGCCAGGGCTTTCGCCGAGGATTCGTCGTCCTTGTTGTCCTGAAGGATTTTGATGAACCCTTCCCAGTCGGACCTGATCTTGCTGATGGCTTGGTAATAGCCTTTGTCGAACATCCGCCAATCGGGGTAGCCTTGTTTTGCGTGCTCCCCGTTAATGATTGCGTAGAGCTGATCTTTGTTGAGGATCCCGATGCGCTCGAGGCCTTTCCAGATCTCAAGGCCGTTGTAATTGCCCGTGGTGTCGGAGTTGAGTTGGTCGATGAGGACTAACTCTCCGGTTTCTTCGTTAAAGCAGATTGCGTGGCCGGGCTTAACCGCTTTAAGCTGGGCGTAGCCTAAACCTCTCAGGCTCTCCGCGACGACGTTTACCATCGGATTGATCTTTCTATGCGCGCTGGCGTTTGGCTTGATTTGCTTGCTCATGAAGAGCCTCCCTTGGATTTTATGAATGGATCGTAATTTTTATCTATTATACTTGTGTCGAAGAAGAACCTTACTGAAAAAAGTCGTAAAGAAAGTTATCGTTTTTTATTTCCGCATTTGGTTCTCCGTTCAATTTCAAATCGAAATAATGCTTTCCATCCGCCAATAAAGTCGAGAGTGAGACATCTTCTTTTGACCCGAAAATGGGCGGAACTTTACAGGCAAGAATCGCTTGGGAGAATTGTTGAACGCTGATGGCATCATAACGAAAGGTAATGTCGGAACGGTTTTGTTTTAGCGATCCTTTTATTAAGGCGTTTCCTTTTTCTAAGAATCTCTTTGCCATTTGTGATTTTTTGAAGTCAAAACCATAGACGATATTGTAGAAGAGAACGCGGCGGATCCCGCCTCCGAAATCCGCTTGCACCGAATGGGCTGGATCAACTCCAAGCAGGTAGAAGAGGATCCCAAAGAGATGGGTGCACTCCTGCTTGGGGTCGAACCAATCCGAATCATTGGGGTTGGTTTTGGCGAATTCATTGATATCCAAAACGAATTCCCGGAAACGTTTGGCCGCCTCTTCGTTATCGTAATAACGCTGGTAAAGTGTCTTCCACTCTTCCGGACTTAATTCTCCTAGACCCATCGAGTAGGAGAGGGGGAGCCCGAAGTCGTTTTGGCTGGCTTTGGCTTTGGGCGGATATGCCGTTGTTTCGGTGAATTTGCTCTCGATGAAGAGCAAGGTGTCCCCTCGGCGGATCATGACATCCATATTTGGATAGGGATTGTTATAAGGAAGCTTCAAACGGGGCAGATACTTCTCAAAAGAGACTTCATATCCTTGCCCGTGATATTCCGGCAAACCAAGCCAGGAATATAAATCGAAGCAAAGACGAGAGGAGCTGTAGGGCGAGAAGAACTTCCCGCCGAGTTCATTGCCCTCGCCTTGGAGATAATCCATGATGAAATAAGTGGTCTCTTCGCGGCCATTGATCGTCCGTTTCGTTGGGGCGATCAATCGCTGGAAGTATTCGCTGACGATCGTGGGATCGGAAATGATGCTGCCCTTAAATGCGGCTCGGGCTTGGTTTTGGTAATTTTCTTGTAAGCTTATTTTCTTAGACATGGTTTTTAGTCCTTCTTTCTAATGGATTCGCAGGTTTCAGCGTCTAGTTTTAGCTCTTCGTTGCAGCCTGAACATTGGTATTGCTCATCTCTACGCCAGATTGCTGAACGGAGGCCAAAGAGATACAAGATGGCTTTTTTGTCTTTCTTGGTTAAAAGGCAGCCGTCAGCATAGATGATGAATTTCCGGTCCTTCTCCCGGTACAGGACGCGGCCCCTCGGGTAATAGGCGTAGTCCTCGATCAGGGCCGGAATCTTCGGCGCGTATTTCGGGTAGACCTCCTTCTCGAAGAACTCGAGGTGGCCAGACGGGATGTCCCTGAAGCCGTTTTCCGGCTCGATCGCCCGGTAATCCGCTTTCTTGGTGATGTAACGGTTTCCCGGGAGGCGGTAGAAGATCCCTATTTCTTGTTTGAGCATTCCCGTGGTTTCTCCTCTCAATGCTTGCTGAAGTGGGCGCGCTCGAGCATTCTCGCCTCGAAGATCGTCTCGCTCTTCTTCCGCATGAGAGGAAGGATCTCCGCGAACCGCCCCCAGCCTTCCTCCAATTTCGGGTATTTGGCCACGAGGGCGCGGACCCTTTCGATGGCGTCCAGGTCATAGACGCCGCCTCTCGCGACGTCGAATCCGACGGGGTGGGCCTCTTTGACGTCGACGCCGGAGCCGATGAGCATCGCGGCGGCGTCCTCACGGAAGAGAGGCGTCTTCCTTAGATCCGGGCAACGGCCCAGGATTCGGTCGATCCCGGAGAGGTAGAGGCCCATCGCCTGCGCGGCCTCGTAGCGGTCTTTCGGGTGGTAATGGAAGAAAATGGAATGGAACTCCGGCGTGTCGAAGGGGAACATCGCCGATCCTTTCTCTGCTTTGGTGAATTCCCTTCTCTCGACGTAATGGATGAAGCCTTCAGGCTCGACGTGGGCCATCGCCTCGCCGGGTTTGTCTTCCTTGATGCCCTGCTTCCTGAGATAGCCTTTCGGGACGTAGAGCCGGAGCGAGAAGACCCCGCCATCATCCGACAGATCCTTCCAGAAGAAGGCTGGGGCGACGTGCTCGCCCTCTTTGAGGAGCGGGCTCCCGCAGCGGGGGCAGACATCTTCCTTCTGGTCGTCGGGGTCAAGATCCCCGTAGTCGAGGACGCCATGGCTGTAATGGCATTTCGGGCAGCGGGCGTAATGGAGCAAAGGATTGAGCGACCCCATCCCCAATAGCCAGCCGACCAGTCCGGAGTTCGGGATGAAATAAGGGACGCCCTCCCGCTCGAGCTCCTCCGCCTCGGAGAGGGTCTGGAGGAAGAGCCCCTCGAGGAAGTAGATTTGGATGGTCTTCACCTCGCGCCAGACGTTCGTCATGAGATAGGAGGACCAATCGTCCCCGAATTTGCCCTCGAGGGCGGAATAGACCTTTCTTTCCAAAGGGGTCAGGGGCTCCGCCTTGCTCTTGTCCCCGACGGTGGCGAGGTCCTTGAGGTATTCCTCCTCGCTCAGTTTTTTGAATCGGATTTTCTCGAAATCCTCATCAAAGCTGCCCTGGATTTGGATCCCGAGGTCCTGGGCGAGCTTCTTCCAGAAGTAGAGGGCGTCTTCTTTTTCTTGGTCGTTTTTGAGGTCGAGACAATCGAAGAGGTCGCGCTTGACGAGTGCGCCCGGGACGTAGCCGCCTTCGAGGCAGCTGACCCGGAAGAGCGTCTCGATGAACGGGCCGGCGATGTCGCCGATTTCCCTTGTCCTCGCTCGTTTGCCCTCGGCGATGAGCTCCTTCTTCCCGATGTACGGAAGCTGGAGCAGCGGCGTGCTTTGCTTCCCGCCCTCGAAGAGCCATGCCTTCCCCGGCCCAGGCTCCTCTTCGCCGATTTCCCCATAGCCTTTCTCGAGATGGAACCGGAGGACGGTTTCGAAGGCCTCCTCGATCCGCTCGTCTGATTGTTTCATCGTGGCGATGAGGCAACCCCCGGATTTTTCGAGCGCCCCCTTGAGGGACAGGATCTCGCCTTCAAGCGAAGCCTCTTCCCGGAGGAAGTCGTCGAGGTCGTCGATGAAGACGATCCGCCGGGGGACGGCGCTTTCCGGGTGGGCGAGGTTGTGGGCTTCCCTCGATGGGAATCCCGACAGCGCGATCCGCTTCGCGTCTTTTTCGGCCTCTTTTCGGAGGGCGACGAAACCCGAGCGCTCCCTCTTGCCGAGCCCGTTGGTGTAATTGTCACCTAGGGTCTTTCTCCATCCCGAGCCGTCGCCGAAGGCGGTGTGGAGGACTATCGCGTCCTCGCCTTCCTTCTGGCGGAGGAGCGATGCCAAAACAATAGCAAGGTAGCAGGTCTTCCCGTAGCAGACGTCTCCGAGAAGCAGGAGGGAATGGGCTTGGGCCAGATCCAGCTCGTGGAAGGCCCCGCTCTTGTCGACCCCGAGGGGAATTTTCAATGAGCCTTCTTCGGCTTTGATGGCGGCGAACGCCTCCTCGAAGCGGTAGGCTTTCCGGTAGGCGAAGTAATCGGCGGCGGTTTCTTTGTTCATGCGATGTTCTCCTTATTTGGTTTTGATCTTGCTCGCGATGTGGAGGATGGTCGTGATGGCGATCTCCAGGAGCATGATCGGCAGCCCGATGAGGAGCATCAGCGGCGTGTAGTTGGTTGGCTTATTCATGGCTTCCCTCTCCTTTGAGCTCTTCGATGAGCTCTTTCATTTCTCTCGCCCTTCGGGTGGCGAGGATGAGCCGGATGCCCTCGTAATCCTCTTTGAGGATCGCCAGGATGAGCGAGTCGCACTCGGGGCGCTGGTCGTGGACGTCCCCGTATTCGTCGATGGCGAGGCAGATCCTCATGCCCTCTCGGCCATCTTTCCGTCTCTGCCGGATCTCGTCCAATAGCCATTGGAGGAGCGGGCCGACCTCGCTCGCCTCCTTGATCCGCTTGCCCCATAAGGGGACTCGCTTCTCGATCTTCTCGAGCTCGACCCGTTTGGTGTCGATGAGGATGAACCTCTCGTCCGGATCGGCTTGGTGGACGGCTTCGATGGCCGCAGCAAGCCGCTCTTTCTTTTCCTTGCCGTCCTCCGTGAGGATCAGCCGGCTTTCTTCGCATGTTTTTCTTTGTTCCATAAATTCCTCGATAGGTATTAATACGAATAAGAAAGAAGCCTTCCCGGTCAGTTTCTGGCCGAAAATAAAAAAAGCCTCGGCTGAGGCTTATGAATAATCGATTTCGACTTTTCTTCTCAGCAGCCGTCCGAGTTCTTCATCCCCCAGGACATCTGCCCATAGTGCCTGAAGGGCTTGCCATGGCCCTCCGACCCCTCGTCCACCAGCTCGTAGATCACGTCCCCGTCGCTGATCTTGCCTGACACCAATCTCTTCTTCGGGTAGAACCGCTTGAACCATTTCTGGCATTCCGAAATGTAGCGGCGGAAGCTCCGCATCGAGATGCCCGTCGCGTGGATGTAGTAGTCCCGGTCTAGCTCATAGCCATCCACAAGGATCCCATACATCAAAAGCAAGGCATCGGATTTCGGATAGGCTTTGTTGGTCTGTTTGACGCCCATGGCATTATTGTAGCCATCCGGGACCTCGTGGACAAACCGACAAGACAAGAAATGCCCACGGATACGCTAGATTTTATATCTTCATTATCTGCGGCTGATGCTATAGGGGAAATATCCACCTTCATAGCCTCTAGGTCAGGGGCATACTTACATTTCGTAGCCTCTACACACGTTGAGACTGTGTCTAGCTTAAAACTTCGATAAACATTCCATGGCCAAAGGATTTTAAACAGTTCTATTGATCGACATGTCTACGGACGCCAGTCTAGGTAGGTTGAGACTGCTGCCTCTTTTCGTAGAGTTTGTCCCTTGATTAAAATCTATAAACATTAAAGAAAAAAATCTACAAACATTAAACTTTTAAATCAATAAACATTGCAAAAATAGTTAAGTCATTCATAATATGTTCAATCGAGGGCCCCTTATATGTATCGCAAACGTTTTATTGAGGAATTGATTGCTAAAAAGCTTCGCTCAACCTATTGCGTCAACGTTGTCGGGCCCAAGTTTTGCGGCAAAACAACGACTTGTGAGCAGTTCGCCAAAAGCGAAATCAAGTTAATCTCTCAAGATATTATCGATGTCGTCCGTGCTTCTCCGAAGGTCGCCCTTGAAGGGGAAAGGCTCCGCCTTGTTGATGAGTGGCAGACCGTCCCGATTCTTTGGGATAAGATCCGGGAACAAGCCGATACTGAAGAAACTAAGTTTGGCCAATATCTTTTGACGGGAAGTGCCACGCCCGTTGATCAGGAAGAACTTAATCACACTGGGAGCGGCCGCATCGTGAGCGTGAGGATGAGGCCGATGTCGCTTTATGAGTCAGGCGAATCGAAGGGGAAGGTCTCGATTAAGGAGCTGTTTGATAACCCTTCCTTTGATTATGCAGATCTTAATCAAGATTACGATCTGGAGGATACGGTATTTTTGATGGCCCGGGGCGGTTGGCCTCTCAGCACCTTGGTTGCCAACCGCAGCGACGCTCTCGAGGCGACAAAATCCTATTTTTCCTCACTCTTTAATTTCGAGACTTCGGACAACAAGAAGTTCCGCAACAAGAAGCCGGCCGTGGCTCGGATGCTCTTGCGCTCCTACGCCCGCAACGTCTCCACGGAAGCCCTCGATAGCACTTTGATCGCCGATGTAATCGGAAACGAAAAGCGGACGAGTTTCGCTTTTCAGACTTTCACCGAATACGACGAGGTACTAAAAGACCTCTTTCTGGTCGAAAACCTTGAGGCGTGGAACCCTCAGCTTCGGAGCAAGGCCATCGTCCGGAGCGCTGAGGTAAGGCATTTCGTCGACACCTCGATCGCGATGGCGGCTTTGGGGATCACGCCAGAAATGATTATCAAAAGCGGGAAAACCTTGGGCTTGTTCTTTGAAGACTTTGCCGTCAGGGACCTCAGTATTTACGCAATGGCAAACGACGCTGTGCTCAAGCACTACCGGGACAGTAATGGTCTGGAATGCGACGCGGTGATGATCCGCTCGGACGGCAAATGGGGGTTAATTGAAGCCAAACTCGGAAGCAAGGAAGGCGTGGCTGAAGGGGTGGCTAATTTGGATCTGCTCGAAAACAAAATCGATACTTCGCTTTTGGGGGCGCCCTCGTTTAAAATGATTGTTACTTCTAACGGGGCGTGTCAGCGCAGGAAAGACGGAATCTATGTTGTCCCCATCAACATGCTGAAAGACTGATTTGCACCGGCTTTTCGTCCAATGATGAAGCGGTAGGGGAAATATCCACCTTAAAAGCCTCTAGATCAGGGGCATACATACATTTGAAAGCCTCTACGCATGTTGAGACCGTATGCGAATTGTCGTTAAGAAATGCCGAAAAACACTAAATAAATTTAATATTGTTAAGAAAATGAGAAACCCTATTTTGGCCTATTTTCGGCCATTTTGGGAAGACCCGAAAAAGGATATAGAGTCCGGGAACATATGAAAAGTGCCGATGAAATGGGCATTCTCGACAGGAGGCCGAAAATCGCCAAAAAAGGCGTTTTTTGACTTTTTTTCCTGTAGACACACTATGGATACACTATCGTTTTTAACCTCTTTTTTGAAGCATCAATACCCAGAAAAATAATGGAAAATTTCTTCTTCAAAATCCACAAACGCACCCCAATAAATACTTTTGGCCTTATAGTTCTTTTCGTTTACGTCTTTTTCCGACCCAGCGACATAAGACGCATCTACAGACTTTAATATTTCGTCTGTGCTCCTTCCGGGGAAAAAGTTCTTGGCAAAAAAGCGATTTTGGTCTACTTCGCGTGAGCAGACGGACCCGAGTCGATTAAGCTCCGAGACAATCTTTTTCTTGCTCCAAGAGTCATCGAGGCATCCATATTTCAAAAAAAGAAACTTCGAATGTCGCACTCCAATTGATGGCCAAGACCTTTAAGTAGGCTTTTTTGATCTTGTTCATTGAGAGGCTGGAAGCTCGCCGCCAACTCATAAAATCAATTTCATCCAATTTGGCTACGTCGTAAATGGTTTCGCCATACATATTTGCCCCTAATTATTTTGCCCCTGTTTAAATGATTTTTTCGCCGCTTACCAAATCGTATATCACCATGCCTTTTTCTTGATAAAGGTGGTGGATTACATCGAGATAATTATTGGCTCTTGCTGTCTTGTTTTTTAGCATTCTGTCTTCTTCCTTCAACATTCGGCAGATATATATTTTGTTTAAGATTGGCAAGACCGTTTCGTAACTTATTTCATCCAAATTCACCAGTTCTTGAATGATGATTTTCAAAGGCACGACGTGATCATCATGAAAGACATCGCGATAAGGGAATGAATCGTTTTGTTTGAGCGTCCTTGTCGAGAAACCGTTCCCATTTCCCGTAAAGCATTTGGCCTCGAGAGGCTCCTTGAATTCATAAGTTACCGGCCTTTGGTAATTGAAGTCTTTGATGGGTTTCGTCGTGATCTCCGTCCAAAGATCCTTAGCTTTCTCACTGATGAGATAATGATCATCTGGAATTTGATAGAGCCGTAGTGCTTGATCCAGCAAATAGCTGCAGCCCCAAAGAGTGTAGTGCTGCCCCTCATAGTCGCACTGCAAGCCAGACCATTGCGATTTGGCCCCCTTGATTAATGAAATCAAGATGTCTAATACGGCGTTTGTTGTTTCCATTTTTTGCCTCTTTAAGTATAACTTTGGCGATGCCTTTGTTGGCCAGAATTACCGTCTTACTTTCTGCCATAGATTTTTGGCGTATTCCTCGATTTTTTTCCGCATAGACTCTGGGCTAACAATGGCAAAAATGTCCGCGTATTGGATGTACCACCATTTGAAAGAGTTCCAGTCAGTTCTGATCGTCGCGTAGAGTTTGCCGTCGGAGCCTCTTTCGTATCTCGCCCGATTGCCGAAATACTGCCGGATGAATCGGATTTTGCCGTTTTCGTGGCCGTGCGCGTCTTTCTCGAGGAGCACTTTGAACTCCTGGATCTCGCCGGTGAAGGCGTAGGGGCGGTCTTTCATGTATTCTTTGATGCTGAATCCTTCGGGAACAATCCTTTGCTCCCTCGAGATCTTCACCGAATAGATGTTGTCGATTCTTAAGGAACGGATTTGATTTTTGCCGCCAAGCGAATAAAGGAGGTAGAAATCGCCATGCTGGGCGATGATGGATAAAGGGTTGACCGTCTTGTCGGGGATGTAGCCCTCTTCCGGCGGATAGACGTTCCCATCATCGGCATTAAGGGCGTAGGTATAAGAGATTCTTCTATTTCGCTTGATCGCTTCGTTGATGACCGCCATATTGCCCGGGATCCGCTTTTCCCAAGGTGTAATCTCGCTTGAGAACATCCGATCGTATTCTTCGGGGGCGGTCTTGCCGATCACCGGAGCAAGGGATGTCGTGATTTCTCTGATTTCGTTGTTGGGTAGGGCGTTGGAGCCGTAAAGAGACAAAAGGATCACGCGAGCGAAATCCTCGTCGATGTCTCTGACGGGATACCATCCTCCGCGTTTGGAATGGTCTTTTTGAATCACAATCCCCATCTTCTCAAGACCGAGGAGAGTGAGCGAGATCGTCCGAGGATTCACCTCGACCTTGTATTGATCCACGAGGGATTTGCTAATGGTTTTCCGTTCAGCAAGGGTAGAAGAAACGAGCAAAGGATGGTCTTCGTCGGCCTCCTCCAAGAGGATCTTGTAGATCAAGGCGGAAAGGACGCGCCCGTAAGATGATTTTGGCTTGGCCATCGCTTTCATGCCTCCATTCTAAGCATTCGCTATCAGCAAGGGAGAATATCGCTATGAATATTATTATCAAGTGATATTAGAAGAGGTTAAGCCCAAAACGATTTCTTGCCGATCTAGCCTATTCTCGGAGGCCAAAAAATGATCACGCCCAAAAGAAAACAAGAACTCGAGAATTTGTTTCAGTCCTTTCCGGTTGGAGGAGAACGGAAACCTTATTTCGCTTTCGTCGACAAAAGGCTCAAAGAGGACCCCGTTGGCGGGGCCGAGGAAACAATCTATCTCATCGAGCTTGGTTATCAGAGAAAGAACCTCTTTTTCACTTCTCTCTATGCCGACCTTCTCAATCCGTATTGCGAGGACGAAACTTTGGACCCTTATTTCAAAGAGGGAAAAAACAAGGAAAAGTCCATCGAGCTTTTGAAGTGGGTGGCGGAGGAGAACGGGCCGGTGTTTGCGCTTGAGCCTTTGCTCGATGCTTATTGGAATGACTCCTCCAATTATCGGACTTTCCTCAAAACGGCAAGCAAGTGGATCAAGCTCTATGTGGAAAGGGTTGGCCCCAAAGAAGCCAGCGTAGATATCCTAGAATGGGACGAGGATGCAAAACGGCTTGGGTATCTTCCGAAAGAAAACTAGGTTTCTTTTGGCTCCTAGAATTTTTTTCTTCGTAGGGACGAACAGCTGCTATTTCTTTTCGGCTGGACTTTTGGCAGCGGCCAGATAGGTCCGTTTGCGGGTGATTGGCAGCGTGAGGAATAAAACGAAATGGATGGTGGTGAAGAGGACAAAAAGGAAATAACCTAGCCTGAGAGAAGAACCGCTGGAATTCGAAACGGCAAGAGCCATAAAAAGGGCGAAGGCAATCATGAACACCAACTGGGCAAGATTGCACCAAAAAGCGGTCCACCAATATTGGCGTCGGTGGTTCTTGTCGAGCCAAAGCCCGATCGTCAATAAAGAAGAAGCGAGGAAAGCGATGGTCGCGAACCAAGCAAAAACAATTGGCCAGCCATTGCTGTTGAACAAGATTCCATAGAAATTGACTGTGAGCGTGATGCCGCCATTGCTTGCGCTGAGATAGCTGATGAAAGAGAGAATGAACGTAAGCAGCAATGCGGACATGCCATAGATGAAGGCGCCATAGAACGGTTTTCCGATCCCTTTTTCTTCCATTGTGGGATTACGGGCAACGACTAAAGTGTTGGTTGCTGCGGTCTCGGTCTTTTTCCGCTCGCCGTTGATGATCTCGTCAATACCCACGCTATAGAAATGAGAAAGCTTCTCTAATGTCGCGATATCTGGAATCGAATCACCGCTCTCCCATTTCGAGATGGCCTGCGGGGAGACCTCAAAGACTTCGGCTTATCTTGCTGACGTAAATTCTTCTCGGTTCGTAATTGGGTTAAGAATTGGCCCATTTTCACTTTATCCATTTTGGTTGCTCCTTGGGACGAGCCCATTGTCAAAGAACGTGAGTGGCGAATCAACAAAGCCGTTATTGAAATGACTCAACTGGCAGTTGAATATAACTAAAATCATACGATATAATCTAATTTTTTAAAAGGTGCTTCTACTTACTTTTTTAGCCTAGATTTTCTTTTCGTTTTATTGAACGAAGAAAAAAGATTGTGGATAAACCAAACGGGCGATTCTCGAATCACGGATGAATCGGTGATGATTCTTCGAAACCCGGCTAAGCTAGGATCGGTCCAATCGTCGCTTCGAAATAAGCCTCGAGCTCTTCGGGTGACTCTTTCATTCCGTCTTTGAGCCAGTAAGAGACAATGTTTAAAAAGCCAGAAACCACGCTTTCGGAAAGAAAGGAATGCGGGATTGCGGTGTTTTTGAAGTGAAGTTGGTCTCCAAAATAGCCAATCAGGCGCTTCTTAAGGTCATCGTAGAAGAGCGAGCTTGATGAAGAGGTGAGGAGCTCGTTATAGAGCGGATTGGTTTTGGCGTGATAGGCAAAGTGCGCCAATTGTTCTTTGAGCGTGGTGGATTCGCTATGCTCGTGGGACTCGCCCTTGCCTTGAATGATGAAGACATGTTCGAAAAGATCGTTTGAGATGCTGGCCAAGAGATCGTCCTTGGTTTCAAAGTGGGAGTAAAACGTACTGCGCCCGACATTGGCCAGATCGATGATTTCTCTAACCGTAATCGCGGAATACGGTTCTTGGGATAAGAGTTTTGCGAAAGCCGAATAGAGGGAATCCCTCGTTCTTTTTTGCCGACGATCCATAGCTTGCCTTTCCGCACAAAATGGCGTTTTTGTCCGATAACGGAAGAAACGCCCTTTCTGCTTCTATTATCTTGATGACACAGCCATTAAACTCTTACTGAACAAAATGTTCAATAACGGATAAAGAGTTTCATGAAGAACATCGTTGCTTGGCATCAAAAACATCAATCTGTTCTTCGGGTTATTCGAACCTCCTTAGGGGGCACCTTTCTTTTAACCTCCTTGATTTTGACGTGGACGAATAACGCCAGCGTCGTTCCGTTTGATCTTGCTTGGTTCGCGGTGGTTTTCTGCGGGCTTCCGATCGCGATTGGCGCTCTCATCGGATTAATTAAATACCACGACGTCACCGCGGATGTTCTCGTTTCTTTGGCCTTGATTGGCTGTCTCGTTCTCAAAGAATACGCGGCGGCCGGTGAGGTCGCATTCATCATGGAAATCGGGACGATCTTGGAAGACTTCACCTCAGGCAAAGCCCAAAAGGGAATCGAAAGCCTGATTCGGATGTCGCCTTCCCAAGCCCGAAGGGTCCGGGGAGACAAAGAAGAGAATGTCGCAGTGGAGTCGATCCAGCTTAAAGACTTGATCAAGGTCCTTCCGGGCGAAGAAATCCCGATTGATGGCCTTGTCAAAGAAGGGGCGTCGTCGGTTGATGAAAGCGCCCTAACCGGCGAAAGCATGCCCGTTGAGAAGAAAGCGGGGGAGCGCGTCTATAGCGGCACCCTCAATCTTTCATCTGCCTTGCTCTATGAAGCGACCTCCTTGTCTCAAGATTCCTCCTTCCAAAGAATTGTCGCTTTGGCCAAAGAACAGGATTCGAAAAAGGCCAAAGTGATCAAGAAAGCCGATCGGTGGGCCGCTTGGATGGTTCTCGTAAGCTTTGTGACGGCCTTATTGACCTGTCTTATTTATTATTGGGTGAGCAAAGATTTCTGGCTGGGATTCCAGCGCGGCGTCACCGTTTTGGTTGTCTTTTGCCCTTGCGCCTTTGTTTTGGCCACTCCGACCGCGGTCATGGCGGGTATCGGGAATCTGACCAAACACCGGATTTTGGTCCGGAGCGGCGAAGCGCTTGAACGGATCGCGGAATGCGATTACGTCTGCTTGGATAAGACCGGGACCCTGACGGAGGGCAAAGCCAAGGTCGTGGATTTCGTGGTGTTTGATGAAGCAAGGCGGACGGCTCTTTTAGGAGTGGCAACCCAAATGGAGAAGAGCTCCAGCCATCCTTTGGCCGAAGCGATCTTATCCTATGGGGGATCCTCGGCTTTCGTGATGGAAAAGCTTAAGACGATTCCGGGCGAAGGCGTTAAAGGGACTTATGAAGGTCATGCCTATTTCTTAGGCCGGAAGGCGAATAAGCCTATCGCTTCTGAAGAACCTTTTTTAGGGGAAGGTGATTCTTTGGTTGAGCTTTATGAAGATGATGTTTTGGTCGCCTTCTTTGCTTTGAGCGATACCCTGAAGGGCGATGCGAAAGAGGCGATTTCGCGTTTAAAAGAAATGAGCATCGAACCGGTTCTTCTTACGGGCGACCGCGAAGGAAGCGCCAAGAAAGTCGCCTCGTCTTTGGGGATTGAGGAAGTTCGTTATGGCTTGCTCCCCGAGGGCAAGAAAGAGGCGGTGGAGGCTTATCAAAAAGAGGGGCACCGCTGTCTCATGGGTGGCGATGGAATCAATGATGCTCTTGCGTTAAAAGAGGCCCACGCTTCATTCTCGATGGGGCTCAAAGGCAAAGAGATCGCGATTGAGAATAGCGACGCGGTCTTCGTGAAAGATGAAATCGGAGAAGTTCCTTATCTCCTTTCGATGGCCAAACGAACCCTGACGAAGATCAAGATCAACATCATCATCTCGATGGGGCTCAACCTCATCGCGGTCAGCCTATCGATCGCCGGTCTCCTTGATCCCGTGTCGGGGGCGATCTTCCATAATGCCGGATCGGTGTTCGTGGTCTTCAATTCCTTGCTTCTTCTTTTCCATAAAGATCGGAAATAAGGGGGCGCATTCAGAAGGGGTGGCCCTTTCCGTCGGGAGCATCGTCTTGGGCAAGCTCTTCGTCAACAAGATCTCCCTTCCGTTTTTCATGAAGATCACCTATGCCCTTCTTTTGGTCTTCGGCGTAATGCTTCTTTTCTAAAAAAGATTGCAAAAAGCCCTTATTTTTTCTCAAAGCCTCTTGGGTTTATCGAGGCTTTTTTAAGTTATTCACAATTGTTGCATTTTGTTTCGTCTTGCCTTAAAGGAGGCATAGAGTGGTGGCGTGGAGGAAATGATGATGGAACAAACGAAACGGATGCCCGTCCTCTTTGTGGGGCATGGCTCGCCCCTAAACGCGATGGTCGATACCTCATTCTCAGAGGAATGGAAAAGAATGGGGACTCTCTTCCCGAAACCCAAAGCGATCTTGGCGATCTCGGCTCACTTTTATGCTCGAGGAACCTATGTGAATGATGCGGAGATGCCGGAGCAAATCTATGACATGTATGGCTTCCCGGAGGAACTCTATCGGATTGTTTATCGTCCGAAGGGCGATCCCCTTTTGGCTGATAAAGTCGCCCATCTATTGGGCGCGAAGAAGGATCATTCCTTCGGGATTGATCACGGCGTTTGGTCGGTGTTGCGGAGGATGTATCCAGATGCTGATGTCCCCGTGGTCGAGATGTCGGTAGATGGTCGGCTTTCCTTCAAGGAGATGCTCCAACTTGGCGAGAAATTGAAATCCCTGCGCGAGGAAGGCGTGCTGATCCTCGGGAGCGGAGCGATCGTCCATAACCTCAGCCTCGTCGATTGGGATAATGAGAAAGGCTATCCTTGGGCCGGACTCTTCCAAAAACGGGTGAATAACGCCCTCCAGAAGCACGACTGGGATTATCTCACCGACATTCGGAAGGACCCCGATTCCTCAAAAGCTTTCCAAAGCATCGAGCACTACGCCCCTCTTCTTTATGTTGTGGGCGCTTCCGATGAGAAGGACCCGCTTCTTATTCTCAATGACGAAGAGACTTTAGGAGCGATTTCGATGACATCGTTTCTTCTCGGCTGATTCTTCGTTTTTACGAGATCAGAAAATGATTCGATAATGTGAATTAGTCTTTACTTTGACTGACTTGAGGCGCAGAAATGGTATCATAACAATAGTTGTTAAATAGGTTCTTTGGGGGTGGGACAAAATGAACGTTGTCGTAGTGGATGATGAAGCCTCGGCGTTGGCCACCTTTTTAGTCACGGTCGTCAATGACACGCGGATCGATTATAAATTCTTCCAAAAAGATCCGCGCGAAGCCATCATCTACACGAAAAACAATCCCGTTGATGCGGCATTCCTCGATATCAATATGCCCGTCATGAATGGTGTCGATCTCGCGGAAGAGCTCATCAAAGCCAAGCCGGCGATCAAGATCGTTTTCATCACGGGCTATTCTTACGAAAAAAGCGTGATTGAAAAGCGATTGGGGGATCACCTCCTCGGCTTTGCCTATAAGCCCTTTGAATCTGAGGTGCTGAATCGTTATATCCAGATGCTCTATTGCCAAGCGTCCAAGCCGGACGTCTTGTTCCATTGCTTTGGCTCGTTTGACCTTTTTCTTAATGGTCGGGCGATTGATTTCTATTCGAGCAAATCGAAAGAACTCTTGGCTTTGCTCGTTGTCTATCGGGGGTCGATTCTCACGATGGATGATGCGATCTGCCATCTTTGGCCGGAAAAGAACATCGATTTGGCCAAGCGCCTTTATCGGGACGCGATTTGGAAATTGAGGAAGCTTCTTTCGGAAAACGGTCTCCTCTATCTCGTGAATTTCTCGCGAGGGAAGCTCGGACTTTCACCGGAATTCGCCCATTCGGATTATTGGGATTATCTCGACCATAAGAGCGAGACGCATCCCACGGAATTCCTTTTGAACTATGACTGGTCTTTGGATTACCAAAACCAGTTTGACACCCTTTGATTAGCACTTTACTGGCAATGCGTTGTCTATACCAAAACTGATGAAAGAGCACCTGCTCATGAAAAAGAGATTAAGGACGATCCTGCTCTTTTTTGCTCAATTTATCGTGGTGATTTTTGGGCCGCTGGCCTACCTTCTCACCTCGTATTTCCCCCACGTCCTCTTCACTTATCAAGAAGCGGTGGATGGCGTGAAGGATTGCACTTCTTACGCCCTCAAAGACAATACCTGGGAACGGCTGACGGGCGAATGGTCCTTTTATTACAACCGCTGGATCGTGACGGATAACGATGAAGGGCCGCGCGATGGCGTGATCGATCCGATGTCTTCCTGGGCTGGCTATTCCTTAAAGGATGGGACCGTCTTGCCCCGCGAAGGCTATGCTTCCTACAAATTGGATGTCGTTGGCGCCCCCTCGGGGATGCCTCTTGTCTTCGACTACTTGGCGATGGATGGGGCCTATAACCTCTATCTCGATGGCTCTTTGGTGGTGGCCTCGGGCGTGCCAACGAAATCAATATCCACGACAAAAAAGGCCTCTTTTTTCACTTATCAGCGAAATGACATCGTTCCGGAAGATGGTTCGTTCACCCTGGTTTGCGAATTAGCCGCGAACGACCATGGCGGTTCTTTCTCCCCACCCTGCATCGTCGCAAAATATCTCCCCGGGACGGTGGAGGACTTTCTGACCAAACTCTTCCCCTTCATTTCCGGAACGTTGATTTTCGCGTTGGCTGCGAGCTCGCTTACTTTGTTCCTTTCCCAAGGCAAGAAGAGCCGCGATCGCAGTTTGGTGAGCACCCTCTTTGTTCTCTTTTTCTATTTCTTCTTCTCGCTCGACACGCTCAATGCTCTCCGTTATTTCCGGGTTCCTACGATTTGGCGGGCGTTCCAAGCCTGCACGATCATCGGCGAGATTCTTTTAAGCGTGCTCCTTTTCGTCTGCCTTCATAAACGCGGCTATTGGAGTTTGGGAAATCAGAAGCGCGATCGAATCACCGTGGTTGTGCTCGGGGCCCTCTTCGTTGGGCTGGGCTTCGGGGCGTATTTTAGTTATGGCTTCCCCTTTGAGCGTTATTTCTTTTATATCATGACTTTCTTGCTTCTTCCTTTGCTTTATTTTTCTTGCGCTTCCGTTATCAAGAAGAAAAAGGAATCCTTCCTCTTCACCGCTGTCTTGTCGCTTCTCATGGACATCTTCATTTCCGAGGGCCTTCCTTATTCCAATTACCGGACGACGGTCACCTATTTGATTTCGAGCTTCCTTTGCTTATTCATCGCCTTGCTTTTCTTCTTGATTTTCTGGCAAGAAAGCGCGGCCATCCGTTCGGGCGAAGAGGAACGGCAAAAGCTCAAAGAGGATTTCGCCTCGGCGAAGCAAGAAGCGCTCCGTGGGCAGATCAAACCGCACTTCGTCTTCAATTGCTTGACCGCCATCGAAGATAGCTATCACCGGGATCGCGCCTCGGGAGATAAGGCAATCACGATGTTCGCCCGCCACCTCAGAACCGATGTCGATTCGATGGATATTGACCTTGTTCCTTTTAACCAGGAACTCGACGCGATCCTTAACTATGTCAACTTGGAGAACCTCCGGCTTGAGAAAAAATTCCAAGTGCTCTTTGATGTCGAATACCAAGACTTCCTGATTCCGCCCCTCTCGCTCCAGCCATTGGTCGAGAACGCGATTAAGTATTCCAAGACCAACGAAAAAGAAGATGGCTATATCCAGATTCGTTCTTTCCAAACCGACGATGGTCACGTTGAGATCGATGTCGAGGATAACGGCGTGGGCTTTGATCCGAGCGAAATTTTCTCCTCTTCCAAGGGATTAGCGAACGTCAAAGAAAGGATGGCCCTTCTTTTGAAGGCCACCCTAATGATTGAGAGCCACCCGAACGAGGGCACAATCTGCCGACTGGTTTTTCTTCCGAAAATGCCAGAGAGCAAATGATTATTTCGCGGCCGGGACGACAAAGGACAACGCTTGAGGCAACATATCGACAACGATCTTTTCTTTGCGGAACACCTCGCCATCGATGGCATAGGCGACGGGCCTTACGGATTCGACGACCACGTGCTTGGCCCGTTGATAAATCACGTAGTCTTTGGTTTTGGGATTATCAACGTGCTCGCCTTTCCGGAAGAGCTTCATGAAGCCGGCGGCCTTCAAACGCCCGACTTTTTTGATCACGCAGACATCAATAAGGCCGTCATCGATCACCGCCTTCGGAGCGCAATGGTAACCTCCGCCATAGCAATAGCCATTGGCGATCGCGACTAAAAGCCCCTTGCTATCGAAGACGACCTTATCGTCCAAAGTCACCTTCAAAGGCTGATTCATTTTGAAGAAGAAGCAGTGGGCCGCCGCTCGTTTATACGCCATCGGTCCGGTCATAAACGGCCGGCGCTTGTACTTGAGCTGAGCGAAGGTGACCTCGCCATCGAAGCCATAGTTGGTGATGTTGATGCAATATTTGTCATCGACTTTGAAGAGGTCGATTTTCTTGCTCTTGCCCGCGATTTCACGGTCGATGTCTTTGAAAGCCTCGAGGTCATGGAAATTCTTCACGAAGTCATTGCCAGAACCTAAGGCGAGACAGGCCACCTCGGCATTGGCAAAGCCATAGGCGCCATTGACGACATCATAAAGCGTGCCATCCCCGCCGCAGGCATAGAAACGGTAGGTCTCCATCGGGTCGTGGCTTTGCAGGTATTCGCGGACATAGCCTTGAGCGTCGCCCAAGGACTTTGTGACATAGATCTCGTAATCGATCTTCCCGTCGTAAGAATGGAGTTTTGCGGAGATTTCGGGGGTCCGATCGACTCGTCCGGCTTTCGGATTGATAACGAAGATATGCCTCATAATTTAATATCCTTAAGGGGTTCGTTCTTGGCGATCTTCTGCTCTTTCGTGAGGTCGAGTCCAAGCGTGCCGCCCGGATTCATGATGCCTTTCGGGTCGAAGTGTTCCTTGAGGGCTTTGAAGGTGCTGTACTCCAAAGAGCCCATCTCGCCTTCGAGCCAAGGGGCAAAGGCTTTGCCGATGCCGTGGTGGTGCGACATCGCCGCGCCTGATTTCTGAATCGCGTTGAGAATGCCATCTTGATAATGCTTATATTCCTCGAGATCATTCATCTTGGCGATGAAGATGAAGTAGAGGTTCGCGCCTTGGGGATAGGCATGCGAGAGGTGGGTCATGCAGATCGTGTTCGGCCGGGACTTGCAGAAGGCCCGGACATCCTCATAAACCTGTTCCATATTCGACCAGTTCACGCAGCATTCGAGCGTGTCGGTCATGATGCCGAAGTCCTGCATCGAGTCACGCATATAGGGATCGTTGAAACGACCTTTTTCCCAACCTTTCGTCACCGCGCCGGTGAGGGACATCGCGTGGTAATGATGGGCGATTTTGGCGATATGTTTGGCCACGTTCTTCGAATAGCCTTTCTCGCCATCGGTGAAGCCGAGGAAGAGGCAGGCCTTCCCGATTTCGAGGCCCTTAAGTTTGAAGAGCTTCGGAAGCGGGGTCTCATCGACGCCATAAAGTTTCATCATGATCGAGGTCTCTTCGGCGTCAGAGAGCCGGAAGACCGAGGAGAATCCGCTTTCGGCCTGCATCATTTCGCGGCAGGCGGCTTGAGCGGTGGGGAAGTCTTTGAACATATAGGAGAAGCGTTTGCGGTTCTCCGGCATGTAACGGAACACCCTTAAGGTGACTTCGGTCAAAACGCCGAAGGTGCCTTCGGAGCCCATCATGATCTGATTGAGCGAAGGTCCGGTCGCCTCTCTCGAATAATGCGAGGTAACGATATTGCCGATTGGGGTGGCATACTTCTGGGAAAGGACGATGTCCTCGATCTTGCCATAGTAGGTGGAGTTCTGCCCCGCTCCTCGAGTCACGACCCAGCCGCCGACGGAAGAGTATTCAAAGGACTGGGGGAAGTGCCCACAGGTATAGGCCCGCTTGGCTTGGAAGTTCTTCACGGCCTCGTTGAGGGTTTTCTCTAACGCCGGTCCTGACATTCCCGTTTGGACGGTAATCGTTTGGTCGACTTCGTTAAAGGAAATCACTTTGTTATAACGGAGCCGCATATCCATCGAGATGCCGCCCTTCATGCATTCAACGCCCCGAGTCACCGAGGAACCGCCGCCATAGACGTAAAGCGGGATGTTATGCTCGTTGCAATACGCCACGGTCTTCTCAATTTGCTCATGGCTATCCGGATAAACGACGACATCCGGGATGTTCTCGATCTTCTTTTGCCGTAAACGGAGCAGGTCGTACATCGTTTTGCCATAGGCGACCGAAAGACGGGAGTAGTCGTCATTGCGGACGAAGTGCTCGCCATAGACGCTCTTGAGGAAGGCGATGTCTTCTTCTTTAACCACTTTCGGTTTGATGTCAAAAGCAACATCCTCGAGTCCGAGGTCGGCGTTATATTGTTTGAAATCCGCATCCGTGAGATGGAAGGTGTCCTTCAGCATCTTATAAAGATTCTCTTTGGGGACCTTCACAAAATGGGGATCGCCCCACTTGAAGATCGAACGATAACTCTTGGCAGGGATATCGCCATAGTACCATTTCGGCTCGAAGTCTTTATACGGTTTGCTCATAAGGTTAATTTCCTTTCTTCATCGGGGCGGTCGTGATGATGTCCGCTCCGGTATTTAAAACATTCTTGATGACGATGCCATTGATCGGAAGATATTCCTTTACCAAGACTTTATTGATCTCTTTCATGACCTCCGGAATCATCCCTTTGGGGACTTCGATCGAGGTTCTCACGGAGATCACGGGATACTCAGGTAAGCTCGTCCTGACGGTCGAGGTGAGGCTCCGCATCGGATGGGTGACTTCATTCTCGGCGTACTTTGCCCCGCGGGGGCAGCGGTTGCCCGTGCAGGTGTGGGTCGTCTCGTCATAATGAAGCGAGCAGCCATTCGGGCAGACGATACAAGTGAATTCCTTCATGCTTTGAGATCCTCCAAAACCACTTTGACGTCGCCTTCTTTTGGAAGCGAGAGGACAATTCGCTCCATCTCCGGCGGTCTCAGGGTTTGATAAACCCGCTTCAAAATTTCATTATCTCCGCAGAACACGCGCAAAACTTTGTTCTTGTAGACGTCTTTGACCCGGAAATAGAAGACAAGGTTCTCGGTCGGCTTCGCGAAATCGATGACTTCCGGGACGACATAGAGAAGTTGCTTATCAACTTGGACTTTCGATAGCTTGTGGACCGGAATGTCCTTGCTGGCCGCAGCCTTGCCGGCGATCTCGCCCGATTCGCTCACGTAATCGGCGAGGTCATTGACGTGCATGGCGTTGCCGCAGCTATAGACGCCCTCTAGGCGGCTCATGAAGGTCTGATCGACCTCAGGGCCTTTGGTCGCTTGACTTAAGGGGACGCCTAAGGATTTCGCTAATTCATTTTCGGGGATGAGACCCACCGAAAGAATGAGTGAATCGCAAGGGATTCGTTTTTCGGTTCCTGGGATCGGGGTCATGTGGGCATCAACCTTGCTGATCTCCACTCCTTCAAGCCGATCAACCCCATAGACTCGGGTGACCGTCTCCGAAAGGTGAAGGGGGATATTGAAATCCGTAAGGCATTGGGCGATGTTGCGGGCGAGACCCGAGGGAGTGCTCTTGGCTTCGTAGACGCCTTCGACGTGGCCCCCTTCAAGGGTGATCCGTCTTGCCATGATCAAACCGATGTCGCCTGAGCCGAGGATGACGCATTCTTTGATCGGCATCTTGCCCATAATGTTGATGTAGTACTGGGCCTGGCCGGCGGTCATAACACCGGCGGGGTTAGTGCCTTGGATGAGAACCTGCTTCGAGGTTCTTTCGCGGCAGCCCGTCGCCAAAATCAACTTGCTTGTCGTCAAAACGCGGACGCCTTGGGGGTTCACAAGCGTGATCTTGTAGCCCAAAGGATCCTTTTCGAGCTTGGTGACGAAACTGAGGAGCGATATCTCAACATTGCTCTTCTGGAGTTTTTCGATTTCCCGGTAAGCGTATTCGGGGCCCGAGAGTTTCTCGTTGAAGCGAGTCACGCCAAAACCATCGTGGATGCATTGCTTCAGAATGCCCCCTAATGCTCCTTCTCGTTCGATCAGGAGGACTTTGGCTCCGTTATCGGAAGCGGCTTTGCTGGCAGCGAGTCCGGCGGGTCCTCCGCCGATGACAACGACATCGTAATCCGCCATGTTATTTGCCCTCCTTCGTCGAAGAGAAGAAGAGATTCCCTTCGCCTTTTTTCTTGATCGACAAAAGATCTTGTTTGCCTTCTTTGGCTAAGAGTTGAACCACCATTGGCTGGCAAAAGCCGCCTTGGCAGCGCCCCATTCCAGCCCGGACCCGGCGCTTGATTCCATCGACGGTGGTCGGCGGAATGATCGAGTGGATTGCGTCGATGATCTCGCCTTCCGAGATTTCCTCGCAGCGGCAGACGATGTGCCCGTAGGCCGGATTCTTTTTGATGAGAGCGTTCCGTTCCTCATTCGAGAGGAAGCGGGTCTTCACGACCCCTTTTCGGGTGGCGACGAAGTGATCCTTGAGGTCCGCCTTGAGCATTTCGGCGGCCCAAAGAGCGATGTCTTCGCCGATGGCGGGCGCCGCAGTCACGCCTGGAGATTGGATGCCAGCCGCATGAAGGATGTTCTTGGTCCATTTGCCTTTTTGGACGATGAAATCCTCTTCGTAAGTCGCGGCCCGAGTCCCCGAGAAATAGGTGATGATGTCGCGCTCCGAAAGGCTTGCGATTGTCGTGACGTGTTTGCCATAGATCGTATCGATACTGCTCTTGGAAGTGGTGTAATCCTCGCGGTCGGGGATTTCGACGGCGTCCGGGCCGACCAAGATGTTCTTATCGATAGTGGGGATGAGTCCGCCGCCTTTGGAATGGGTCTTCTTCTCTTCGCCGAGCTTTGGATAAACGGTGATCGCGGTCTTCGAAAGAGAAGAGGTCACCGCCTTATCCATGATGCTGTCGGTGCCTTTTCTAGGGTGGATTGTGAAAAATTGGTCTTCCGCCATATTGGCGATGACGTCGCTATAGACGCCAGCCGCATTGACAACAACCTTCGGATAAATCGTTCCACGATTTGTTTTGACCGAAAGGACTTGATGGTCTTTGACCTCCATGCTTTCGACCAAAGTATTGAAAGAGACTTCGGCGCCATTGCTGACGGCGTTTTCGCCTAAGGCAATCGTGAGTTCATAAGGGGAAACGCACGCGCCCCCGGGGAAGTAAGCGCCCCATTTGATGCCTTCCGCGGGGTGCGGTTCGATTTTGAGCATCTCTTCCCGGTTCAGGATCTTCACTCCGCCGGGGATGTGGTTCTTTCGGGCCTTCTCGCGGAGATAAGGCGCGGCAAATCCTTTGAGGGTCAGGCTCTTGAAGGCGACCGACTGCCCATCCTCACGGTAAGGAACGTCGAGGTCTTCGCAGAGCTTGGCGTAAATAGCCCTCGAACGGAGAAGATAATGGAGTTTTGCGCAGTTTTTGTCCAAATCGATACCGACATGAACGCAGCCATCATTGCGGGAAGAGGCGCCCATCGCGAGGTCTTCTTCTTTCTCGACGAGGAGGGCGCTTAATTTATAACGGGAGAGCTCCCGAAGGATTGCACAGCCAACGACACCGCCGCCGATGACAAGAACATCGACGTGTTTGCCTTCGAGGGTCTTGTCCTCGAGCGGGGAGCGTTTAATTGGCTTCGGCGTCCAGCCCTTGAGCTGGATTTGGTTGATCACGCCATAAAACCAATGGGTCTCGGCCGCTAATTTACCTGCCTCAACGATTCTGGCGTAATCCTCGCTTTCGCCCGTGAGGACGACGCAATCGTCTTTGGCGCTGGCTTTGAAGCCCTCGAAGTTACGGTCGAGTTTATCCTGGAGCAACCGAATTTTATTCATGGCTTTCTCCTTTGATCAAAAGATCTTTGACCCGCTCATTGAGGGCGCTGTCGCTATGATCGAGCGCTTCTTGAACGGTGAGCCCGTCGATGAGGAGCATCAGCATATAGGCGTAGGCTTTGCAATCGTGGTCTTCCGGGAAGATTTTCTCGAGGCCTTCTTGGAGCTTGTCTTGCCAACTTTGCCAGAGTTCGGTGTAACGCTTCCTTAAGGATGCGTTCCCGCGCATGCACTCATTAATGAGGTAAATATGGAGCCTGGATTTATTGAAGAGTTTGACGCCTTTATAGAAGATGACATCAAGAAAGCGCTGCGGGGTGATTGAGTCTTTTTGATGGCGGGCGAACCAATCGATGTAATCCTTCGAGAGTTCGTTCATGTGTTTTTCCATGATGTCGAGGATTAGATCGTCCTTGGTGGGGTAGTGGTAATAAAGCGTCCCTTTGGAGATACCCATCGCTTTCGATAAGTCCGCCAAAGAGAAATCATTCGCGCCTTGTTCCGTGATCAGTTTCTCGGCCGCCGAGATGAAGGCGTCCTTGCCCATGTCTGTTCTTCGTTTTGCCATAAAGTACCTCTTATTCAGTCGGTCAACCGACCGACATAATCCTTATTATAATAGGGTCTTGTAAGGGCTTACACAACCTTTTTCTTCGATTCTGTCGGACACTCATAATTGCTTTTTGGGTTTTCTTTCGATGGCAGCGGTGAACCGCCATATCGGTAAAAATTAAGAGACAAGAAAATCTTTCCCAAAGCGTGAGTTTCCGAGTTTCGGAACGGCTTTCGTCCGTAGTATCGGCTCTATTTTGAGATTCTTAGGAAGATTTTCTATGGGAGTCTCTTTGATTCTTTTCTCAGGAAGAGCAGGATATCGGTAAAACTTTACTTTCGGATAGAAAAGGTTTCCCTATTTGGATTAGAATATTAACCGCAGGTAAATTCATGGATCCCATTAAGGTTCTGACGGTGAAACAGTCCGTTTTTGCCAACAACGACGCTCGGGCGGATTTGCTCCGCAAAGAGCTGAAGGCAAAGAAAGTCTATTTGATCAACCTGATGTCCTCGCCGGGCTCAGGCAAAACCACCTTGCTCGTTTCCTTGATCAATCGAATCAAAGATAAGCTCAAGGTTGGCGTGATGGAAGCCGATATCGATGCGACGGTGGACGCCGAGACGATTGAGACGAAAACCGGCGTGAAGACGATTCAGCTCCACACCGCAGGCGAATGCCACCTCGATGCCAAGATGACCCAAGAGGGCATTGAAGGCTTCGGAGTCGATGGACTTGATCTTGTGATTCTCGAGAACGTCGGGAATCTCGTCTGCCCCGCTGAGTTTGATACCGGCGCGGCCCTCAACCTTGTGATCCTCTCGATCCCCGAGGGCGACGATAAGCCGCTTAAATATCCGTTGATGTTCAAGGTTGCCAATGCGGTGGTCTTCAGCAAGATGGATACGATCTCGGTCTTCGATTTCGATCTCAAGAAAGCCGAGGAGCATATCACAAAGCTCAATCCGAAATGCGTTTATTTCCCTCTCAGCGCCAAAAAGGGCGATGGGATGGATGCGTTAGCCGATTTCATTCTTAAAGAGGTTAAGGCCTACAAGGCCAAGTAATAAAGGAGAAAAGTATGGCAGAAGATGCAAAGCTGAGAGTAGAGCAGAATTATGCGGAAGCCGAGTACCAGAATGGCAAGAAGCCGGGCCACATGGAAGCGGGCGCCAAGAAGCGTCCGAACGTCCTGAAGCTTTGCCGGCACATCCAGGATTTGCCGGGTGCTATCGTCCAATATGGCGATCCGGAGTACAATGCCTTGGCTTGCTGGGTCAGCGATGACGAAGTCAAAATCGCGATGACCATGAAGCTTCGCAAACACTACACCATCGAACAATTGGCCAAAATGTCCAAAATGCCTTTGGATAAGTGCAAGGAAATCGTGAAGCACGCCTGCTGGGGTGGCTTGATCTTCATCGATACTGCCGACCCAGAGCTCCCGAAAGTGGATGGCAAGTTCCAGACCAGCTACCACGTCGAAATCTTCGTCCCGGGCATCATGGAGGCGATGTGCGATAACCTCGAGCTTGTTCAGGCTCACCCGATCATCGCTCAGTCCTTCTCCGAATACACCATTAAGAGAATTATGCCGCTTGCCGGTAATATTCCGGTCGGCCATGGCGTCATGAGAGTCGTTCCGATTCCTTCTGCCGTCGCTGGCGATCCGGATCTCAAAGAAGACGAAAAGCTTGAACACTATATCGATACGGCCACCGATATCTCGGTTGCCCCGTGCTCTTGCCGTGTTTCCCGCCGTCTTATGGGCGAAGGATGCGGCCACCTTGAGCAGGATATGTGCATTCAATTCGACCATGGCGCTCGCGGATTCATCGCGAACGGCCATGCCCGTCGCATCAGTAAAGAAGAAGCCTACGCGATCGTGAAGAAAGCCGAAGACAATGGCTTGATGCACGAAATTCCGAACATCGATGGCAATGGCAAGACCCACGCCCTCTGCAATTGCTGCGGCTGCTCTTGCTTCTCGCTCCGCACTGGCGAATATTTCCACACCGCGACTCTCGTTCGCTCGAACTACATCTCGCACGTTGATCCGGAGAAGTGCGTTGCTTGCGGCGAGTGCGTCGAAGTCTGCCCGATGAACGCCCTTCGTTTGGGCGAGCGCCTCGAGAACAAGACCGAAATCAAGATCAACGAGCCGCTCCACGCGTTCGATCATAAATGGGGACCGGATAAGTGGAACCCGGACTATCGTTTCGACCGTCAGATCATCATGAATGAAACCGGCACCGCGCCTTGCAAGGTCGCCTGCCCGGCTCACATTTCGATTGAAGGCTATATCGAGCTCGCCAAGGAAGGCCGCTATGCGGAAGCCTTGGAACTCATCAAGAAGAAGAACCCGTTCCCGGCGGTTTGCGGCCGTGTCTGCAACAAACGTTGCGAAGATGCCTGCACCCGTGGCACGATCGGCGAGAAGAAGCCGGTCTCGATCGATGAGATCAAGAAGTTCGTCGCTCAGCTCGATTTGGATCCGGAGACTCGCGTTAAGCCGCTTATCCACCATCCGGAATATCATGACCATAAGATGGCCGTGATCGGTGGCGGCCCGGCGGGCTTAAGCTGCGCTTACTATCTCGCAGAGATGGGCTATAGCGTCACCGTGTTCGAAAAAGAAAGCAAACTCGGCGGCATGCTCACCTTGGGCATTCCTTCCTTCCGGTTGGAGAAGGATGTCGTCGAAGCCGAAATCGATGCTATCAAAGACATGGGCGTCGAATTCAAGACCGGCGTTGAGGTTGGCAAGGATGTGACGATCGCCGATCTCCGCAAACAAGGCTATCAGGCGTTCTATCTCGCAATTGGCGCTCAAGGCGGCCGCAAGCTCGGGGTTCCGGGCGAAGAAGCCGATGGCGTCATCTCGGGTGTCGATTTCCTCCGCGGAGTCAATCTTGGCAAAGGCCAGAAGCTCCATGGACACGTCGCGCTTATGGGTGCTGGCAACGTCGCGATCGACGTCGCGCGCACCGCGGTTCGTTTCGGTGCCAAGTCGGTTGACCTCTATTGCTTGGAGAGCCGCGATATCATGCCGGCCGCCAAGGACGAGATTGCCGAAGCGGAAGCCGAAGGCATCAAGATCAACAATGGCTGGGGCGTCAAAGAGTTCCACAAGGACGCGAATGGCAAACTCACCGAAGTCGTCTTGAAGAAGTGCGTTGCCGTCTTCGATAAAGATCACAAGTTCAATCCGCAGTACGATGAGGCGCAAGTCATCACCGTTCCATGCGATTATTTCCTCTCCGCGATCGGCCAGTCCTTTGAGTGGGGCGACCTTGTGAAGGACACCAAGGTTGTCATCAACCATGGTAGAGCCTCAGCTGATCCGCTGACTTACCAGACTGCCGAACCCGATATCTTCGTCGGCGGCGATTGCTACCATGGCGCTCGTTTCGCCATCGATGCGATTGCGACCGGCAAAGAAGGCGCCGAGAGCATGCACCGTTACGTCCATCCGGGACAAAGCATGCTGATCGGCCGGGTCCAGAATCCGTACCTTGCGAAATACGCCCTCGACAAAGACAACATCGATGTTCAGGGCTGGGACAATACCCCGCGCCAGGAAGTGAAGCACGTCGAAGTCAAAGATAAGATGAAGGATGATCGCGCGGTCTTCAGCGAAGAGCAAATCAAAGCCGAGACCAAGCGCTGCTTAAAGTGCGGCCGCACCTTCGTTGATGAAACGATGTGCGTTGGCTGCGGTCTCTGCACGACCCGTTGCAAGTTCGACGCCATTCACTTACAGCGTCGCTTCGATGAGCACGGCCGGACGTATGAGCAGATCGCCCCGTCGAGCGTTCCGCATATCTTAGCCCGCAATTTGAAGATCATCTTCACGGGCAAAGGCAAAGCGAAAGCCGTCAACAAGGACGACATCGCCAAGCGGGAAGACGATAAGAAAGAGACGATCAAGTAGTTATGCACGAGATGGGCATCGCCATCCAATTGATCGATTCCTTAGAAGATCTCTGCAAAGACAAAGGCCTGAAGAAGCTTCGCTCCGTCACCTTGACGCTCGGCGAAGCTTCGATGGTCGTGCCGCGTTATATGAGCGAATGCTGGGATGCAGCCGTGAGTGATACGCCGTTTAAGGACACCAAGCTGAAGATCATCACCACCGTTGCGCATGGGCGCTGCAATCATTGCGGCAAAGAATTCGCGATCCGAAAGAACGAGCAGAAATGCCCCTATTGCGGAACCTTCAATGATTTCGTCCCGATCGATGGGATGGAAATTGAGATTACGCAACTGGAAGCCGAGTAGTGTCAATACATTGGGTCAGCCCTTGAGGCTGGCCCTTTCTTTTTGCTTCTGATATGCAATATTTACAATTGAGTGTCTTCGTCTTTTAGATTCGATTATAAATTAGATAAAGCCATTGCTTTTTAATTGATTATGTATCTAAAAATAGAGCATCTTTGTGCCTTTTTTCCCTCGAAAAAGAGACAATAAAATCGTGGGAGGAATTTATGGGGCGCAAAACCATTCACAACGTCGATGAAAAGATCATGGACGAGGTTATTCGAGAGACCTTCAAGTATGGCATTGCGATGATTTCGACCAAGGACGTGGCTCATCGGATTCACATTTCGGAACCGGTGATCTTTGCCCATTTCAAGACGAAGCAGAATCTGATCGACCAAACGTTTGCCTATGCCTGGGGCAAGATCCCGGAAGAAGCGATCTTCCCTTCGCCCGACATCGATATTCGGGATCCTAAAATCTATGAAGCTTATGTCGCCCGCTTCAACGAAATCCTCGAATATCCGAAAGAATTAGTGTATGGGGACGCTTACTATCATTCTTCGTATTACCACAAAGATTTCGCTGAGAAATCAATGGGTGGAATCGTGGAAAGTCTGATCCCGGTCTTTGCTCTTTATCAAACCGGCCGAAGCGAGGAGCAGCGGCGGCTGATGGTGGTCCGTTATCTAGAGAACATCATCTCGGACTTAGCCCAGATTGCCCGCGGGGTCGTGCCCAAGAGCAACGAGAACCTCCGGATTGCGATCGGATCGATTCTCTTCGGGACTTATGGCTTATTGACGGAATATAAAGGTCTCAATTAATCGGAAGGGGTTTTGCAGAAGAAAAACCGCAAAACCCTTTTCTTTTTGAAAAAAGGCCTCTCTTTCGAGAAAGCCTTGAAGACTACTTTTTCCGTTCCTCGAGGAGTTTGGTCACCCGGGTCATGGATTCTTGGAATTCCTGGTCGTTATTGTTGTTGAAGAGGATTAAGGAGTAGGGATCGTCATCCTCTTTGAGCCAGGTAGGCACTTCAAAGTGCTGGCTCTTGACGTAGGCATCCCAATCCGCGAGCTTGAAGGTATCGCGGGGGCTATTGCGTTCGATCATCCTCTGATGGACGATGTCGATCGAACAGATGACCCAGACGATCGCAAGATGGGCTCCATAGGTCTCCATCAGCTCTTTCCGGAGCGCTTTGATATAGGCCGGATCGTGAATCTCTTTCGTGAAAGGCGCGTTAATGAGGACGATGTCATCATATTTGAGGGCGTCGAGGGCCATGTTCAAGATGACTTGGTATTCGACGTCGCGAAGGTATTTCTCAAAGAAAGGCCCTTCTCGGTCGTTCGGTTCATTGGCGACATTGAAAGCCACGTTGCTGAGCGGCACGAGGGTATCTTTATCGAGATAGACGACGTGCTTCAGGTTTTCGGCCAGCTTCATGCTGATGTAGGTTTTTCCCGAGGCCGGAGGCGCCGAGACCAAGATGAGTTTCTTTTCCATAAAAGTTCGACCGCGCTTAGTTTTAGTCTTTTCTTCCCAAAAGTACAATTCCGATGCCCGATCTTAAGAGAATAAGCCATTAATTAAGGATGTTTTTCAAATTTTACTTTTGAAAAAGAAAAGGAATTATCGATACAAATAGGAAAGACATTCCTCTTTTTCACGATTATTAGCACTCAATACTTGCGAGTGCTAAAACTAAGGTTATAATGGCGGTATCGGAAACCCCGATGAAGGAGGGACGATTATGGATAATCAAGGCATGGAAGACTATTCGCAGGACGAGAATGTCCTCGATAAATTCGGACGAAATATCAACGAGGCCGTCAAAGCGGGGAAGATCGATCCGGTCATTGGCCGGGACGAGGAAATCCGCAAGGTGGTCCAGATTTTGGCGCGCAAAACCAAGAATAACGTCATTTTGATCGGTGAGCCGGGCGTCGGCAAAACCGCGATCGTCGAAGGCTTGGCCGAACGCATTGTGAAAGATGATGTTCCGGCGACCTTAAAGGATAAAGAGATCTATGAACTCGATATGGGCGCCCTTGTTGCGGGCGCCAAGTACCGGGGCGAATTTGAGGAACGCTTGAAAGCGGTTCTCAATAAGATCAAAGCCTCGGAAGGCAAGATCATCCTTTTCATCGATGAAATTCACTTGATTGTCGGGGCTGGACGGGCTGATGGGGCACTCGATGCCTCGAATATGCTTAAGCCTTTATTGGCGCGGGGCGAAATCGATTGCATCGGCGCGACCACCCTCAACGAGTATCGCGAATATATCGAGAAGGATCGGGCGCTTGAACGCCGCTTCCAGACGGTTTTGATTGGCGAGCCGACCGTCGAAGATACCATCACGATTCTTCGGGGACTTAAGGAACGTTTCGAATCGTTCCATGGCGTCCAGATCACCGATGGCGCTCTCGTCGCGGCTGCCACGCTGTCGAATCGTTATATTACGAACCGCTTCTTGCCGGATAAGGCCATCGATTTGGTCGATGAAGCCTGCGCGGGCATCAAGGTCGAGATCGAAAGCATGCCTTCCGAACTCGATGAGATTGACCGCAAGATCCGGACGCTCGAGGTCGAAAAGGCCGCTCTTTCGAAAGAAAACGATGAGTCGTCTCAGAAACGGCTGATCGATCTCAACAAAGAATTAACGGACGCCCACGCCAAGAGCGATGAGCTCAATAAGGAGTGGCAAGTCGAAAAAGGCCAGATCAAAGAGGCCAAAGACCTCAAAGGCCAAATCGAGAAAGCGAAGGCTGATCTCGATAATTATTTCACGAGTGGCAACTACGAGAAAGCCTCGGAGTTGCAGTATAAGACCATCCCGGAGATGGAGAAGAAGCTTAAAGCCCTTGAGGAGAAATCCAAAGAAGGCGAACGGCTGGTCGATGAGGTCGTCGATGAGGAGTCGATTGCCAAAATCGTTGCAAAACTTACGGGGATTCCAGTTTCGCGGATCGAAAAAGGCGATCGGGAAAAGGTCCTGGATCTCAAGAGCACCCTTGAAAAACGGGTGATTGGACAGGATCAGGCCATCACGCTGGTCTCGAATGCCATTCTTCGTCAGCGGGCGGGCATCAAGAACCCGAACCGGCCGATTGGTTCCTTCCTCTTCTTGGGGCCGACGGGCGTCGGCAAAACCGAGGTCGCCAAGGCCTTAGCGGAAGCCCTCTTTGATAACGAGAACAACATCATCCGCATCGATATGTCGGAATACATGGAGAAATACTCGGTCTCGCGTCTTATCGGTGCGGCGCCGGGCTACGTCGGCTACGAAGAAGGCGGCCAGCTCACCGAGAAGGTGCGCCGCAATCCGTACTCGATTGTTCTCTTTGATGAAATCGAGAAGGCGGACCCGGAGGTCTTCAACCTCTTGCTCCAAATCCTCGATGATGGCCGTCTCACCGATTCGCAAGGCCACCTTGTGGACTTCAAGAATACGATTATCATCATGACCTCGAACCTCGGGAGCGAATACATCCTCGAGGGTCAGAAGGAACCGGTGGAGAAATTGCTCCACCAGACCTTCAAGCCGGAATTCCTCAATCGGATCGACGAGATTGTTTACTTCAATCCGCTTTCGAAAGAGGTTCAGTTCAAGATCGTCGAAAAGATGCTCAATGAACTCAAAGGACGTTTGGCGGAGCAATACTATGCCGTCGACTTCACGAAGAAGCTCAAGGATTACATCCTCGATAATGCCTATTCGCCAGTCTATGGCGCTCGCCCGATCAAGCGTTTCATCCAGGACAAGGTCGAAACCGCTTTGGCGGAAGCGATCGTGCGGGGCCAACTCAACACCACGGATTCGTATACCGTGAGCGTGAACGAGAAGGACGAAATCACGATCACTCGGGCCAATTCGGCTGCCTAAATTTCGGGGGTCGTCTCTTCGGAGACGGCCCTTTTCTTATCCCTTCGGTATGGTTAAACTTAACCAAGAGAATTTCTAAGTCCGATCCGTTGATTTTGTGCGAGAATGTTACAAACGAGGCATATCTTATGATGTTCAAAGTGTGGATGATGCGCCATTACATTCGTAAGGGCGATCTCAAGCGCAATAGCCAAATCCCCGAGCCGGCCGGCGTCATTTCTTATCGAAATCTCCGCTACGCCAAGGGCGCGGTCAAATGGCATAAACTCGATGTCTTCCGGCCTAACGAGAAAGTCGGGCCATTGCCTCTCTTAGTGGTCGTTCATGGTGGTGGCTGGGCCTATGGCGATAAGGAAATCTATCATCTCTATGCCAAAGATCTCTCCAGACGAGGCTTTGCCGTCATCTGCTATAACTACGTCCTCGCGCCGAGAAAGAGATTCCCGGATCAAGTCGAGTCGCTTGATAAGGTCTTGGTTTGGGCGAAAGCGCACGCCGAAGAATACGGCTTTGACCTCTCGAATGTCTTCCTCGTTGGCGATTCCGCCGGCGCGAACCTCTGCGTTCAATACGAAGCCGCTCAGCACAATGCCGAATATGCTAAGTATTTCGAGATGAGTTTCCCGCTTCCGATCAAGGGACTAGGCCTCAATTGCGGGACCTATCAGCCGCTTGGCACCCCTTATAAGGAAGAAAGCGAAAACTTCATCTGGGATGTCTACCTCGGCAAGAAACGGGATCCGAAGGATCCGCGTTACGATGTTTTGGCTCCGATCAACGCCAAATTCCCGCCGTGCTACATCCTGACGGGCGAAGCGGATTTCATCAAAGACCAGAATCCCTATCTCACCGCCGTGTTGGATAAAAACAAGATTCCTTACGTCTTTAAAGAATATAAGAGTAAGGAAGGCAACAAGCTTCATCACGTCTTCCATTGCACCGTGAATGAAGAGAATGCCATCAAAGCGAACGATGATGAATGCGCCTATCTTCGGAGTCTTATTGGCAAATAGTTAGTACTATTTCCCCTCTTTTCTTTGTAGAATAAAGGACGGAAAAGAGGCTTTACCTATGGCCGAAGAACATAAGCCCGCCGCCACGAAGGAAGAAAAACCCGTTGGCGACGACTCCAAAACGCTTTCGGATATTCCTAGCGTAGACCCGAAAGACGATTCGGATATTAGTTTATGTAAAGTGCGAAGCCGCAATTTCGTCATTTTAACCAAATACATCGCCAAGCAGGGGATTGATCCCTGGGTTTTCCTTCATATCACGAAGGAAACTTTAAAACGGATTTCTTCTGGCAAGCAAAACGCGGATTTCTCGCGGTTTGGCGGATGCAAAGGGGTTTCTCGAAGATCTCCTATCGCAAAGTCCGGAATGGCAAGGAGGATCTCCCTGCCAATGAGGATTATGGTTTCGAGCAAAGAACCGCCAAGCTTCGTTACTTGGATAAGTTCCTGGTTGAACGGGCTCAAGGATTGACTTTAGCCCGCGCTTTATCGCTTTCTTTTCCGAAATGGAAGGCCCTTCAAAGCGGCTGGGATTTTCCGTCCAAGAGTCTGATGAAGAAAGCGGCTGTTTATTTCTCTTTGCCGCCGAAGATGCTCCTCGATGACGAGGAGAAACTTCCGGGTTTTGATGAGCTCAAAATCGACGAGGATCTCGCCGCGATCCAACGCAACGATCTCGCCGAGACGATGAACTACTATAAGAACAAGCATTACATCAGTCGGAACTACCGGGTTCTCTCCCACGCGATGCGGGTCCGTCTTTACCTCAGTTTGTTCATTATCCTTTTGCCGCTTGTGGGTTTCACCGGCTACTCGGCTTACCGCATTTTAAACGATCGGTTTGAGTCGGTTCAGAAGATGCAGCAAAGCGACATCCAAGATAGCAAATCCGCCGCCTTCGAAAAGGGTTATCTTGCCAACATACCAAAGCGGTTGATTCCACTCAAACGTATTGCGATGTTAAGGTTGGCATGCAGGTCATGAAGATTTTCGACATCCAGCCTTCGAATGAATATTTCTCAGTAGCCATGAAGCTTTGATTTGATTTCTCTCAAGACGATTTCCACACAATGTATCACAATTATGTCGGAGACCCGATACAAGACGCCGTACCGATAGACCCGACGAAATACAGCCAGGATAATGATGAGTTCACCGTCTTGCGTGATGATGACTCCATCGCCTATGGTTCTGATGGCATTCCGGACTATCTGGATCTCGCCACTCCATTCGATCTTGCGACTGGGGTTGATAAGGCTATCGAAACCTACAAGAGCAGTGTGACGACCCCAACCCAATCCGGCATCCAGGAAGCTGCGAAAACCTTCCTTCTCGATGGCGCGAATTCCGAACTGATGAAGCTCAAGAATTACTGGGCCGCTGAACGCAATTCCTATCCGGGCTTATTCCCCTCGGCCGTCTACAATAATTACGACCCGAACTTCGATGTCGGCAAAGGCGTGGATAACACCTCGCTCCTTTATGACTACGATCCGGGCGAGCCGTATTACCTCGAGCGCACCGTAAATGGAAAAACCGAACGGCAATACCGGATGGGTCAATCAACGCGTTTCGCCGTCAAGGTTTCCAAAGCCTACGACAATCCGCGCTACCCGCTCGAAACCGCTCAGTTCTGGATCAACGTCGAACCGGCCAAGTGGCTCTCGGTCGATCATCTTCGTTATAACTTCGTTGATGTCGTCGACGTTTCAAAGAAGCAGATTTCCGGGACTTCGGGCTGGGATTCTTGCTCCCGCGACGAAGGCATCTATACGACGATGGGCGATTCCGTCGCGTTCACCGATGGCTTCCGTTCGATCAAGGATACCGAACACGCCTACGCCAAGGCAGTCGAATACAATGTGGATTCCGACCATCCGGAGAAGTCGTATAGCAAGTGCACGATCGTGATCCGGGCGAACCGGGCCGCCTTCACGGCCGAGAACTTCTTGCCTTCGACCTTCCTTCAGGCTTACATCAACCTGGCGGCGGTCATCATCTGGATCATCATCGGCTTCTACAATCAAACCTATGCGGGCGAAGATAGCTTGGGAATGTTAGGGACTGGCATGTTCTCCGCCATCTCGGCGACCATCGTCGGCTTCCAGATACTCTCGGACGCTTCGATGTTCTCCCTCATGACGATGATCAATATCTTCACTTTGGCGGTCATTTTGATCATGACCTATCAAGCCGTTCAGGCCAAGAAGGCGAATGCCCGGAAGGACAAGGCCCTCATTGCCTATAACGGCGTCAAACTTCGCGTCATGTATTACCTACTGACGATCTGCACCGCCATCATGTTCATTGGATTGCCGATCGCCTGCTATATCTGGACGCTCTAAACGATTTGAGATTGCTTAGGGGAGGGCTCTAACAAGAGCCCTTTTTCTACGGTGGGGTGGTTGTGGTAAGATTGTTTCGCTATGTATAACGTCATCATCGTTGACGACGAAAGCACGATCCGGGAACGGCTTCTCGGTTTTTTATCGAAGAAGAGCGACGAGTTCAAAGTCATCGGTTCGTATGAGAATGGCTACGATGCGATGATCGGCGGGATCCCGCTCGAGCCCGATCTCATCATCACCGACATCAAGATGCCCTTCATCACTGGACTCGAGCTCATTAAGCAAGCCAAGCAGGAACTGCCGCTTGTTCAAGCCATCATCGTTTCAGGCTACGACGATTTCGACTACGCCAAGCAGGCGATCGATCTCGGAGTGGTTGGCTATATTTCAAAGCCGGTGACCTTCCAAGAGATTTCCGATGCTCTGGAAAAAGCCAAAGTTGAGCTCGATAAGAAGTACTCGATCGATAAAAACATCAAAGACCTCCAAGAGAAGAGCGAGTCGGTTCTCAAGATGGTTCAGCGGGACGACCTCAATAAACTCGTCACCCTGAAGAGCATCCCGGCGAATTTCCGCGAGAAGCTCCAGGCCGATGGCATCGAAATCAATCTGCCTTATGTCCTTTTCGCGATCTTTGATCCCGACCAATCCGAGGATGAACTCTCTTTCGAAGAGAGCGAACTCGTGAATTATTATCTCGATCAATACATCAACGACGAATTCAAAGACTTCTCGCTCAACATCTTCGAAAGCGCCTCCTCGAAATCTTTGCTTTTGGGCTCCTCAAATCCCTTTGATAAAGAGGAACTTCAGGCCCGATTTGCCCGGGTTATCGCCAAAATCAAGCGGACCTGCGGTGTTTCCCTTTCGGCCGGCATTTCCGATTTCGGCTCGACCCAAGAGATCGGTTCCTACCGGAAGCTTTACCGCCACGCCCGCTGGACCCTCGAATACCGGACCGTTGTCGGAACCAACGTCGCCCTTTTCTATAGCGACCTTGAAGGTACCAAGTCGAATGCGGTGGGGCGGGTTGATGAGAACGAATATAAGAACGTCTCTTATGCCATTCTTTATGGCAAGCGGGATGACGCGGTGGAGGTCGTCGATAAATTGATCGACACCATCTCGAGCATCGAATATAAGGATTCCTATTTCCTGATCGTGAACAATTTGATGGACAGCATCCTCAAGAGCTGCGTCGCCCTGGATAAGCTTTATTCCACTTACCTTCCGCACGTTGGCATCGTGAACGAGGTCTTCTCTTCCAAGAACCCCGAAAGCACCAAAGCCTGCTTCGAGCGCTTGATCGATCGGATCATCGCGATCAACAATGCCCAACGGGTCTCTGGCGTCGATGATGCCTACGCCCACATTCGGCAATACATCGAGACCAATTACCAAAAGAGCACCCTGTCTTTGGATGATGTCGCGAATGAGCTCGGTTATTCCGTCTCTTATATTTCCGCGATCCTTAAGCGGCACGATACGTCCTTTACCAAATATCTGACCCAAGTTCGGATGGAGCAGGCCAAGATCCTTTTGGCCGACCCGAATAAGAAGTTGGTCGCGATCGCCAACGAGATCGGTTATGACGATCCTTATTATTTCTCGCACTGCTTCAAAAAGTATTTTGGCACCTCGCCTGTGGAGTACCGCAAGTCATGAGAAAACCCCAAAGCACGAAGAAAAAGCTGATCTTGCCGACCAGCTTGGCCTTCGTCTTTTTGGTGGCTGCGATGATCGCCGCCGCCTTCTCTTTGTTCTCCACCAGCGTCACTTCCTCAACCAATGAGCAGACCTTGGCCGCCTCGGAGCAGGTCCTCACCAATTACGAAAGCTACTTCGATTCGGTCATCACCGTTTCCAATAACGTTCTGGGCACCTATTCGAATGCCTCGGAAACCTCATTGGCCCAGGATATGGGCAGTTATTTCGACACTCTCGAAACCTTCAAGGCCGAAATCTTGGACATGTCGCTTTTTAAGGTATCAGACGCCAACTATCTTTCGGGCGACTCGAAGCCTGAGACCAAGATTTCCATCAGTGGTGGCGAAAGCTGGTATACCTCCGCCAAGATGAATCCTCTCATCAACATCTTCTCGCCGGTCACTTCCGGAGCCACCAACACCTTTACCCTTTCCCGTTACCTCACCTACGATAAAAACCGGAATCTCGATGCCGTCCTCAAAGTGGATTTTGACTTCGCCAAGATCGTCAACACCGTTTCGCCCGCCAGCTTAGGCGAAGGTGGCCACTTCATCATCTACACCAAGGACTATCAAAAGATCTATACCTCGAGCTCGAGCGGCGAATTCACCTCGGCTGAGCAATCGCTCGTCAAGGATCTCGTCATCGGTTCCACCAGCGTCAACTTCTCGGGCCATTATTTCTATCTTTACGCGGCGACCATCACCAACACGAGTTGGCGCGTTGCCATTTTCACCAACCAAGACGCCCTTCAAACCGCGATTTTGCGTTTCACCTTGATCATCACCCTCGTCGGGGCCGCGGTGATCGCCCTTTTCATCATCGTCCTTGTTCTGGTGGTCAATAGCATCACCAACCCGATCAAACGCCTGCAGAAAGAAATGGTCGAGATCGAATCCCTCAATTACGAGACCACCCTTCAACCCGAGATCGGCGGGACCTCCGAGGTGGTGGAACTCAACCATTCCTTCAACCAGATGATGGGTCGTATCACCGAGCTGACCTCCGCGATCGTCTCGGAAAAAGAGGAGCAGCGAAAATCCGAGCTCAAGGCCCTCCAGAATCAAATCAACCCGCACTTCCTTTATAACACCCTCGACTCGATCATCGCGATGATCGATAAGGGCGAAAACGAAAAAGCCGAAGAGATGATCGTCGCCCTTTCAAAGTTCTTCCGGATCTCCATCTCGAAAGGCCAGAACATCATCCCGCTTCCCAACGAGATCGAGCACGCGCGCAACTACCTTCTTATTCAGAAGATGCGCTTCGGCGATTCTTTCTCCTACACGATCGATGCGGAGCCGGGCTTAGAGAAATACGATGTCGTTAAACTGATCCTTCAGCCGATTGTCGAGAACTCGATTGGGCACGGCCTTAAAGAAGGCGAAGAGGGCCATATCGCGATCCGGGCGTATTCGGAGGGCGACTATCTCAAGTTCGACATCCAGGATAATGGCTATGGCATGACCCCCGAGAAGGTCGATGAGTTACTGAAGTCGCTCAAAGACGATACGGTCTATCAAGGGGTGGGGCTCAAGAACGTCTATCAACGGGTCCGGATTTATTATGGCGAAAAAGCGGATGTCCAAATCCATTCGGAAGAGGACGTTGGCACAACCGTGACGATCGTGATTCCTAAGGAGGAGGCCATCCATCATGAAGCATAATCTCCGCAAAATCGCCTTGCTTTTGCCCTTCCTCGCGCTTTCGGCTTGCCAATCCCCGAGCCGAGTCGCCCAGATTTTCGTCTACGATTCGACCGACACGTTCATCAAGTCCCTTCGAACGGATCTCTCCGCCAAACTCAATGGCTATATCGCCTATAACGTCAACTATGCCGAGCGGAAGCAAACCACCCAGAATCAGCAGACAATCGATGCCCTCAACGATTCGCGGAACAAGATCTTGATCATGAACACCGTCGACCGGCTCGCCTCGAGCGCCCTCATTGAAAAGGCCGAGAAGAAAAACGTGCCGATCATCTTCATTAACCGCGAGCCTCTTTCGGGGGACTTCTCCGGAAGCTGGGCCCAAAAGAACTGCTATTACGTCGGGAGCGATCCCTCCTATGAAGGCACCCTTCAGGCCGAAATCGCCGGGAGCATCTTCGGCCCAGCCGCTTCCTTTAAAGGGTCAACCTACGACAAAAATGGAGATGGGATCGTTCAGGTCGTTCTTCTCAAAGGCGAGCAAGGCCACCAGGACACCGAGCAGCGGAGCCAGTACTGCATCTCTACGTTAAAGGATTTAGGTTATACGGTCGACGTGATCGAGACCGCTTATTGCAACTGGGAGCGGAGTGTCGCCAAAGAAACGATGGCCAAGCTCTATTCGACGGACATCGAGCTTCTTTTCTCCAATAACGACGATATGGCCCTCGGGGCGATCGATTATCTCGAGAACCCGACGCCGGCCTCCTCTTCGTCTTTTTCGTCTTCCTCGTCCAGTGGTGAGACCTCTTCCGTCAGTTCCTCGAGTTCAACGAGTCAGCCCGATCCGAGTTTGCCCTTCGATCAACGTTATTTCCCGATCATCGGCGTCGATGATACCGAGGCGGGCCAGAAAGCGATTGATGCGGGCACGCTCGCGGGAACCGTTTTGAATAACGCGGATAAGCAAGCCACGGTCATCTATGATCTCATGAAGCACATCCTGGATGGAAACTCGATTCCTTCGTATGACGTCAAATCGGTGGTCCCCAACGGGAACTACTACCACGTTTTAGGCCAGATTGTCCAAAAGAAGTAAACCCCTTTTCTACGTAGTAGAAGAGTTTTCGTAATCTTTCGGAATATTTACGAAAACAAGAAACGAAAAGTTGTGAAAACATCGAACGAAAGGGCTTACATGTAGATAATTTTACGAAAAGTGAATGCTTTTGTCCATTCCCTGCGGAAGCGCTTTCACGTATTGTTATGGGGCATATCGGGGAGACCGTAGTCATAGTGACACCTCCCCACAAATGCATGGAATAAAGGAGGAAATCATGAATAAGAAACTTATTCCAGCTATGGCGTTAGCGATGCTCAGCATGCTCGCTTCTTGCGGAGGCAGCTCGAACAAGGGCAAAGCTCTTGTCTTCTTCAACCGCCAACCGTCAGATCCGACCACCGGTGTTATTGATAGCACCACGATGAACTTCTCCGAGAAGACCTTCTACGTTGGCTTCGATGCTGCCGCTGGCGGCACTGTCCAAGGCAAGATGGTCACCGACTATCTCGCGACGAAGACCAAAGCCGAACTTGATAAGAACGGCGATGGCATTCTCGGCTACGTCCTCTGCATTGGCGACGTTGGCCACAACGATTCCAAGGCCCGTACCCTTGGCGTTCGTACCGCCCTCGGCACTGTGAATACTGCGAAGTCCACCAACGCTGGCGCTGATCAGACCGTTGAAGGCACTGTCACCGTCAAGGATGGCACGCTCAAGGTCAAGGAGCTTGACTCCAAGGCCATGACCGGATCCGATGGATCCACTTGGAACGCCGATGCTGCTAAGGAAGCCACGACCACTTGGACTGGCAACTTAAAGACATCAATCGACCTCTTCCTCTCGAACAACGATGGCATGGCGATGGGCTGCCTTTCCAACCCGTCCTATCCGGCCGGCACGCCGATCTTCGGCTACGATGCCAACGCCGATGCTATTGATTCGATCATCGCTGGAAGCAAAGCGACCACTGCGGGCGCTTATCTCACCGGCACTGTCTCTCAGAACGTCGATGCTCAGGCTGCTGGCACCCTCCAGGTTGTCCGCAACATCTTCGATGGTTTGACTGGCTCGGCCATTTACACGAAAGGCTTCTCTGAAGCCGATCAGTATGGCAATAAGATCACTCCGTCCATGAGCTACATCTCCGCGAGCAAGGCCATTCTTGCTGCGAACGCTGCTGTTACTGCCGCCAATGCTTCGAGCTATGTCTCGGGCAGCCGTGATGCCGGTATCAAAGACATCACTGCCAAAGCGAAGAACATCAAGCTTTGGATCGACCTCTACAATGGCTCCGATAACTTCCTCTCCTCGTCCTATAAACCGGCGTTGGAAGCTTACGCGAAGCTGATGAACATCACGATGACGATGGTCAATGGTGATGGCCAGTCGGAGAACTCGGTTGTCGATAACTTCGTCAACCTTGGCAACTACGATGCCTACGCCATCAACATGGTCAAGACGAATTCGGGCTCGCTCTACACCAACAAGCTCTGATTTGTGATCGTTAGCATCACTGCGCCCCTCAAAAAGGCGCAGTGATGTTTGTCGTTTTTTCAACAGGCGAAATAGGAGGAAGACCAGATGGAAGATAATGACTACATGCTGCAAATTATCGGTCTGTCAAAGTCCTTCGGGAAAAACCAGGTTCTCCGTCATATTGATCTCAACGTCCGCCGAGGATCCGTCATGGGTCTCATGGGCGAAAACGGAGCTGGCAAATCAACGATGATGAAATGCCTTTTCGGCATTTACGCTAAAGATGAAGGAAAAATCATTCTCGATGGCAAGCAGATTGATTTCACGGATCCGAAGGATGCCCTTGAAAACGGCGTCGCGATGGTCCACCAGGAACTCAATCAGTGCCTTGAAAGAAGCGTCGTTGATAATCTTTTCTTAGGACGTTACATCACCAACAGTCTTGGCATTATTGATGAAAAAGAAATGTTGAAACGGTCGAATGACCTTTTCCATTCCTTGCAAATGAACGTGGATCCCAAAGTCAAAGTCGGGACCCTTTCTGTTTCTCAAAGGCAAATGATCGAAATCGCCAAAGCGGTTTCGTACAACGCCAAAGTCATTGTCCTTGATGAGCCGACTTCCTCTCTCACGGAGCGCGAAGTCAACAAGCTCTTCTCCATTGTTAAGAATCTTCGGGCGAAGGGTATTTCCTTCGTCTATATTTCGCATAAGATGGATGAGGTTTTCCAGGTTTGCGATGAAGTCTCCGTTCTCCGCGATGGCCAGATGATCTTGACCAAGCCGGTCAAGGACACCAATTTGGATGAGTTGATCAAAGCAATGGTCGGCCGTTCCCTGGATAAACGTTTCCCGGATGTCGATAACAAGCCGGGCGACACGATTCTCGAGGTCCATGGCCTTTCGACCCAATACGCGCCGTTCCTCCGGGATATCACTTTCTCCGTTAGGAAAGGCGAAATCTTCGGCATTTACGGCCTTGTCGGCGCCGGACGCAGCGAACTCCTCGAAACGATTTTCGGTCTTCGCACCATCTCCGCTGGCTACATTCTTTATCAAGGCAAGAAGGTCCGCTTCCACAACGCTAAGGAAGCGATGAAGTACAACTTCGCCCTCATCACTGAGGAGCGCAAGCTCAATGGTATGTTCGCGAAAGACGATTTGACCTTTAATACTTGCATCAACAATCTCGAAAAGTATAAGCGTTTTGGCTATCTCAACGATAAGGTGATGAGAGAAGCCGCGACGAAAGAAATCAAGACGATGCACACCAAGTGCACTTCCTGCAACGATTTGATTACCGCCCTTTCCGGTGGCAACCAGCAGAAGGTCATCTTTGGCAAATGGCTGGAGCGCAATCCGGATGTCTTCTTGATGGATGAGCCGACCCGCGGCATCGATGTCGGAGCCAAGTACGAAATCTACGAACTGATCATCAAAATGGCAAAGGAAGGGAAGACCATTCTCATGGTTTCCTCGGAAATGCCGGAAATCTTGGGCGTCACGAACCGGATCGCTGTGATGTCGAACCATCGCTTATCGGGCATCGTGAATACCAAAGAGACGAATCAGGAAGACCTGCTTAGGCTCTCAGCCAAGTACTTATAAAGAAAGGAAGCAAGCAATATGGCAGAGGAAAAGAAAGTGGCGAAACCAGCGGCCAAAGAAAAAGCCGTTGTCGAAACCCCGAAAGCTCCGGTCAAAAAAGAAGACGAATCCCCGGTTGATACCGACCCAGAGATTGCCAAAAACGTTGCGGAACTCGAATCGCTCCGCAAAGACGGCACCCTCAAGATCTATCAGCTCAAAGAGGAAATGTACGATGTCAAGCGCAAGCAGATGATCGACGAGGTGACTCGTAAGAAGATCATCACGGCCGATCAAAAGGCCACGGCGGATGCGCGGGTCATCGAAAAGCAGAATAAGCCTCGCGTGGATGAGCTCGTCAAAGCCACGGTCGCCCGGATCAACGAGGTTTCCAAACCTTATGAAGCCCAGGTCAAAGCCGAAGGCAAACAAGCCATCGAAGAAGCTAAGCCGGGCCACGAGGAACGGCTGACTTCGCTCAAAGAGCAATACCAGAACTCCTTAGTCCAACTCAAAGCGGCTAACGCCCAGAAAGAAAAAGAGTTCGAGGCCAAGAAGCAGACTTCGGAGAATGCCGAAGAACGCGACGCTCTCGAAAAGCAGTTCAAGCGCGATTTCAAAGCCCTTAAAGAGGAAGACGCATCGGAAATCGATTCCCTTAAGGTCACCTATAAATCCTCCGTCGCTGATGAAAATAACGCCTTTGGCCACGTGAAGGCCAAAGCCCGCGAGAACGACTATGCCGCGTATACGGCGCGTTACAACAAGATCAACGATGTCCGCAATGGCCACTTGACCATCATCGACAACTTGGAACACCGGTGGAAGAGCTATCTCAATACCTTCAACTGGACAACCTTCTTGCTGGGCAATGCCCTTTACATCGTCGTCATTCTCTTCTTCATCGCTTGCTTCGTCATCTCACCGATCATCGGAAAGGGCAACATCCTCACTCCGGATAACATTTACGGCTTCCTTGAAACCGCATCGTCTCGTATGTTCTTCGCTCTCGGCGTCGCAGGCTTGATTGTCCTTGGCGGCACCGATCTCTCCGTCGGGCGTTTGATTGGCTTAGGCACCCTTTGTGTCGGCTTCATGCTCCATGATGGCGAGGTTCCGGCCCAGATCTTCAAGCATGCCATCAATTTGAATTCGATGGCCTTGCCGACCCGTGTCATTCTGGCCTTGCTCTTATCCGTCTTCGCCACGACCTTATTCTCGGCCATCGCTGGCTTCTTCTCCGCGAAGTTCAAGATGCACCCGTTCATCACGACTCTCTCAACCATGATGATCATCTATGGCTTGATGTACGTCGCGACCGATGGCGTTCCGACGGGCAACCCGAACGTCGGTGGCATCAACCAGACGATTCTCGGACGTTTCGATGGTGGCTTCCCGAAGTACGTGATCTATGCGGTCATTGCGATCGCGGTGGTCTGGTTCATCTGGAATAAGACGACCTTCGGCAAGAATATGTTCGCCGTTGGCGGCAACCCTGAAGCGGCTTCCGTCTCGGGCATCTCTTACTTCAAAGTCACGTTGGGTGTCTTCATTATGGCCGGTGTTCTCTACGGCTTCGGCACCTTCTTCTACGCCTTCTATTCCAACCCGGCGGCCAACACCGGATACGGCTACGAACTTGATGCTATCGCGGCCTGCGTTGTCGGCGGCATCTCCTTCTTCGGTGGTATCGGCAAGGTCAAGGGCGCCGTCATTGGCTGCTTGATCTTCGCGGGTCTCACTTACGTCCTTACTATTATGGGTGTCAGCTCCTACTGGCAGTTCGTCATCAAAGGTCTCATTCTCATGAGCGCTGTCGCTCTTGATTCCTTGAAGTACCTTAAGAAGAAGTAATCCGATTCTTCGAAACTTAAAAGGGAGGAGAAATCCTCCCTTTTTTCGTTTCAAAAAAGCGGGGCATTTACCCCGCCTCAGTATTCGGAAGATCCTTATTGATGGAAGACTTTGATCCGATCGATCTGCTCGAGCTTTTCGGCTGCTTTGAAGAAGTCGTTATAGCCGGCATCCCGATTGAGGGAGATGATGTTGTAGCCAAAGCCGAAGAGGAGATAACCCATCGCATCGATTCGCGGGTCTTCGCTCTTATCCTCTTTGCCTTTCTTTCCCCCAAAGGCGAAGAGCGAGGTGAACTTGCTTCCGGTGCTCTTATTGGCTTCGCTTTCCATCATGGCTTTGCTGATGAGGCGCGAGCCTTTGGCCGCCCGAATCGCCATCGCCCCGTCCGTTCCGGCGGAAAGGAGGAGATCGCATTCGCCATCGAAGAGATCTTCCGGCGCGACCAAGCCCCGATATTTTTTGTCTTGTCTCATCTTCTCATCAAACGAAGCGAGAACGGGATCAAGCGCTTCTTCCATGCCGAGGAGCCCGATCGTCGGATCGATTCGATTGAGGACGTTCACGAGGTAATCCTTGCCATAGCTTAAGGCGGCATCGAGGTAACTCTCGGACCGCTCAAAGAGGCCAGAGACCTCGAGGATCAGCGTTTCTTTATCGTCTTTATGAGTCTTATAGGATAAGGCATAGCAGGGATTGACCGCTTTCGGGAAAAGGGCTTTCGCGGTTTGATAGAACGCTGGTCTCGGGGTGAACGAAATCAGTCCGGCCGTTCCGCCTTTGAGGACTTCTTTGATCGCGGCTTCGGCGGTGCTTTCGCCCTCAGGAACTTCAAAAGTGGCCAAACCTTCGATGCCACTCAGAACCGGAAGGTCGCTTCCTTTTCCAACCACGAGAAGATGGTAGGAGGCGTTATGGTAAAGAAAGATCTTAAAAGCGAGCAAAACCGACGTTTTATAAGAAAGGTCGGGGTAGAGATCAATCACGATGTTTTTCATAGGCTCATTTTAATCGCTGGGAAAACATTAATCACTAAAAGCCTGCAATTGTGTAGAATAGTGGTAATGGTTGAAGAGGAAAATCTAACCACTTACCAAAAGGCCGTTTTGCGGGACCAGGATGCCCAGAAGCTTTTCCGCGAGAGCAAGACTTTGGGGCGAAAGATCCGTTTGCTCTCCGACAGTTCCCTTTGCTCGCTTTATTACCCAGGCAAAAAGGCCTTGGTCATCGATGTCCATGGCGGGGGATTCTGCTTCAAGAACGTCCTCGATAACGATGTCTATTGTTCGTATTTGTCCAAGACGTTTGATCTCGCTGTTCTTAATGCCGATTTCACCTTGTCTTATAAAGCCCCCTATCCCCAGCAACTCGTCGAGATTTCGGGCCAGCTTTTAGCCCTTTATCGGAAGTATCCGGAACTGGCGTCTCTTCCGCTTTATTTCGTTGGCCATTCTTCGGGGGCCAATCTGGCCGCGGCCCTCGCGGTCCGGATGAAGGATTCGATCCGGATTGCCGGCTGCTTGTTGAATTACCCCTTATTGGATTTGGCGATGGATCAATCCACCCGTCCCGTTCTCCCAGATACTTTCCCGGATTTCTTGCTCAAGGATTGGATCACGATGTATTGCCCTTTCCCCGAGCTTTTGTCCCGGAGGGATGTTTCGCCCCTCTCAATGAATATCGCGGAGGCCGCGAGCTTCCCGCCGAGCGTGATCACTTTGGCGAAGAAAGACCGGCTCCAAGACGATGCCCGGAATTTCGCGGAGCTGCTCGAAGAGGCTCGGGTTCCCCATGAGCTCCTCGAAGTCGAGGAGCGGCACGGCTTCATCGAGCGCCATATGCGGAACGTCTATCTCACCCCTGAAGATCCTCAAGTGGTCTTGGCGAAGAAGATTACCGATCAATCCTTTGAATGGCTATTAGGGCGTTTGCTCTAAAGGAGGCGAATCCGGATGGATTCCTTAATGCAACTCAAAAACGAGATTTCGACGTTCGTGAAGGAACGGGACTGGGATCAGTTCCATAGCCCGGCGAACATCGCGAAATCGATCAGCATCGAAAGCGGAGAGCTTCTCGAATGCTTCCAGTGGGACGAGACCCATTTCGACAAAGAAGCGGTGGAAGAAGAACTCGCGGATGTCCTCAATTATTGCATCCAGATGGGGATTGCCCTCGATGTCGATCTCAAAGACATCATCGAGAAAAAGATGGCGAAGAACGCCCTCAAATATCCGGTGAGTAAGTGCAAAGGGAAAGCGACGAAATACGATAAGCTCTGATCAACGGGTTTTTTTGATCCGCTGATAAAGGACTTGGGCGACGGTAAGAGGAATCCCCACCAAGAGGATAACCCACAACTGCCAGCCTTCCATTCCGTAATCCATGCCTACTTCAACGTAGGCAGCGCCGACGAAAGTCCAAATAAAGCAAAGCTGAAGGGGAAGGCTCCATTCGCCTAAGCCCCAGCGGTGGTTGATATAAGAAAGAAAGAGGAAACTGACCGGGATCGCCCAAACGCAGCTCATCCAATAAGGCCAAGTGGTCTTGAAGAGGATGCAGCCGACCAAAGCGCAGATCGCGATCGTCCAAATAAAGGTCACGCCCAGCGCGGTGATGATGATTTTGTTGACCCGTTCGACCGCCGGATCGTTCTTGCCTTTATCCTGAAGGGAGATATCGCTTTCTTCGTGGGTCAGATAATCGAGGGTGACCCCATAGAAGTCCGCGAGTTCCTGAAGAGTGGTGAGATCCGGAAGGGCCTCGCCATGCTCCCACTTCGAAATCGACTTGTCGCTATAGGAAAACTTTTCGGCAAGTTCGCCTTGGGTGAGGCCGCGTCCTTTGCGGAGTTCGGTAAGGTTGTGCGAGACAATCGGCGCGAGATCTTTCATGACTAAAAGGGATGATAGTGCAACTGTCTAAGAAATGCAAACCGGCTCCTTTTTTCGTTGGAAACGCCTTTAAAGATGCCTACAATAGAGCGGCTTCCATGATCAATCTCTGTTATTGCGGCAACGCGAAGATCCTCCCTGGGCTCCTCCTCTCGCTTCTTTCTCTCAGGGAAACGAGCGCAGAACCTTTGACGGTTTATCTTTTGACCGCTGACCTTTCTTTTTTGAATAAGGACTACGAGCCCATCCCGCAAAAAAATCGGGCTTATCTTGAGAAAGTCCTTCAAGAGAAGAATAAAGACAGCCAAGTTGTTCTCCTTGATGAAACCCAGCGTTTTTACCCGTTATTCCAGGATTCGCCGAACCTCAAAACGCCCTATACGCCCTATTCGATGCTCCGATTGATCTTTGATTTGGAGATGGCCTTGCCTTCTCACCTCTTATATTTGGATACCGATGCGATCGCCCTCAAGGACATCAGCTCTCTTTATCATTTGGACCTTGGCGAATGCGACCGGGCGATGGCTCTCGATGCGGTCTATAGCAAGCTTTTCGATGCCCATTACTGCAATTCCGGCGTCATCCTTTTCGACCTCGAGAAAGTAAGACGAGACGGACTTCTCGAAGAAGGGCGCGCCCTCCTCAACGAAAAGAAGTACACGATGCCGGACCAAGAGGCCTTCAATCGGATCGGGCGGGAACGGATCTTTTTCTTGCCCCGGATTTATAACGAACAGCGGGAGATCTTCCCCGATACGGTGATCCGCCACTATTGCCAGCAAGTGCGGCCCTTGCCCGTCATGCACGTCGAGAAGGCCAAGCCTTGGGATGGGGAGAAATACCATAAAGCCTATCCGAAAGAGCCCCACGAAGCCCTCTTCAAACTCTTCGAAGAGAAGAAAAAAGGACTTGATTGACCTTAAAGAAGTCAATCGTCTCTTTTTTGGAAGCTTAGCGGTTATCGGCGAAAGCTTTTTCCGCTAACTGGATAAAGTAATCCGCGCTCCAGACATCGAGGCGCGATGGCTCTTTTATAAAGGGAAGTGCATCCCGCTTCGCCTCTTCAAAATCGATTTCTTTAAACCGATTTTTTAGACGAGTGAGGATTTCTTGCTCGCTGGTCGCTTCTGGACTCTTTTCTTTAGCCTTGATGGCCTCTTGAAGGTAGGCGAGATTGGGCTTGATTCCTTCTCGGACATAGAAAGCAAAATCATAAAAATCCCTTCCTTTGGAACGGGATTTCCAATTCCGATAAAGAATTGCGCTGATTTTGCCAGCAAAAAGCGAGGGCGAATCCAAAAGGGTAATGCCGAAGCTTGTTGGATATTCAAGATATCCTGCCCGGTAGGATGCATGAGTGTTTGGAGTCAGGGCGATTTCGAATTTGATCTTTGTTTTTTGATTGAAAACGATTTTGGTCGAAGCGATGTCATTGGGGAATATCTCAAGCATCGTTTCTTTGGTGGGTTCAGCGAAGAAAGCCGATGAAACTCCGGTGTCGAGCGTCTTTTCTTTAAGAACGATGTCCCCGTTCAATCCAAAACTTGCCAAGGATTTCTTAATCGAGGGGGCGTAGTCGTTCCAAGAAAAATCGTCATTCTTTCTTTGAAGAACGAAATCCAAGTCTTCCGAAAAACGGTCGAGTCCGAGAAAAAGCCTCATGGCCGTTCCGCCATACATGGCTGCCTGGGAAAAGAACGTCGTTTTTGCTAGGCCGTAGAGGATGACTTCTTGAGAGACTTCCTTTAAGGCGTTCTCTTTTTCTAGTGGGGTTGCCGTCGGATAACGACTCATCATCTCTTCCAACTTGCTAGCCATGTTTCTTTTCTCCTTTGAGATAATCGGCAAGAAGAGCCACGTTCTTTTTGCCATAGAGCGTTCTCCAACTCTCGATCGCCTCTTGGTCAAGTGAGAGAACATCCGTTTCTTCCATCCGCATAAAAGAATAAAGCCAAGTCTTTAGTTCCTCGACGTTCTTCAATACCTTTGTCTTGCAGAGCGTGTCGCAGAGTGCCTTTTCTGGCGTGGCGATTTCAAATTTTCGGCCATTCGAATCCTCGTAGCGGGTTCCAAAAGGGTAGGCCTTGGCGGGAACGTCTTGATAAACGAATGTTCCAAAACGATTGGTAAAACGCTTTTTCTTATGAAGAAGAAAGGAAGCGCTCAAGAGGATTACGCTTCGTTCGGGAATGAGATCGTAATAGGAAAGGGCGGTTTCAAAAGAGAGATAAGAAGGGCCGACGATCTCGGCGGCCAAAGTGAGAGGATCGGCATCTTTATCCGTTTCATAAATTCCCCGTCTCAGTTTGAAGATGGTCCCATTCTTTTCCAAAAAGGCTAGGTGATGATAAGGCTGGGCGTATTCCCCGGCGAATTCGGTGATGAGATTCTGGCTTGTCTTAATCATAAATGCTCCACTAACTGCATTAATAGTACAGTTACTGGAGCGATTAATCAAGTGCGATTGGATCGAAAAAAGGCGCCCCGTTGCGGACGCCTTACTTTCGTTAGAGCGAATTAACGATTGCTCTGATCGTCGACATCATCGGTGAAGATCGGCTCGGCTTTGGCAAGCTTGTCGAGAAGCACGCCATAGTTATCGTTCATGACTTCAGGGTTCTGAACGCTTTCTTCCTTGCGATTGTTTTTATTGAATAACATTGTTTTATTCCTCCTTGATCGGTTCATCGAGACCATTGACTTCTGATCTCGGGAATTAATATACCGAAAGAAAATCGATCATCAAGGGTAAAGTTTATGTAAACGTTTTCAGTAAGCGTTTTCAGTAAGCGCATACACAAAAAACATACGATAAAAACTATACTATTTTTATTAGTGAAATGAGAACGCTTACATGACAAAAACGGTTGTTTTTCACGTTTTCATGATGAATTTATTACCAATATGGCAAGATAAATATTAATTATCGTGAAACATCAATATAAAAATATAAAAACATTCGAATAAACCTATATAACTAATCGGATTAAAGTTTTGCTTTTTACCTTAAGGTATACTTTTCCTATGGCTTTATGTGCATTCGATATCGACGGAACCTTGATCGATGATACCTTCGATTCCGAAGGAAAATTCATCGTCTATCCCGAAATCATCGATGCGCTGAATCAACTCCTTTTGAAAGGGCATACGATTCTTTTTGCTTCCGGACGTTCGCTTCCGGGTTTGGTTCAGTTCTCAAAGAAGCTCATTTACCCGGAAAAGGTCTTTTACTCCACTTCGAACGGGACTTGCCTCTACGATGGGAAGGGCAATCTCTTTTATTCCTCTTATATTCCTTATCACGTCTTTATCGAGATGTACGAGATTTATGGGGGCAATGATTCCTGGACCTATATGTGCTATACGAAAGATGATGTGGTGGGTTACCTTGGCAAGCCGAACTTCGCTCCGGAAGAGGCCCGTTTCAACGTGATGCCTTGCCAGGACTTCAATGGTCGGAGCTTCCCCGAAGGCACGATGATCCAGAAGGCTTCGATGACAACCGGCGATTACGATGCCCATAAAATCCCTTTGGCGCCTCAGTTCTCGGCTTATCAAGCCTATGCGACGTCGAACTTCTTCTTTGAGATCGTGGGCAAGGATGTTTCAAAGGCCCATACGATTGCTCTTTTGGCGGAGAAGTTAGGAATCGCGGAGAATGATATTTATGCCTTTGGCGATGGCGAGAACGATCTCACGATGGTGGCGAAATATCATGGCACAGCGACGGGGAACGCGATCGAAAGCGTGAAGTCTGTTGCTTCCTTTGTCGCGCCGACGGCCGCGGATCGCGGCGTGGCATATGCTCTTAAAGAACATTGGAAACTGATTTAACGGGTTCTTTGTTCCCTTTTTGATATTTTCTAGGGGCACGAAGCCCCTTTATTTGTCTATGGATATGTAGGGGCAAATCTTTTTTGGAGCCTAAAGCTCTGAAAACCCTAAGCGGAGGTTTTACCATGGTTAGCGAACGAGAGATCGAAGAGATTTTAAGATATCCTCACGAAACAGAGTGGATCGAGATTAAGCATAACCTCGCCATTCCTGAAGAGATTGGCCAATATATTTCGGCCTTATCGAATTCCGCAGCGCTTTATGACGAGGAAACGGCCTATCTCATTTGGGGCGCGGATGATCAAACGCATGAGTCCCTAGGAACCACGTTCGATTTTCGACAAGACGTCAATCACGAGCCGCTCGAGCATTTTCTCGCCCGCCAGCTTTCGCCCAGCGTTGCGTTCCGTTTTGATAACGTAACCCTAAAAGGCCGGAATCTGGTTGTTCTTTCTATTCCCAGGGCCACCAAGGTCCCCACGGCCTTTGCCAAAGAGCGATACACCCGGATTGGATCAAGCAAAGAACTTCTTTCGAAATATCCGGAAAGAGAGGCTGAACTTTGGAAAGTCCTCCGGGAAGGGGCGCCGACCATGATCAACACCCCTTCGGAATATCAAAACCTGACGTTCAAGAAGCTTTTTGCCTATTACGCCTACAAAGGACACGATCTTTCGGAAAAGAATTTCAAAGATAACCTCCATCTCTTAACCGAAGACGGCCGATACAACCTTTTAGCCAAGGTTTTGTCCGATAACGGAAGCGTCAGCATCAAGGCGGGGATCTTTAGAGGTTTAAGCAAGGCGGACACTCTTTTTTCAGTCAAAGAATTTGGCGATACCTGCCTTTTATATTCTGCGGATGCCATTTTATCTTATGGCGATGTGATGAACGTGATGCAAGCCGACGAAATTCATCGGGTCGCGGGGCGCAAAGAAACACCGCTTTTTGATAGTGACGCTTATCGAGAAGCGGTTTTAAACGCCCTGATTCATAACAAATGGGTATTAGGGGACGCTCCGATGTTCGAGTTCTTTTCGGACCGAATTGAGATTCGCTCGTTCGGGCCGCTTCCGCCAAGCCAGACGGAGGAAGGGTTTTATCGGGGCGTTTCCAAACCTGTGAACAAAGAGCTGTCCGAGGTCTTTTCTCTTCTTGGCATAAGCGATAGGCTCGGCCGAGGGGTGCCCAAAATCGTTAAAGCTTATGGCAAAAGCGTTGTGAAGTTCAATTCGGACTCCATCGTGGTGACGATCCCATTCTTGGGAGCATCGCTTGCTTTACCTGCTGAAAACGCTACTTCAAAAAAAGAACTGAATGAGACACAAAAAAAGATCTTAAAAGCAATAGAAGACAATCGAAATATAACAACTCTAGAACTAATGATTGCTACGTCTTTGTCAAGACCAACGGTTCTAAGGACTGTTCACTTCTTAAAAAAAGAAAAAAGAATCCGTCGTAAGGGATCTGATAAGAATGGCTATTGGGAAATCGCTGCGAGGTCGTAAGAGTGCACCTTAAATTGCACCATAAAATTTGGTCGAGAATGACGTTGCAAATGACACTGTAAATTTTGGGGAGTCAAAGCAATAAAGCGTACTATAAACGGCGCTGTAGCATCCAAAAATATCGGACTGTAAATTCAACAAACTAAGTTTGTAAATATTAAAAAGTCATTATTATATGGCTTGCTACGCTTGCTTTGTAAATGATCCTGTAAATGATCCTGTAAATGATCCTGTAAATTTTCATGAGGAGAGTCTTTTTTTGGATCGGGTATCTATCTTTTAGTTGATAATTCGTTATTTTGAAATACCCGCATTTTAAGCCGAAGATGGCGTGCCGCTCATATTCAACGAGGTATAGTTGACCTTCTTTGTGTATATTCGGGGTGGCCAGAAGAAGGCAGCAGCGAAATGATTGACGGGGCTTTCGTTTACGATCACAAATCTTGGCCGCTAAATAAGAAAAGGCAGATCTCGAACTTTTTGTTCCTTCTCTGTTTTTGGTTCTGAGATCTAGCGGCTTTCTGATCTCCAAGGCCGTGAATCAATAGGCGTTTCGGTAACTTCAGTGTAGAATAAACCCTAGGAGGTACATTCAAAACTTAAAAAATATGTACAGTGAGGAAACCAAATCCTCAAGCTTAGCCAAGTTCTTATCAATCTATGACTATGTCTTTGTGGATACGTGTTCCTTGATGGAAGATTCCTTCCCGGTGTTCATGGACAACCTGACGTCGTCCCATGAGTATTGGAAAGACGGATTGCATGTCATTGTCTTAGGCGAGTGCATTGAAGAACTCAAAAAGCACGCGGCGAACAAAGATAACCAAGAAGCTCGCATTGAAGCCAAAAGAGCGTTGAAGATTCTGCACCATGATCATTGGTTCCACAAAATCCTCGAAGTCACCAAATCCAATACGAATTATGGATTTGCGGACAATGCCATCTATACTGCCGTTTCCAGTCTCAGGATTCAGAACAAGGTTCTCATCATAACCCAGGACAAGACGCTTGCCACGGATTTGAAGAAACTCAATTCGCTTGATTCGCAAAGAGGCCGTTATGTCTTAATCTATCGGCTGAATGCGCAAGGCGATTTGGAAGAGAATCCCGGCGAGAATGGAGTCTATCAAGGTAGAACATACAGCTCCGCTCCGCGGAGAGAGTCGAAAGGGTCGGATCATCATTTTACGCGTGGATTATTCCATCATGATCGTCCAGCCAAACCCCAACCTACGACAGTTGAGGAACCGGTCGAAAAGGCCGAAGTTCCGGATACGCCCATCGTCAGCGCCGATAAACGCTTGATGGCGAATCTCAATAATCCGAATTACCCGCTTGATCGCAAACTGAGCGATATTGATGCTCAGCTTGCCGCGATCAACGCGCTTGCGCCGGCCGAGAAGGACAAACTCTCCTTGGCTTATACCTGTGACGAACTCCTCGAGGAGAAGGCTAAGTTAGCCACCAAAACCGCTAACGAGGTAGCCATCACCCATAAGGAGATGCCGCTTCCGCAAAAGAAGATCCCCGAATTAAAAGTTGGGGAGCCGCTCCCTTCCTCGTTTAAGGAAGCTAAGCCGGTTGAAAAGCCGGTGCAAAAACCTGTTGAAAAACCGGTCGAATCTCCAAGGTCGCAAAAGCTTTGGTTTGAATATGGTTATTCGGTTCAGGAAGCCCTGACACGGACGGGCGCCCATTATGGCATTCTTTTCCGCGATGCTTCCGTTCCGTATTTCCCGATGGTTCATGGACCTTACGATCTGACCAGCAAAGACCTTGATGCCTTAGCGAAGCAGGTCGGCGTCTTGAAAGTCGGTGAGAAGAAAGATCTGCCCTTAGGGCCTTTGACCGCGCGTATTGAAAAGACGGACAAGGACTATAAGGCCACGCTTGAAATCCCTGCAAAATCCACTCCGAAAGTTGAAAAGCCCGCTGAAACCCCGGCCGTCAAAGTCCCGGTTCAACCCGCTCCGAAAGCCGAAGTGAAGCCAGTCGAAGCTCCGAAAGCCGTCGAGGTGAAAGCCGCCCCGGCTGAAGAGAAGAAGACCCGCCGTCGGGTTGTCGCTCCGAAAGCTCCGAAAAAGGTTGCCGCTCCCACGAAGGTCGAGAAGAAATCCTCGTCCGAACCGAGCGTGACCGCCCAAGATGTGAACACCGCCGTTCCGGCGGGTGCCACCTTGGTTGTCGGCGTGCCGAACGAAGGCCGCAAAGGCTATATCGAACGGCAGATTCGCCGCGATGATCACACGGAACTCTCAGCCGTTCCGAATCCGAATCGGGGCCGCAAAGGTTCCGCTAGTTCGAAAGCCGCTCAGGCTAAAGCCCCGAAGATCACTTCCAAGGGGACGAAGCCGATCGCGAAAGACGTCCCGGCAGGGGATGTCGCCGCGATTCTCCATGAGGACAAAAACCTCAATGCCAAGATCAACAATCCGAACTACCCCGTCGCGGATAAGATTAAGGACCTCCAAGCCCAGAAAGCGAAACTTCATCTTTTGAAGGCCGTTGAGCAGAAGGATCTTTATTGGACCGCGGCGAAGATCAATGCCAAGATCAAAGAGCTGACGCCGAAGAAGTAGGGAAAAGTCGATCCTTCAAGGCCAGGGCTTAATGCCTTGGCCTTTTCTTATCCCCAAAATAAAAAAGGATTGCGCAGGGGGGTGAAACGCGCAATCCTTTCGTTCTACTATGGGTACCTCACGCCCATCTCACCCTATTAACAAAATGAGGGACCGATTTATTGGCCTCCTTCTTTTTCTTCCAACCACGCTCCCCGAAGCTCATAATAATAAAGATCATTTTTTGTAACTCTTCTAATCGACTCCCGCGAGGCATCATTTGAGATGGGCCCTCTATCCGAGGAAGTCAGTTGGTAAGAGCGATCCAACTTCAAGGGGGAAGGGGCGGACTATGCATTGGGGTAAAAAGAGAAGCGGTTTTCTTTTGACGCTTTTTCTCGGTGCGGGGCTTGGGGCCTTTCTTTTGAGTATCGTCCTCGTGCCTGTCTTTGATCAAAACAACATCGAAGACGTCAATGAGGAGACCCGTTACTTGCCGCCCAAATGGTTTGAGGGCACTTCCGGGTTTTTGGATGGGACGGGCGAAGCAAAAGACGTCCTGATTGATCCTTCGACAGGCTTGCCCGCGGCGAAGGGGAACCCTTTGAACTATCAGCCTTTTGCGATCAAAGGGCCGATCCAAACCCACTCCGTTCTCACCCATAGCCTGAGCGATAGCGTCAAAGACTATGGGCGGGGAGGTTCCGTCACTCTTACTCCAAGCGAAGGAAAGACGAAGGCGGCGATGCATTCTGTGCCAATTCATTTGGAAGGGGATAAATCTTACGCCCTCTCGATTACGCTCGATCAAGCCGCCTCTTCGGGAATCGGCCATTCACCCGGATGGAGCTTGGTTCTTAAAGCGGACTTCGATGGGGACAAACTTTTGACGGACGAGGTTCCTCTTCTTTCTTTATCGCGGGATTATTCAACCGCCACACTCTCTCCCGATTCCTTTTATCTCGCCCTGAGCCCTTATCTTTCTTCGCCTAATCTCTCCTTTGAAGCCTACCCTGAGATTCGGCTCGAAAGCGGCACCCTTTCAGAATCGTCCACTCTTTATGTCCAATCCTTTTCTTTCGAGGAGGTCTCCGGTTCCACTTCCCAAGCGATTGAGGGGGCAAGCTGGTCCGATTCCAGCCGAATGCTGGGCTCCTCGAATCCTTGGGTTGGCGAAGAAGGATCGTCTTTGGGGATTTATGGCTCTTCGCTTTGCTATGGCGAGTTCCGTTACGACTATTACGCCGGCGCTTTCGGATACGAGGAATCGGGATTCCGCCGGACTGAATTCCCCGAAAGGGAGATCGAGGATTTCATCGCTCGAGGCTGGATGAGGTATTCTTGGCAAAGAAAGAGCAGCGAGGAAATCACCTCTTTTGCGATTCTGGATCCCGTCCATTGCCCCCTCCGAAGCGTGACTCAAGAAGTTTACGATCCATCTTCCTCTTCGCCCTCCTCGCTCGTTGGCTTAAAGAGCCCTTATCGTTATCAGTTTTATCGGGGGGTGATCCAGAGTTGTGCACCCCAGAAATACGCTTTTGGGACGAATGGGGAGGGCCAGGATTTCGCTAAACTCTTCTTTTCAGGATTCACTTATTCGCTGGGCTTTGATGTCTTTCTTACTTTCTTTTTCTTGCTTGGGATTTTTCTTCTTGGCCTGATGGATGGTTATTTCGAAAGCGAGGTCTTTCGTAAAAGGATGAGGATAGCCGAAGGCGTGACAGGTTTTTCTTGGCTCATTTTGCTCGTTCTTATTTCCTATGGAATCCGAGGTATTGCCGGCCTTCTCACCGGTTTACTCTCCCTCGGAGTCTGGCTCGGGACACTTTTGGCGCGTTCTCTTCTTCGCCGGTTTCGGAAGAAGCGGGGCAATCCTATGGATTCCTCAGGGCATTTTCGAGGCTTCTTCGAAATGGAGGCCATTCTTTCAAGAGAATGGGAACAAGCCGTCTTTTCAGGTGTTTTCTTGTTTCCGATAACGCTTTTCTCGGAGGCCTTTCTTTTCGGGATCGCCCCGTCTTTGGACTCTTCGGAAGGAGCTATCAGTTTAGGTTCCGTCTTCTCTAGCGTGATTCTTTCCTTGCCAAAACAGCCCTTTCTCTTTATTTCATCTTTTGTCTTCTTAGTGTCCGCTCTCGCCTTGTTGATTCTGTTTGAAATCGCTTTGGCACAGGCATTGAAACTTCAACCGAATTGGGCTGATCCTTGATGAGAAGGCAGAGGAGGTTTTCAAAGAGGGTGTTGAGAAGCTTGGCGGATTCTTTGATGGCCTTGTTTCGGCGCGGGAACTGGTTAAGTTTTTCTTCCTTGATTATCGTGCACGCGCGACGTGCGCGTACCTTAATTGTTTTTTAAACAAACGTTCTTTTTTCGGGGGTGAGGGACTTCGAAAGATGCCCAAAAGGCAGAATTTAAAACGGAAAAGGCCTTAAAAAATAATAATTGACAATTTTTCGACCTCTCACATAATAGTCACATTCCTCAGAAAAATGAGGGAAAAACAGGAGGGTTTTATGAAGAAAAAGACGAATCTTCTTGTTGCAGGAGTTGTAGCCGCATTGTTAGCGACTACGTTGGCGAGCTGCAACAAAGGTACGACGACGAGTAGTTCGACGAGCAGCAGCGAAGAGGTTCAGAAAACATACACTTATGTTGATGCTCTGTCCTCGACGCCTTCGAGTTGGAATATTCACACCTGGAAGGAAAACACGCAAAGCATCATCTTCGGCTACACCGAAATGGGCCTTTATGATTTCACTTTGGGTACTGACAACAAAGGCTATAAGATCGTTCCGGAAATGGCAGACGGTGAACCGGTTGATGATTCGACCAATGTGACTCCGGAAGAAGTCGAAAAGTATGGCATGACTGGCGCCACCGATGAGGCTGGGACGGTTCAGGCTGGCAGCAAGTGGTTGATCAATCTCAACAAGAAGGCTGTTTGGCAAGATGGCACCGCGATCAACGCGGATACCTATGTCGATTCCATGGATCGTTTCCTCGATCCGAAGATGGCGAACTATCGTGCATCGTCTTGGTACGATGGCGACGTCGTCCTTGGCAACGCCAAATCCCGCTACGAAGCTGGCCGCTCGCTTTATAACGGCTACCTCGAGGGCGATGGAACCGTTGCCGCGATCACACGTAGCGACGATAAGTACTATGGCTGCGCTTATGCTGGGTTCCCGTGGATTAGCACGAAGTATTCGATTTACAGTTTATATCACAACTATGGTATTGGCGCCGGCGTTGCTGACGTTGAAAACGTTTTGAATGATACGGCCACTTGGGGCACTTCCGCCGTTCCGAAGTACGTCGATTTGGGTGCGAATCAAACCGCTCTTGCGAATTATTGCACCGCTTGGGTGTACATGTTGGCAAATGCCTTTGGCATGAGCGTCACGATTGATCCGAACCTTAATTCTCCGGCCATTATCGATGAGAACACGCACTGGACTGGCCTCTCGCTTGCCTTTGTTCAATCCAAGGCCCCTGATTTCTCCTTTGACAACGTCGGTATCAAGAAAGTCAGCGATTATCAGATCGCTCTCTATCTCCAAAAGCCGGCTTCGCTCTTCAACCTCAAGATGCAGCTTTCGGGCAACTGGATTGTTAAGACCGATCTCTACGATGCCGCCAAGACCACGGTCGGCGATCTCGTTTCGACCAAGTACGCGACTGCTTTGGACAACTATATGTCCTATGGCCCGTACAAACTTACTGTCTTCACGGCCGATAAGGAAGTGAAGGTTGAGCGCAATGATAAGTGGTATGGCTATACCGACGGATCGCACACTGGCCAATTCTCGATCACCGCTGTCGATATGCCGGTTGTCAGCTCACTCGATACTCAGCTCCTTATGTTCGAACAAGGGCAGTTGGATTCGATCGCCCTTCGTGCCGCGGATATGAAGAAGTACAGCACCTCTCCGTATCTTATGTACACGCCGCAGTCTTATTCCGATAAGATCGCTTTGAACTCTTCTTACGATAAACTTAAAGAGAGACAATCGACCGGTGTTAATAAGACTATTCTCGCGAACAAAAAGTTCCGTCAGGCTCTTAGCTGGGCTCTTGACAGAAAGACCTTCGTCCAGACCCAAACTGCTGGGTCGACTCCGGCCTTAGGCGTCATCAACGATATGTATGTCGCCGATGAAGCCACCGGTGTCCTCTATCGTGATACCGATGCCGGTAAGCGTGTCATCTCCGATATCTATGGCGATTCTAAAGATGGCTTCAACCTCGCGAAAGCCAAACAGTTAATTACTGAGGCTTGCACCGAAGAAGCTGCCAGCACTAAAGAGGGACACTGGACTTCTACGGATAAAGTCAGTCTTGAATTCGTGGTTTACAATGAAGATTGGAGAACCGCGATTCAGAACCACATTGACGACTTCGTTGCTGCGACTGCAGGCACTCCGCTTGAAGGCAAATTCGAAGTCACGATAACCATCACTGAGAAGAACCAAGATGCGATCACCGCCGGTAACGCCGAGCTCTGCATGGATATTTGGGGCGGCGCTCAGATGAATCCGTACGGCATTCCTGATACTTGGATTAACGCCGATAACCGCACTTGCTACGGCTTCAATCCGGATGCTGAAACCATCGACATCGATGTCAATGGTGATGGCACCATCTCCGCTGACGAAAAACATACCAACACTGAATGGTATAACTTGCTGAACAATACGACTTACTCGGCCGCCAAAGAAAAAGACTACAAAGTTCGTGCTCTTATTCTCTCTTGGCTCGAGGAGTATATGCTCCAGCAGCAGTACTTCATCGCTGTTCGTGCTCGTAACTCCGTTTCGATCGACTCCTTCCGCGTCAAAGAAGGCACTGATGAATATCAGGCGCTCGTTGGCTACGGCGGAATGCGCAGCATGCAACTCACTCAGAGCGATCAAGAGTGGGCTGGAACCGCTGCTAAAGGACTCGACTACACCAAGTAGTCGATTCCGATCCTAGTCTTGAACATGGATGCCTGTGCGTTTGCGTGGGCATCCATGTTTTGTCGGCTTAGGGTTCTCTTCGTTAAAAAGTTGTTGTATAGTCGATAGATGGCAAATTTCCAAAAGAAAGAAGCGAAAATGATATGAACTCGATGCTAAAATACATCCTCAAACGTATAGTTCTTATGATTTTTACCGCTTTCTTTATCATGACGATGCTCTTTGTCTTCGTTAAGCTTTTGCCGGATCCGATTACTTGTGCCCCGGGAAGCAGCGCTTGCCAATCCGAAGCGGTTTGGCGGGAAAACCTGGGTTATAACAAACCCGTTCTCGTCCAGTATTGGATTTACTTGAAACTTTTGTTCACGGAAGGCCAATTCGGCGTCGGCTTTAAGATGTATCAGTGGCAGAACGTCACCGATGTCGTTTTCAGCAAAATGGCTCCGACGATGTATGTCAATTTCTGGAGTTTGATTTTGGCGATTCCTCTTGGTCTCGGCCTTGGCATTTTCGCCGCTCTTAAAAAGAACAAGTGGGAAGATCAAGTCATTTCCGTCCTTGTCATGTTGGTCATTTCCGTTCCGAGCTTCGTCTACGCTTTCTTAATTCAATTCATCTTCGTCAAATCGGGCTATCCCTACACGCAGGTCATTAACGCGACGACTTTCGCTCAGCTTTCGACTCCCCAAGCCTTTGCTTCTTATATTCCAGCCATCCTTTGCTTGTCCTTGGGCACAATTGCCGGCCTCACTCGTTTCACCCGGGCAGAGTTGACTGAGGTTTTGACCAGCGACTTCATGCTCTTGGCCCGCGCGAAAGGTTTAACTCGGGCCCAAGCGACGGTTCGCCACGCAATGCGGAACGCCATGGTCCCAATTTTCCCGATGATCATGGGCGAATTCATTTCCATCATCGGTGGCTCCCTCATTATTGAACAATTCTTCGGAATTCCTGGCGTCGGCCAGCTTTACTTACAATCGATTAACCAAGTCGATTATAACTTCTTTATGTTCCTGTCGATGTTCTATGTCGTGATTGGTCTAGCCAGCGGATTGGTCATCGATCTTAGCTACGGCATGGTGGATCCTCGCATCCGGATGGGAGCCAAGTAATTATGAACAAAGATCAAGCAATCCTTAATCCAACTGACGTGCTTCTGACTCCGGAACAGTCCGCCTTCGTTCAATCCGACTCTCAGATTTCGGACACGAAGTTCGAGACGAAGCAGATGTCTTTCTTTCACGATGCCTTCCGTCGCTTCGCCCAGAACAAGGGCAGCCTTGTCGCCGGCGTCATCATTATGTTCTTGCTGCTTTTCTCCGTTATCACGCCTTATTTTTCCGGTCACGACACAACGACGACCGAGCCTTATTACGCTTATTGCACCCCGAAAAATCCGCTTTTTGCAGGCACAGGTTTTTGGGATGGGACCGAATCGGGCGATTTTCCGATTCAAAAATATGTTCAGCTTTATGAGACCGGCCGGCTTGTTTCGGGACATAAGCGGGACAGCAATACGACCAACCTGGATGCGTATTATACCGTTCGTTATGACACGTATGTCCGGGGTTACAGCTACGCTTCGTTTGAAGAAGCCGAATATAACAAGTTGGTTGAATACGATAAAACGGTCGATGAAAAGAAACGGATTCTTTGCCCGCTTGTGGACTATGAAAGCTATTGCGAGACCGCGTTTAAGAGCAACGCGGTTTTGCGGAATTTGATTGAGAGCGTCTACACCCAAAACGCCTATATTTCTTTTAAGATCGATAAAAAGCAGCAGCCGGTTTATGTTTTAGACGCAAATAATGATGCGATCATCGACTCTGATACCGGCGCAGTTAAACTGGAGTACATTTACAAGACCGACAGCACTGGCAACTACGTTTACGCCGATCGTTCGGGCGATGCTGGTACCTATTCTTATTCTTGCCGGATTAACTTCGATAACTATTATGCCAAAGTCCATGGCGGATCCCCCTTATTCGTTTTAGGCTCCGATGCCCAAGGCCGCGATATCATGACTCGGCTTGCCGTTGGCGGTCGTCTATCCCTCCTTTTGGGCATCGTCGTTTCCGCAATCAACTTCATCATCGGCGCCATCTATGGCTCGATTGAAGGCTATTATGGCGGAAAAGTCGATTTGGTTATGGAACGGATCAGCGAGATTCTCTCCGAAGTTCCGACCACCATCATTTTCGTCTTGTTCAACTGGTATCTTTCCAAGCAAGTTCCGACGATTGTCTTGATGTTCTTCGCTTTCATCTTCATTGGATGGCTTGGAACCGCCGCGACGGTCCGTATGCAGTTCTATCGTTTCAAGAATCAGGAATACGTTTTGGCGGCTCGGACTTTGGGCGCCAGCGATGCTCGCTTGATTGTTAAACACATTTTCCCGAACGCCCTCGGCACCGTCGTAACTTCTTCGGTCCTCATGATTCCGGGCGTCATCTTCTCAGAATCCTCACTCTCCTATCTTAAGATCATCGATTTGTCCACCTCGGGCTTGACCTCCATCGGGACGATGCTTTCCGAGGGGCAGACCAGCTTCACCACCTATCCGAACTTGATCATTTGGCCCGCTCTCTTCATTTCGCTTTTGATGATTTGTTTCAACATCTTCGGCAACGGCTTGCGTGATGCCTTTAACCCGACCTTGCGTGGAGCGGAGGAGTAATTATGGACGAAAGCAAAATTTTGGATGTCAAAAACCTCCGAATCTCCTTCCGAACCATCAACGGAACGGTCAAAGCCGTCCGGGGCATTGATTTTGCGTTGCATCGGGGTCGCACCCTTGCCATCGTCGGAGAATCCGGCTCTGGCAAATCGGTGACTTCGCGTGCGATTATGGGCATTTTGGCCCCGAACAAAATCGTTGAAGAAGGCGAAATTCTTTACGGAGACAAGGATCTTCTTCAAATCAGCGAAGAAGAATACTGCAAGATTCGCGGATCGAAGATCTCCATGATTTTCCAAGATCCGCTCAGTTCGCTTAACCCCATCAAAAAAGTGGGCATTCAGATCACGGAAAGCATGAAGTTAAAACGGACTTCGGCCCGCAAAGAGGCCAAAGCCGACTTCCGTGTCTCAATGAAGCTTTATGAGGGATTCTTAGCCTCACACCCGGATTTTCCCGTGACCAAAGCCGATCTCGATGAAGCGGTCAAGATGTTCCAGAATCCGGATGACGGTTATCAGGTTTTTGCGTTAGCCAAATTCGATCGAATCTCCAAAGACCAAATCACATCGTTTGATAAAATAATTCAAGCGACCGCGGATGAAACCCGGAAGGCGAAATTGATCGCCGATGAAAAAGCCTATAAAGCCAAGCGGGAGTCTAACCGCGTCGCTCTTCAAACCCGGCTCGATGAAGTCCGGAAGAAAATCCAGGACGGCCATACCGATTACACGAAGTACGACACGAGCAAACTCGTCCAATTGACGAAGGCTCTTTTCTCCGAATATGACAAAGGTTTGATGAAGCGTTACCAAGACAACGGCGCCGCGCTCGAGAAGCTTGTCTCTTCTTTCTCCTCTTTGGAGGGCGAAGAATACGTCAAGGCGTTAAGAGCCAATTTGAAAGAATTGAGCCGTCTCGCTTTGGGCTGCGCCAATGAGGTCGCCCTCGAAAAAGACGAGATGATCTATACGCTTCCGGTTCAATTGAAGCATTTGGTCAAGGATTATTATTCGCGGGTGAGGGCCGAGGCGAAACAAGCGCGGCTCGAAGCGAAGAACGCGAAGAAGAAACTGGCCGGGAAATCCACGGATCCCACGGTCAAACAACGGGCTTGGGCGAGCGAGATCAACACGTCCAGCGTCACCAAAGTAGCGAAGATGAAAGAAACCCTCTCCGCTTTCCTTACGGCGATTAAAGGCTCCTATATCAGCGATCTTACCGCTGCCATGGAAATGAATGCGGTGGCAGCGTGCGCTCAGGAATATGTCAAGAAATTCACCGATAACATCGTGGATTTCTCGCACCCGGTGACCAACGATCAAATCAACGAAAAGGCGATTAATCTCTTGGGCCTCGTCGGTATCCCCGAACCGCAAAAACGGATTAAGCAGTACCCCTTCGAGTTCTCGGGCGGCATGCGCCAGCGCATTGTTATCGCCATCGCTCTCAGCTCCAACCCGGAGATCTTGATTTGCGATGAGCCGACTACGGCTCTCGACGTCACGATCCAGGCTCAGATTCTCGAGCTCATCAACGATCTCAAGAAGAAGCTGAATCTTTCGATTATTTTCATCACCCACAACTTGGGCGTCGTTGCCAATATGGCCGACGATATCGCGGTTATGTATGCCGGCAAGATCGTGGAGTATGGCACGGTTGATGAGATTTTCTATCAGCCGAAGCACCCTTATACTTGGGCCTTGCTCGCTTCGATGCCGGACCTCGAGACCAAAACGAAACTCGATGCTATCCCTGGCGCCCCACCAAACATGATCATCCCGCCGAAGGGCGATGCTTTCGCCGCCCGCAACAAATACGCGATGAAGATCGATTTCGAGGAACAACCTCCGCGCTTTGTTGTGTCTCCGACCCACTGGGCCGCGACTTGGCTTTTGGCCAAAGGCGCCCCGAAAGTCGTGCCGCCAGCTATCGTCACTGAGCGCATTGAACGGATGACGAAGCGAAATGCGGGAAAGGAGTGATTTTATGGCAACCCCGAAAAAAACAGCACCGGAAAAAACCAAAAAGTCCCCGATCCGCAAGAAGGATACGCCGATTAAAGGCACCGTTTTGCCCATGAGCTCCGCGAAAGCCGAGCCGGAAGCAAAACCGGCGGCCGTGGACCAGCCCGCGAGCGTCGATAATTCTTTGACGGCCCACAATCACGATTATTCGAAGGATGAAGTGATCCTTTCGGTTCACCATCTTAAGCAGTTCTTCCGTTTTGGCACCGGCATTTATAAGTACAACAAGGCTGTCCATGACGTTTCTTTCGATATTCACCGGGGCGAGGTCTTAGGACTCGTGGGCGAATCCGGATGTGGCAAGACCACGACCGGGCGTTCGATCATCAAGCTCTACGACATCACGTCGGGTTCCATTTATTTCGAAGGGCACCGCATTGGCGCGGGCACCCGTTGGAACGAAAAGGAAATCAAATTCAAAAAAGCCAAAGCCAAAGCTCAGATTGCCATGATCAATGACAAGATGAAAGAGGAATTGGCTGGCATTGATCGTTCGAGCCCCGACCACAAAGAAGAAGTGGCGGCGGTTCATGCCAAATATCAGCCGGAAATCGATAAGATCAATTCCGCTTTGCGCGATCTTATCCATCTCCAAAACAAGGAAATCGCCTTGGCGAAGCACGATAACCAATTCTGCAATCGTGATTTCGGCAAGCAAAAAGCGGCGGAAGTCAAAATTCGTTATTCCGCCTACCGGATTGCCTTGCAGAAGCACGTTTCCTTAAACGAGGCTTGCAAAGAGCTGGTTAAGGAACTCTTGGCGACGTATGCCAAAAAGAGCCTCTCTTTCTCCAAGCATTACGAAACCGAACAGCCGAAAGTCGAGTCGGTCAAGGCAGCCCTTCTTCCTGAAGTGGAAGCCTACGCGAAGGCTCCGAGTCATTCGGCTGAGGAAAAGTATGCCTTGGTCGAGAAACTTTGCGGATTTTCCGCGACGTTATCGGCCCTCATCGATTCTTCCGCTTACGATAAAGTCGATCTCGATTTGTCTCATCGTCTCGATGAGCATTTCCAGGGCCTCTTCAAGGCTTTGCCCTTTGATGTTCAAGTCGAAAGCCTGCCGAGTCCTGTGATTTTGTTCAAAAACTTCGTCATCGAATACCGCGCCGCCCGCAACGAGAAGATTACCTCTCGTATCCAGATGATCTTCCAGGATCCGATCGCGTCTTTGGACCCCCGTATGACCGTCAAGGAAATCATTGCCGAAGGTCTTCGGATCCGCGGGATCAAAGACAAGGATTACATTCAGCAAAAGGTGGAAGCCGTCCTCAAAGAAGTCGGCCTTCTCCCCGAACACGCCTCGCGTTATCCTCACGAATTCTCGGGAGGCCAACGTCAAAGAATCGGCATTGCCCGTGCTTTGATCATGGACCCGGATCTCATCATCGCAGACGAACCGATTTCCGCGCTTGATGTCTCGGTCGCCGCTCAGGTTATCAACTTGCTCAACGATCTCCGCATCCAACGCCATCTCACGATTTTGTTCATCGCCCACGATCTCTCGGTCGTGAAGTATTTCTGCAACCGGATCGCCGTCATGTATTTCGGCGACTTGGTTGAGCTTGCGACGAGCGACGAGCTTTTCAAGCATCCGCTCCATCCGTATACCCGTTCGCTTCTTTCCGCCATTCCGCTTCCGGATCCCCACTATGAGAAGAATCGGAAACGGATTGACTACAATCCGGTTCGCGACCACGACTATTCGACCGAGAAACCTCGTCTTCAAGAGGTGGAACCGGGTCACTTTGTCCGCTGCAGCGATACCGAGTTCAAGAAGTACCAGGGAATGTTGGCCAAGTAATCTATGGCCGTTCCCGCCCAAGAGAAAAAACAGCCGATCAATGAACCGCGCAGCGTCAAAAGCTACGTGATCGAAAGCGTCGTGTCCTTTTTGATCGTCGCGGTGCTTTGTCTTAGCGTGGCGTTTGTCGATGTTTATGCCCGCCAGATCTCCTTCGATCTCGAGCCGCTCCGTGTCTTAGGGGACGCCTTTGGGGTTTCCGGTTTATTTTGCTTTTCGCTTTGGATGCTGGTTTGGCTTTCGGGCGAAGGGGCTTTCGATATGATCGTCTATGGCGTTCGCAAAGTTTTTAATGTGACTTTCGAGCATCTGATGCAAAATAGCACCCTGCCTAAGAGTTATGCCGAGTACGTCGCGATGAAAAGAGCGAAAAAGCGGGATCATCATTTCCCCTTTTCCCTCATTTCTTTCGTGTTCTTCATCGTTGGTCTTATTCTTTCACTTTGCGCCTTGTGATTCCTTCCTTGGCGTCTATGAAAGAAAACCTTGAAGTTTTCATGCTTCGTTTTATAGTGACAAGGCAAACTCAAACCTAAGGAGTTTTTATGAAAACGAAAATGCGCATTATCATTCCAGCTGTTGCCAGTTTGATTCTAGCCGGTTGTGGGCGCGGGACCGATCCGGTTTCCGCCGCGATTTCATCGCCGAGCGCCAGCTCGGTGGTCGATTCTTCCGGCAGCACTTCGAGCAGCGCATCGAGTTCGTCCTCGAAATCGTCCTCGGCCGCCGTTGTGGCCGATGGCATCGTAGTTTCCGATAAAATCGGCAAGTACACGGTCGGCGAAACATTCAATTCGATTTTCGATGTGAACGTCACCCTCCATTATTCGGATGGGACGACAAAAGACGTGAGCGCCAAGCCGTCCTATTTCAAGCTTTCGATCACCGATAGCGCGGGCACGGCGGTGGATACCGCTCTTCCGTTTGCGAGTGCGGGGACCTATCAATTGCGCGCAACCTATCGTTCCAATGCTTCCATTATTTCGGATCCTGTCGCGATTACGGTCACGCCGGCTTTGACCAATACGATCACCGCGAAAAGCCCGGCCACGGCATCCTTCGATTATGTCGATGTCGAAAACAGCACCAACTCGAATCTTTCTTTCCCATCTCATTCGGATAGCACGATCAACACCCTTGTCATTCCGCTTGAGATGACGGATTTTCCTTTCTCCTCGACCCAGCATGGCGCGAATTTCAGCAAAGCCTTAAACAACATTTTCAATGGCGATGGTTCTACCGATACCGGCTATTGGGAATCGGTTGCCAGCTACTACCGCAAGTCCTCGATGGGCAAGCTTAATTTCAACTTCGAAATCGCTTCGACTTTCGCTTGCGGGAAGTCGAGCCAAGAAGTCAACGATCTCAATAAAGGCGCCAATGCCTCTTATTACACCTCGTGCGATATGGTTGAAGCGGCGATCGCCAACTACAAAAAGGTCAACGGCGATGACTCAACCAAAAAATTCGATAACGATCACGATGGCTACATCGATGGCCTTTGGGTGGTTTACAGCGCCCCGGATTATGGCCACTCCTCGACGATTGGGAAATATAGCAATAAGGATATCTTTTGGGCCTTTTGCACCGATAAGACCACGAATACGGCGAGTGTTGACTCTCCGACCCTCCATTCCTTTGGCTGGGCGAGTCAGGATTTCATGAACGAAGGCGTCGTTGCTCCGGCGGTGGATGCCCACACGTTCATTCACGAAACCGGGCACCTTCTCTCGCTGACCGACTATTACTCCTATGATATCAGCTCCGCTTCCTCGAGCGGCTGCGAAGGCGGCTTGGCGATGATGGATTTGAACATCGGCGACCAAGACTCCTTCTCCAAGATCGCCCTCGGCTGGGCCAATCCGTATGTGGTCACCGAAGATTGCGTCGTCACCATCAATCCGAACGAATCGAGCGGCGATTGTGTCTTGCTCGCCGACAATTGGAACGGAACGGTCTTCGATGAGTATATGTTGTTCGATCTTCAGACCCCGACGGGCTTGAATGCTTTGGATTCGACGGCGTCTTATTCTTCTCGTCCGCTTTATTTCAACAAGCCTGGCGTTCGCGCTTACCACGTCGATGCCCGAATCGGAAAATTGGAGTACATCTATGCGGGCGAGGAAAGCGACGTGAGTTCGGATGGCATCTATTGGGTCGGAGACGAAACGAGCGAAGACTATTATATGAAGGATGATCAGGTCAAAGCTCTCGCCGCGGCCGGAAGTCTCCCTCGGCTTTCGCAAGACAAAACCGTTGCTCTTGCGAATCGGACTCCGGGCTATCGGGTCCTCAATGCCAACTGCGCTTCGCGGGCCGAGATTTCTCAGACGCCGTATACCGCTAACCGGCTTTTGACGATTGTTACCCGTGATTCGGTCAACTGCGAGACCGATTTGAAGTTCGCCTCTGCCGATTCGCTTTTCCAAAAAGGCGATTCTTGGGATCTTACCCGCAAAGGCTCGAAATACTTCACGACCGTCCCGGGCAAATTCAACAACGGGGGAGCCCTGAACTGGGTGGTCACCGTTCTGGATGTCTCTTCGACTTCGGCGACGCTCCAATTCCGCAAATATTGATCCGTCTTGGAAATGAAAAGTTGGGGGGACTTCTTCCTTGGGGAGCCCCTTCAGCTTTTTTGATTGTGTTCCAATAGACAAATGAGTTAAAGCGTTTATTGTTAGTGAAGAGGATTTTTGTTATTATCCTCTTCCGACAAAAACATGAAAAAGAACACGTTCTTAAAAATCATCAGCTTCCCGCTCTTCGGTCTTCTCTTGGCCGGGCTTTCGGGCTGCTCGATCACGATTTGGGGATTGACGAAGACCAGCACGAATTCGACGTTGACGATGACGAGCAAAGATGGATCGACCTATGGCGCCACTTCGCTTTCTTATACCGCGAGCGGAACGAATTATAAGGCCCAGTCTCCTGCCTATAAGCAAAGCGATGTCGAAGCGAACGCGACGGGCTATATGATGCCTTCCACTGGCAAGGTGAATGTCCTGGTGATTCCGGTTATCGTCGATGATTTCTCAACCAATGCGACCGAAGGGGTTCGTAATGATATCTCGAAAGCCTTCTTTGGCGATCCCAGCGATACCTCGTGGGAGAGCTTGGCTTCTTATTATTACAAATCGAGCTATGGCCAATTGCTTCTCAATGGCGTGGTGGCCCCGTGGTACGAATCGGGCTATACCAGCAAAGAGCTTTCGGCTTTGACTTATGGCGGGACAAATTCCTCGATCAAAAGCAGTTATGAGCCGACCTGGACGATCCTTGAAGATGCGGTGGCATGGTACGAGAAGAACTACAGCACCGATTTAAGCGAATTCGATTCCAATAGCGATGGCGTCATCGATGCGGTCTGGATGGTTTATAGCGCGCCGGACTATGGGAATGACAACAGTTTGGATTCAACGGATTTCTGGGCTTACACCTATAGCGATTTGGATCCCTATTACGACGCCATCGAAAACGGAGGGAAGGTCTCTTCCTGCATTCCTTTCCGTTATAGCTGGGCTTCCTATGATTTCCTCTATGAGGGTTATGGGACAAGCGGGGTGGATGCCCACACCTACATTCATGAAACCGGGCATTTGATGGGGCTCGACGATTATTATGTGAGCTCTACCGCGACGAATTACACGACCAACTATGGCCCGATGGGCCGGATCGACATGATGGACTTCAATGTCATCGACCATGATGCCTATAGCAAGTTCGCTTTGGGCTGGATCAAGCCTTATGTGGTGAGCGGGGCGACTACGATCACCTTGGAGCCTTCCGCGACGACGGGCCAGGCGATTTTGATTCCGACCTCTGGCGGCAAACCCACCTCGGCGTTCGATGAATATATGCTGCTCGAGTATTACACCCCGACTCAGCTCAATCAGAGTGACTCCGCCAAAGCGTATTCCAATGGGGCTCAGGGCTTCACCGAGAATGGGGTCCGGATCTATCACGTCGATGCCCGGCTCGCGGAGATGTCTTCCTCGGGCTTCTCGAAATACTGGGATAGTTCTTCCAATCCGGCGACCACCTCGATGGCTTCGACGAGTTACGTGATGATGGCCCATTCGAATTCGAGTTCTTATAACGCGAACGTCGGAACAAACGTCGCCTTCCGCCTCATCCAAGAGATGGACGCGACCCAGAAACGGAATTTCGACACCCAATACGACCTCTACACCAGCTCTAAAACGGGCAAGGAATACAAAGCTCCCTGCGCGGCGGATAATAGCTCGCTCTTCCAAGAAGGCGATGTTTTCTCCTTTGCCAACTACAGCGCAAGCTTCCCTTTGTCGACGATGAATAACGGGAAGCGATTCGATTATCAAGTTTCCTTCTCTTCCCTGAGCGATTCTTCTATCACGGTGACGATTGCCTTGGCATAATTGTCTTGGGAACCTTATGAAGAAAAAATTTCTTCCGTTCATGCTTCTTACGCCCTTGGCCCTCGTTTCGTGCACCATTTCTTTCATTTCGAGCAAAAGCGAATCTCAAAGCACTTCCTCTTCTGAGGCTTCAAAGAGTTCATCGATAATCGCCGCAAAAGCCACTTCTTTTATGCAAAGCGACGTTGCTTTGGGATCCAATGATCCGGTTTTAAAGAGCCAAGGCAATCAAAAGCTTCTGGTCATCCCCGTGAGCGTGAGGGATTATGCGAGCAATGCGACGGCGGCGAATAAGGCGAAAATCGAAACCACTTTCTTCGGGAAGTCGGAAGACACCTCCTGGGAGAGTTTGGCTTCGTTCTATTCCAAATCTTCCTATGGAAAATTGAATTTGACCGGCACGGTTTCCGATTGGTATGACTGTGGCTATACCACCAGCCAGATCGCGGCGTTCACCGGCTCGGACGATTATTACGATCCGACTTGGACGATCCTCAACGAGGCCATCAGTTGGTATAAGACAACCTATAAGACCGATTGCCAGGAGTTCGATAACGACAAAGATGGTTTCCTCGATGGGGTTTGGCTTGTCTATAGCGCCCCGGATTATGGCCGGGTGAGCTCGCTTCCGGATATGTTTTGGGCTTATACCTATTCGCTTTACGAGAACAATCCTTCTTCCGCCTCGCCAACCCCGTGGCGTTATTGCTGGGCTTCCTATGATTTTATCAACGAAGGCTATGGCCAAACGGGCTATGATTCGCACACCTACATCCACGAGACGGGCCATTTGCTCGGCCTCGATGATTATTACGTGGCCAAGAGCTTGGCGAACACCAAAAACTACGGCCCGATGGGCAACATTGACATGATGGATGCCAACATCATCGATCACGACGCTTATAGCAAATTCGTTTTCGGCTGGATCACCCCGTATGTGGTGAATGGGTCGATTGAAATCACCCTTAAACCCTCCGCCTCAAGCGGCGAAGCCGTTCTTCTTCCGACGGGCGATGGCTGGAACGGGAGCGCCTTCGACGAATACATGCTTTTGGAGTATTACACCCCGACGGGATTGAACGAAAAAGATTCGGCGAGCTATTACCCAGGCAATCACGTTCAGGGCTTCACTGAAAGCGGGGTCCGGATCTATCACGTCGATTCTCGAATCGTCAAAGAGACGGCTTCCTCGAAGGGCAACGTTTATACCTATACCGACGCGCTCGTTCCGTATACGGGTTCCACCGGCACGATCATGGCTCATTCGAATTCGAATGCCTGGAACGCCCTCAATTCGAATTTCCGCCTGATTCAAGAGATGGATTGCACCAATAAGCGGAACTTCGATGTCGAATATCGAACCGTCAACGGCAAGAAATACGGCCTGGAAGCCGATAATTCCACCCTGTTCCAGGATGGGGATGCTTTCTCCTACAAAGACTATGCCCATAGTTTCCCAGACTATTACTATGATGCGAAATCCACGATGAACGACGGCACGGTGTTCCCCTATACGGTCCGCTTTTCGAAAATGACGAGCGAAGGGATCACCTTAAGTATCGTAAAGGCCTAAAAAACGTGGGTCTTCTCTTCTTGAAGAAGAGACGATATCCTAGTAAGATAGTTTCGTTTCCACGAAAAAGGATTTACAGCATGAAAAAGAACAATGGATTAATGATTCTCTTGGGAATGGTGGTCATTCTCTTAAGCATCGGCGCGATGCTTTTCCCGCTTGGGTTTGGCTTTATCACCAAACAAGGCGAGGGGATTGTCGGCTATGACTTCGTCTTCGGCAATAGCGCGGCGGGCGTGAACCCGGCGAATGGTGGCCCCTATGGCGGACTCATCACCGCGTTTGTCTTTGGCTGCATCGCGGCTCTCTTCGAACTCGTTGCCTTCATCTTCAGCTTTGGCAATGGCGGCAAGAAGTTCGCGGGCTTTATGTATGTTCTCACCGGTATTTGCTTTGCGGTGACCGCCCTTCTCTTCTTCTTAGCAAAACAGATGATCGCCGGCTACGCCAATGCGGCGAACCTCACCTTAGGCTGGGGCTTTATCATCGCGGGCGCTTTCGCGGCGGCGGCGGCTTTGCTTTCCATCGGGACCGGTGTCTTAGGTCTTAAGAACAAAGAAAACTAAGGATCCTTCGATCATTAAGCCCTCTTTTGGAGGGCTTTTCTTTTGCTCATTTTTCCAGGGTTCGAAGATCAAAATGCCCTTTTTATCGGACGTTTTTAGGATCTTCAAAAATAATGATTGACAGTTTTTCGCTCTATGGTTTAATAATGCCATCCAGCGGGGAAACCTACTGAATTGCCTAAGCGCTCGATCGGCGCGTTCGAAGGGCCTCGTCCTCCAGCCAGCGGGAAAGTAATGGCGGTGTCTATCCGGAGGCGCAAGCCGTATGGAAAGGTATAGGCTGACGGTAGTCCTAAGTTTGATGGAGAGTCATTCCTAAAGACCGTTAGGTTAGTTACCTCGCGTGGCGGGTCGTTGCAAGCTCGCTATGCGGAATCACAATGGACCTCGCAAGGGGTCCTTTTTGGACTCTCTTAAATCATTGGT